>Ga0335080_10000491_pt1 | contig 36155 bp, 30 predicted proteins | sample Lox_Sample_34_FD_206720 | JGI IMG/M metagenome (GOLD analysis project Ga0335080, IMG submission 206720) | Soil microbial communities from Loxahatchee National Wildlife Refuge, Florida, United States - Lox_Sample_3.4 | ecosystem: Environmental > Terrestrial > Soil > Wetlands | place: USA... | reverse complement strand
GAAGACCTTGCATCGGTATGACTTCAAGCCTGTATTCATTCCCAGCCAGAACGGGGAGTTGGTGGAAAGGGCGAGAATGTGCGGCAGAAAATAGCGCGCATGATTCATCAGGTGGATGGCGGTTTCGCGGTCTTCCACGCCCACATGCACGTGCAGGCCGAAGATCAGATTGGCCCGCGCCACCAGCTGCATGTCTTCGACGATGTTCTTGTAGCGCTCGTCGGGCGTGATCTCCTGCACGCGCCAGTCGGCAAAAGGATGGGTAGCGGCCGAGGCCAGCCGCAGGCCGTTTTCCTTGGCTAACAGCACCATGTCGCGGCGCAGTTTCCTAACTTCCTCTTTGGCCGACTTGATGGTGGTGCAAACCGAGGTGCCGACTTCCACTACCGCCTGGTGCAGCTCGGCCTTTACTTTCTCCTGGAGCCGGATCCGGCCCTTTTCCATCATCTCGGTATGAATGTGCGAGCGCAGGTCGCGAGTGACAGGATCGACTGTCTGGTACTCCTCTTCGATCCCGATGGTGAAGGTTGGCGGCACGGTGGTGGCGGTTTTTCCCTGTTTCCAGCGTCGCTGCCGGGGCAGCGCCGTCTCAGTATATTACGGATTCAATCCCCGACCTACGCCCGGGCGCGCTTCTTTGCCGCGGGCTTGCCTGCGGCCGGCGCCGGCCCGGCCAGAAACGACGCCCAGCGCAGCTCCTTCATCTGGCTCTCTCCGCTAAGCGCCTTTTTTACAGCCATTTCGGCGACAGCCTTCACAATCCACTCGAAGTTCGCCTGCCCCACGGAAGTGCTCTCCGCATCGGGAGCCGGATTCATGAAATCGATGGCATAGGGCACTCCGCCTTCCACCGCAAATTCCACGGTGTTCAGGTCGTAGCCGAGGGCGCGACACAAGGTCAGAGCATCCTTCACGATCCGCTCCTGCAGCCGGGCGCTGGAAGGCGGCGGATTCCCCTTTACATACCGCTCATGAAAAGGGGCCTTGGGGTCATATTTCATGACGTGGACCTGCTCCTGCCCGACTACATAGCAGCGGTAATACTCTTCGAACTCCACCCCGTGCTGCAGGGTCATGCACAGGTCGCCCGTCTGATGGTAGTAATGGAAGAACTCTTCCGGAGAATGGACCTTGTACACGTGCTTCCACCCTCCGCCCGAGTACGGCTTGAGGAAGGCGGGGAAACCCACGTAGGCAAAAAGCTCCTCCCAGTTCAGCGGATAGATGAGGTTCCGCATCGACTGATCGGTCGTCCCTTCGGGATGCTTGTTGTGGGGCAGGATGACCGTCGGCGGAATTGCCACGCCGAGCTTGTTCGCCAGCGCATAGTTGAAGAACTTATCGTCCGCCGTCCACCAGAACGGATTGTTGACGACCTGCGTTCCATGCAGAGCCGCGTTCTTCAGGTAGGCGCGATAGAAGGAGATGTCCTGCGAGATGCGATCGATGATGACGTCATATTTCCTGGGCTCGTCCATTCGGATGCCGCCGATCTGGACAAACTCCGCGGAGACTCCTTCCACCTTCATGCCGTTGATCTTTTCCACTACTGCGGGCGGGAAGCTGTTCTCCATGCCGAAGAGAATGCCGACTTTTTTCATGAGTCCCCCAAAACCTGAGAAGCGAGAAGGGCCAATTGCCATCCCGCCGAAAAGTTAACTAAAGTATTTTGCCGCCATCTTCTGCCACAGTGGCCAGTCATGCTTCGAGTTGTCTCCCCAGACGTCCAGCCAGTGGGGAACGGCCTTGGCATTCAGTTTTTCCGAAAGCTTCACGTTCTGATCCAGGCACATGTCCCAATCCGCCGACCCCAGCACGATCTTCATCTGGCGGTAGCGGCTCAGGTACCAGTCGTCGTGCATGTTGGGCACGAAATCCTGCGGACAATTGAAGTAGCAATCGTTGTCGTAATAGCCGTCGAGAAACTGGTGAATGTCGTAGGCGCCGCTCATGCTCACGCAGTGGCTCACGGTGTCGGGATGTTTCAACGAAAAATTCACTGCGTGATATCCGCCGAAGCTGGCCCCCGTGACCGTCAGCTGAGGCGTCTGATTCTTCCAGCGCAGGAAGGGAAGGAACTCATGCAGGATGTAGCGTTCGTATTGCAGATGGCGCATGACCCGCACCCGCGGGTGCACTCCCTTGTTGTACCAGCTCTCTGTGTCGATGGCGTCGGGGCAGAATACCTGCAGCCGGCCGCTCTCAATCGCCGGCGCCAGCACGGTGATCATGTTGCGATCTTCGTATTCGAAAAACCTACCCATCGACGTGGGAAACACCAGCAGCGGCGTCCCCGCATGGCCGAAGACCAGAGCTTCCATTTCGCGGTTGAGTTCCTGGCTGTACCTTTTGTAGTATTCCCGGTTCATTTCGCCGGAGTATCTTACCTGATTGTTCCCGGAGAAATCACGCCGGCAGGCGATTGGGGACGAAAAGTTCGCGGGGAAGCGGACGCGCCCTGGCGCTCGCGTTCCAGGGCACGCCCAGTGCGCTAAGCGCCGGTCTTTCGTTGACTGGCCGGTGCCGTGTCTTTAAGATGAAGCAGCCCGAAGCCTGGCGTCTCCCTAGTGATCGGCCAAACCATCTCGCACTACCGCATTGTTGAAAAGCTTGGTGGCGGCGGCATGGGTGTGGTCTACAAGGCCGAGGACATCGAACTGGGCCGCTTCGTCGCGCTGAAGTTCCTGCCTGATGAAATGTCACGCGATCCCCAGGCATTGGAACGATTTCGCCGCGAAGCGCGTGCGGCGTCGGCGCTCAATCATCCCAACATCTGTACCATCTACGAAATCGGCAAAAGCAGTGAGCAGTCCTTCATCGCCATGGAGTTTCTCGATGGTGAGACGCTGAAGCATCGCATTGGCGCCAGGGCGATGGAGAGCGAGACGGTGCTGGCTCTGGGCATCGAAGTGGCCGACGCGCTGAATGCGGCGCACTGCAAGGGAGTGATCCACCGCGACATCAAGCCGGCCAACATTTTCGTAACTGCCCAGGGGCATGCCAAGATTCTCGACTTCGGACTGGCCAAGGTTGCATCCTCCGGCACTCGAACTCCTGAAAGCCCCGTGATGCTGGACGCCACAGCCGACGTCCGCCCCGCGCAGCTGACCAGTCCCGGCACAGCAATGGGCACAGTCGCATACATGTCTCCCGAACAGGTGCGAGGAAAAGAATTGGACGCTCGCACCGACCTCTTTTCATTTGGGGTGGTGCTCTATGAAATGGCGACCGGCACCCTGCCCTTTCGCGGCGACACTTCGGGGGTGGTCTTCGAGTCCATCCTGAACCGGGCACCGGTGAAGTTGGCACGCCTCAACCCGGAAGTGCACCCGGAACTGGAACGGATCATCGACAAGGCGCTGGAAAAAGATCGTGACATGCGATACCAGAACGCCGCCGACCTGCTGGCCGACCTCAAGCGTCTTAAGAGGCAAAGCGAATCGAGCGCGATCGGAGTGCAGGCGGCGCCCGAGGCGAAACGCACCCCGGCCTGGACCTGGATTGCCGCTGGCGTCGTCGTGGTCGCGCTGGTGACTGCTTTCGCGTGGTACCGGGGGGCGGGCAGGAAAGAGCAGATTGATTCGATTGCGGTTCTGCCCTTTGCCAACGTAAGCGGGGATGCCAGTACTGACTACCTGAGCGACGGAATCACGGAGTCCCTGATTGCCAGCCTTACCCACGTTCCCGACCTCAAAGTGAAGTCGCGCAATTCGGTCTTCCATTACAAAGGGAAGGATGTAGACGCGCAGAAAGCCGGCGCCGAGCTGCGCGTGTCGGCCCTGGTAAGCGGGCGCGTAACACCGCACGGCGACAACGTGGAGGTCAGCGCCGAACTGACCGACGTCCGCGACAACACCGAGCTCTGGGGACAGCACTACAGCGGCAAGAGCACGCAGGTCATCGTGCTGGAGCAGCAGATTGCCGGCGACCTGGCGGCCAGGTTGCGCTCGGGTATGACCACCGCCGAGAAACAGCTGGTCACCAAACAGGGCACGCAGGATCCCGAAGCCTATGAGCTGTATTTGAAGGGCCGTTACGCCTGGAACAAGCGCACCCCTTCGGACTTACAGGCGGCGATTTCTTATTTCAATCAGGCCCTCGCCAGGGATCCCGGCTACGCTTTGGCGTATTCGGGTCTGGCCGATGTCTTCACCGTTTTTCCAGTCTACGGCGCGAGATCGGGCGACGTCATTCCCAAGTCGAATATGGCGGCGCGCAAGGCGCTGGAGCTGGATCCGACGCTGGCGCATCCTCATGCGGTGCTGGCCGGCAACTACATGGAGTACGACTGGGACTTTGCCGGGGGAGAGGCGGAGTACAAGAAGGCTTTCGAACTGGATCCGAACGATGCCTCGGCCCACCAATGGTATGCGCAGGATCTCGGCTGGATTGGCGGCCGAGAGCAGGAGGCACTGGCCGAGGTCGATCGCGCCCACCAGCTCGATCCCTTATCGCCAATCATCGCCGTCGACGTAGGGCTGGTCCACTCCATCGTACGCAAGTTCGATGACGCGATTGCCACCTGCAAAGAAGCGGTGGCGGAGAATCCAACGTTCGCCCAGGGACACTATTGTTTAATGGAGGCCTATTGGGGGAAGGGAATGTACCCCCAGGTGGTGGAAGAATACAAACTGGTGGGTCAACTTGGAGGGGACGCGAAGGAAGTGGAATTTGCCTCCGCTCTCGAACAAGGCTTTCACGCTGGGGGATGGAAGGGCGCCCTGGCCAGGGGCATCGAAGTGCGGCAGGCCCAGCGGAAGGCCGGCTACGCGTCTGCGTTTGACATTGCGTCTCTCTACGCTGGGTTAGGAGAGAAAGACGAAGCTTTTCGCTGGCTGAACGCTGCCTACAACGAGCACGACTACCAGATGGAGAGCTTAAGAACAGACTTCCGGCTCGATCCCATACGTTCCGACCCGCGGTTCGCCGAGCTGGTGCGTAAAGTTGGTTTGCCGCAATAGTGAGCACAGTTGTGCCCTTTCCTGGAACTCCACCCTCGAACCCCCGTGTAGTTTGGGGAACGCGTACTGTAGCGCTGCTGGCATTCTTGTTTTTTCTGGCAACGGCTTTTCGAGAAGGTTGGAAGCAGCTCAACACCGATTTTCCGAACTACTATACGGCCGCCGTCCTGGTTCGCCAACACCAACCCCTGCGCAATTACTACGACTGGACATGGTTCGAACGGCAGATGAACGGTGCCGGCGCCGGGCTTCAACTCGGCGCCTACACACCCCAGACTCCTCTCACGATGTTGCCTCTGGTGGGGCTAAGCGGGCTTGCGCCGTTGACAGCCAAGCACGTGTGGCTTCTCGCCAATCTTGGTTTTCTGGCGACGACCGTGTGGCTATTGTCACGCATGACGCGATTCCGCGTGGACCACGTCTGGCTCCTGGCCTTCTGTGGGTATTTCTCTTTTCGGACCAACTTCCTCTATGGCCAGTACTACATCTTCCTGCTCTTGCTGCTGACCCTTGCGGTCTATTTTCTAGACCGCGGGAATTCAGCGTTAAGCGCGACACTGGCCGGTCTTGCATTTGGCTTGAAACTGTATGGCGGCCCGTTTCTGGTCTATTACATCGCGAAACGCCAATGGAGGGCGGTCCTGGGAATGATCGCCGCCATCGCGTGTCTGGTGGCGATTGCAATTGCCTGGTTCGGCTGGCATGACATGGTCTACTACGCGTCCCAGATCTTGCCGCGATCGTTGGAGGGCGGCTCGATCAATCCCTTTGCCCCCGGTGTGCCGACCTATTCGACGATGCTCCGGCATTGGTTTGTGTGGGAGCCGGAACTAAACCCGCACCCGCTTTGGGAATCTCCCTGGACGTTTTTCTTTGTTCGCAGCTTTACGACGCTGGCCGTGGTTCTCTTCCTCGCTGTGGGTGCAGCCCTCCGGCCGTCCACCGATCGCCGGGACTTTGCCTGGTTCGTCATAGCTGCGGTCCTTTTGTCCACCAGCACGGCGTCCTATACGTTCGTTTTATTGTTACTGCCGCTCGTGCTGCTTTGGGAAGAGTCGCCGCCAGGGCAATGCGCATTCTTCATGGCCTCGTATGTTTTGTTGGCCGCGCCTTTGGGTCTTTCCTGGTTATTTCCCAAGGTGTGGTTGCTGATAGCGCTATTCCTCGTACTTGGGTGGCAGCGCTGGCAGAGTTTTTCTCGCAGCTGGATCGTCGGCACTGCGGTTCTGGCTGCGCTCATTGCTTTCGTCGATGCCCGGCAACATATCCGCGCATACGCGCAGGAGCCGGGACAGCATTTCGAGCGAGTGGCAGTGCAAGAGGGAGCGATGTTCTCTTCCTATCCTGCCGTCTCGCAGGCCGGGGTCTTTTACCAGTCGATGAGCTTGGACCGGTACGTGTTGCGCTGGTTGCATGACAATCGGAATGAAGAACTGGTATTTGCGGGGCAGGCCTTTCATCCCAGGGCAACCGCAGCGGACGGGCCGATCGTCTTCGAACTGGCGGCGAACCGGACATCGACGATGATGCAGTTCGATCCCGGCACCCGGAAGACGTTTCCGCTGGTTGCGCCGGTTCCGGCCGACAGTGCGAGCCCAGTGGTTTCGCCGGATGGGAGATGGATTGCATTTACCTCAACACGGAAAGGCCCGGAGCAAGTCTGGCTTCGCAACCTCTCCTCCGGTCAAGAGACCCGGTTGACGGGAGGGAACTGCAACAGCTCGTCTCCGGCGTGGGCACTGGATTCGAAGTCCATCCTGTTTGCCAGCGATTGCGGTCGTGCCTACGGATTGCCGGCGCTTTATCGCGCGCCCGTGCCATGAATGGGCGTGGGCCCAGGCCGCAGGGGCCGCTTGGAATGCGGGCATCCTTCGCCCGGGCGCGTGCAACTAATAAATTAGTTGACTTTCAGACGCCAAGTGCGTCTAATCCAACTGGAGAAGGAGAAAGCCCTTGCCACCGACGAAGTCCCCAACCCTGACCGAAGCCGAGTTCCGGCTCATGGACGTTCTGTGGCGGCGGGGACCGTCCACGGTGCAACAGGTACTGGAGGCGCTGCCGGAGCGGCCTTCGCTGGCCTACAACTCGGTCTTGACCACGGTTCGGATTCTGGAGAAGAAGGGCTACGTGGGGCATGCCAAGGACGGGCGGGCGCACGTGTTTACGGCACTGGTTCCGCGGGAAGAAGCGACCCAATTCGAGATTCGTCACCTGGCCAAGCGATTCTTCAAGGACTCGCAGGAACTGCTGGCGCTGAACATTCTGGAAGACCGGGGGATCGACGAGGCCGAACTCAGCCGTCTGCGCCAGCTACTGATGGAGAGTGAGAAGGAAGGGAAGCAGCCATGATGCCGCCGCTCAGCGCAGCAAACCTGGCTCCAGTTTTGGCTGGACGCCTGGTCAATTCCGTCGTCGCGGGCGTGGCCGTCGCGCTGTGCGCGTGGGTTCTTTTGCGGGTCATGGGCCGGCAGAATTCAAGCACACGCTTCGTCGTCTGGTTTTCGGCATTGCTGGTGGTCGGCGCGCTGCCGTGGTTAGGGAACGTCCCTGCGGCAGCCGGTGCGGCGGCAGGCGGACGTTCGGCGGTGACCTTGCCGGAATCCTGGGCGGTCGCGCTTTTTGCAGTCTGGTTTCTGGCGGCGGTCGTGGGACTGTGCCGGATCGGGATAGGACTTTGGCGGCTGCGGCAGGTGCGAAAGGGATGCCACGAGATCGAGGTTGAAAAACTCGACCCGGGTCTGCAGCGGACGCTACGCGAGTTTCAGCCGATCCGGCCGGTGAAATTGTGCGTCTCGGACAGCCTGCGCGTGCCCACGGCCCTGGGGTTTGCCAAAGCTGCGGTGGTGATTCCGTGGTGGGCCTGGCAGGAGCTGGCGCCGGGCGATCTGAATTCGATCCTGATCCACGAACTGGAGCACCTGCGACGGCGCGATGACTGGACGAACCTGGTGCAGAAGGTCCTGCGCGCCCTGCTGTTCTTCCATCCCGCGGTGTGGTGGATCGAGCGCCGGCTGGCTCTGGAGCGGGAGATGGCCTGCGACGAGGCGGTGGTGGCGGAAACTGCGAATCCGCGCGCCTATGCGCAATGTCTGCTGGCGCTGGCGGAGAAGAGCTTCCTGCGTCGGGGAGTAGCGCTGGCCCAGGCCGCAGTCAACCGCATGCAGCAAACATCGTTCCGTGTCACGCAAATTCTGCAGAGCAAAGCCAGTGGAGCGAGCCGAACCTGGAAGCCTGCAATGTACGTGGCCGCGGCCTTTGCCCTGGTATGTATCGCTTCGGTCTCGCGGGCTCCGGACCTGGTGGGGTTCGAGAGCGCCGGGGGGGAGACCGCAGCCATCCCGGCAGTGACGAGCGCTCGAATGGTTCCGGCGATGTACGTTCCTGCGCGTGCGATGGCTCCGGCTAAACCGGCGGCGCCATTTGTACAAGTTAGGCGGGCAGCCCGCCCCATGACTTCGCCGCCAGAGCGGGCGGCGAAGTTCGCCGGTCCTTCCGGTGGGGGCCACGGGAGGGCAGCCACGCAGCAGAATCCGTCGGCAATCGAGGCGAACATTGTTCTGGCAAGCGGGACAGACAATGCGAGGCTGCGCTCGATGGTGGTTGTAGTCCGCACCCAGCAATATGACGCTTACGGGACGCCGGTCTGGACAGTCCAGGTCTGGCGCCTGACTGTCTTCCGGCCACGGCCGGGCGCCGACGCCGGCAATCCAGCAAATCGAACATAAATTGTGCCAAGAGAATTCTCGCACTGGTGTGCAAGTAACAACTAAATAATTAGTTCTAGAAGGAGAGATAGAAAGAGATGACAAACAGAGTCGCAACCGCATGGAAGAAACTCACTCTGGGGCGCCGGCTTTCCGCGATCACCGCGACCGTGCTCGTCCTGGGATCGCTTCTTGCTTACGAAGCATGGAGGCCAATGCCAGCGAAGGCGGCGACGCCAGCAGCGGCCCCGCTGGATGACAACAGCGTCAGCGCGCTGCTTTCGCTGGATCAGGCTATGGAGACTCTGGCCGCGCGAGTAACTCCGGCCATCGTGAACGTGGCGGTCACGTCGAAGTCGAAGCCGGATGTCTCCGACGACGAGATTCCGGACGGCATCCGGCGATTCTTCGGGCCGAATTTTGGACCGATGACGCCCTCGCAACCGCGGGTCGAACACGGCATCGGCAGCGGCGTCATTATTTCCCCGGACGGCTACATCGTCACCAACAATCACGTTGTGGATAGCGCGCAGGACATACGCGTTACCATGAGCAATCGAAAGATTCTGCAGGCGAAGCTGATCGGCACCGATCCCCTCACTGACCTGGCGGTGGTGAAGGTGGAAGGCCGCGACCTGCCCAGCGTTCCCTGGGGCGATTCCACCATGTTACGGCCGGGGCAGAACGTGCTTGCGTTCGGCAATCCCTTCGGCTTCCGCTTCACCGTGACCCGCGGCATCGTCAGCGCGCTGAATCGTCCCAATCCATTTGCCGACGATCGCCGGAAACCCGGGCAGTTCATCCAGACCGATGCCGCCATCAATCCGGGCAATTCGGGTGGGCCGCTGGTGGATGCGCACGGGGAAGTCGTGGGCATCAACACATTCCTGGTGTCGGCTTCGGGAACGTTCAGCGGCATGGGGTTTGCGATCCCCACCCAGATCGTGCACCCGACCGTGGACAACCTGATCCGCTACGGCAAAGTCAGTCATGGCTACATGGGCATCGGCATCAATGACGTCACCCCGGAGAACTCGAAGTTCTTCAACCTGAGCGACAGCAATGGCGCGCTGGTAACCCAGGTCGAGTCAGACTCGCCGGCAGCGAAAGCCGGGCTGAAAGTGGGCGACGTGATCACCGGACTCGACGGCCAGAAGGTGAGCGACGCGGGAGAGCTTCAGGTCCAGGTCGGGCAGAAGCATCCGGGCACGGTCATCAAGCTGGAGGTGCTTCGCGACGGAAAGAGCATGAACTTTCCGGTTACGCTCGAAGAAATGGGCGCTCGCGACAAGGACAAATCTGAGGTGAGCGAAAGTCAGCCCGGCAAGGCGCGCTGGGGCGTGGGCCTGGCGGACTTGAACCCGGATGTCCGCGGCCAGCTGCAGATGCCCGACGACATTCAGGGCGCCGTGGTCGAGCGGGTGGTGCCGGGAAGCGCTGCCGATGACGCCGGACTGCAACGGGGAGACGTCATTACCCAGGTCAACCGGAAGAGCGTTCACTCGGCCGCCGATGTGAAGCAGGCGCTGGCCAACGTGGCCAAGGGGCAGGATGCGCTGGTGCTGATATGGTCGAACGGCGGCAGCACCTATCGTGTACTGCATGCGACGGAGGGGTCGTAGGCAAGGCGAGCAGCTCGCGAGGGCCTGGAGAACCCACGCCCTCGCGGGAAATGTTCAGTCCGCTAGGGCTTCGCGCCATCCGTCAAAGCGCGAAACAAAGCGGCGGTTCGTTCCAGGCTCAGGGTCTCGGCGCGGACGGCAGGTTTGATTCCCGATTGCTCCAGCGCCAACCGCAGTTGCTTTGGCTCGTACTGCGCTTTGAGGTTGTTCCACAGCGTTTTGCGCTTCTGTCCGAAAGACAATTTGAGGAAGTGAATGAAATCGGGTTCTTTGACGCCCAGCTGGCTCACGCGGGATGCAACCGTGAGGCGCACGACCGTGGAGTAGACCTTCGGCGGGGGAGAGAACGCCCCCGGCGGCAGGGTGAAGAGCTTCTCAACCCGGGTGTGGAGCTGAGCCGTGGCCGAGAGCAGGCCATATTCTTTTCCGGGCGGCGCGGCCAGACGGTCGGCCACTTCGCGCTGGACCAGCAAGAGGATGCTCTCAAAATACTTACGGTACTCAAACAAGCGCAAAAGGATATCTGAGGTAAGAAAGTAAGGCAGGTTGCCGACCACGCGAACGCGCTCCGGCTGCTGGTTGATACCCGGGCGGCTACTGCCGGGCTTGGGGCCGAAGAGGGTATCGAAATCGACGGCGAGAATGTTGCCTTCGATGATCTCGATATTGGGAACGAGGGAGAAATTCATGCGCAGCTGGGCCGCCAAAACGCGGTCGACTTCGACGGCGATCAGGCGTCGGGCCCGTTGCGCGAGCAGGGAAGTCAGCGCGCCGCGTCCGGGACCGATCTCGAGGACTGTGTTTTCGGAGAGGTCGCCGAGAGCGTCGACGATGCGGCGGGCAGCCGAGGCGTCGACCAGGAAGTGCTGGCCCAGCTTCGGTTTTTGACGGCGCGGACGGGCGGCAGATACCTTCGGCACATTGACCCTCTTTCTTTTCGCCGTTTAAACTGACATATCAGCCTTCAGGCAGACGCTGAAGTGAAATTCGAGCGCAAGGCAGCTCCGCCCCGAGATCGATCACGCGGACCGGGGCGGGACCTTAAGCGGCAGCCATGCTTGAGGACAGTATCGGCCAGACGCACTTTCCTATCATAACGTGCGGCGCTGCAAGGCTGGATTCGGAGGTCTTCATGCATATTGTTTTTGCGGCATCGGAGTGTGTTCCGTTCTCAAAGACCGGCGGCCTGGCGGATGTGGTGGGCGCTCTGCCGCACGCGTTGGCCGCCGCCGGGCACCAGGTAAGCGTATACGTTCCGCGCTACCGCCAGACCAAGCTCAGCGACGCGCAGACGGTGGTGCGCAGTATCACCGTGCCCTTCGATGACCACTACCGCTTTGGTTCGGTCGTGGCCGGGGGGAACCACTCGGGCGTGCGCTTCTATTTTGTCGAGTACTCGCCGTTTTTCGATCGGGACGGGTTGTACGGCACTTCGGCCGGCGATTTTCCCGATAACGCGGAACGCTTCGCGCTGTTCTCCCGCGCCGTGCTGGAAGCTTCGAAGATCCTCGGCGTTCCTCACGTGTTCCATTGCCACGACTGGCAGTCGGCGCTGATTCCGGTGCTACTGCGCACGCAATACGCGGAAGATCCGGCGTTCCGCGAGGTGGCGACGGTGTTCACGATTCACAACATGGGCTACCAGGGGCTGTTTTCGCCCGACACCCTGCCGCTTTTGACCTTGTCCTGGGACCTGTTCACGATTTCGAAGATGGAATTCTTCGGCAACGTCAACTTCCTGAAGGGGGCGCTGGTCTACTCCGACTTCATCACCACGGTGAGCCGAAAATACAGCCAGGAGATTCAAACCACCGAGTTCGGATTCGGCCTGGAAGGCGTATTGCGCAACCGGGCGGCGACGGTAACCGGGATTCTGAACGGCGTCGACTACGAGGAGTGGAGCCCGCAGGCGGACAAGTACATCGCCGCCAAGTACTCTCCCCAGGACCTCTCGGGCAAGGCCCGCTGCAAGCAGGATCTGCTGACGGCCTTCGGAATCACAAAGCCTGATCTTCGGCTTCCCGTGATCGGCATCGTCTCCCGCTTCGCCGCGCAGAAGGGCTTCGATCTGATCGCGCAGATCATGGACCGCCTGGCCCTGGAGGAAATGGTCGTGGTCGCGCTGGGCAATGGCGACAAGCAGTACGAAGACATGTTTGCCCGCCTGCAGAAACAATTCCCGCACAAGATCGCGGTAAAGATCGCCTATGATAATGCGCTGGCCCACAAGATCGAAGCCGGCAGCGACATGTTCCTGATGCCCTCCAAGTATGAGCCCTGCGGCCTGAACCAGATCTACAGCCTGAAGTACGGAACCGTGCCCATTGTCCGCGCCACCGGCGGGCTGGACGATACCATCGACCCCTGGGACGCGCGTACCGGCAAGGGAACCGGTTTCAAGTTCAGCGACTATCGCGGCGAATCGCTTCTTCTCACCATCAAGGACGCGCTGCGCGCCTTCCGCGACGAGGCTTCCTGGCAGACTCTCATGCGCAACGGCATGAACAAAGACTTCTCCTGGAATGCGTCGGCCAAGGAGTATTCGCGCATCTACGAGAAGGTCCGCCAGGGACGCGCAGTTTCGGCCATGGCCATGGTCTAGGCCCACGCTCGTTCGCGTCGGGCCGGCATGCTTCCGGCGTCCGCGTTTCCCGGGGTTCGTCCACCTGTTACAATTCGCTTGGCTTCGCCATGTCTTCGCCCAAGCGAACAATCTTTCACGTAGATATGGACGCCTTCTTCGTTTCGGTCGAAGAGCTGTTCGACCCGTCACTCAAGGGCAAAGCGGTGGTGGTGGGTGGGCAGCGCGACGAGCGAGGAGTGGTCTCGGCCGCGTCCTACGAGGCGCGGAAGTTTGGCGTGCACTCGGCCATGCCCTTGCGCACGGCGGCCAAGTTGTGCCCGCAGGCCATCTTCGTGGATGGCCATCCTGAACGCTACCGGGAGTGCTCGGAAAAGGTGTATCGCGTGCTGTCGACCTTTTCTCCGCTGGTGGAGATGGCCTCGATCGACGAAGCTTATCTCGACATGACGGGTACCGAACGCCTGCATGGACCGCCTTTGAAAGCTGCGCACCTTCTGCATCGCCGGATGAAAGCGGAAACTCTTCTGAATTGCTCGATCGGCATCGGAAGATCGCGTCTGGTGGCGAAGGTGTCGTCCGCGAAGGCGAAGCCTCATGGCATCCTGTGGGTGATCCCGGGGCAGGAGATCGATTTTCTCTCGCCGCTCGATGTGCGCGACATACCCGGAGTGGGGAAAGTCACGGAAACGAGCCTGCACGCGCTGGGCATCTTCAAGGTTGGCGACCTTGCCCGGTATGACGATGCCTTCCTCGACCAGCACTTCGGCAAGTGGGGATTGGCGCTGGCGGGAAAGGCGCGTGGCGAAGATGCGGGCGGCTGGTTTGACAATGGGGTGGGGGCTGAGGTCGACGCCAAGTCTATCAGCCACGAGCATACCTATAACGAAGACACGGGCGATGTAAACCGGATCGAATCCACGCTGATGCGGCTGGCGGAGATGGTCGGCCGTAGGCTGCGAGAGGCCGGGGTGCATGCGCGCACGATCCAGCTCAAGCTGCGCTACACGGACTTCACTACCATCACACGGGCGCACACTCTGCCCGCTCCGACGCAGCTCGATACCGAGATCTTCCAGCAGGCGCGGTCCCTATTTCACCGCAACTGGCGCGCCGGGATTCCGGTCCGGCTTCTGGGAGTGCAGGCATCTTCATTCCAGCCCGGCACCGACCAGGGTGACATGCTGGAGGGAGCACAGCGGGAACGGTGGCAGAAGGCCTTGTCGGCGGCCGATCGCCTGCGGGAGAAGTTTGGCCAATCGAGCGTCTCGCTGGCGACCGGGCTGAAGGGCGCATTCCGCGAGCGGACGCATGAAAATCCGGCAGGTCTACCGGGAAAAGAGAAAAAGAGCTAAAGCGGAAAGTCGTTCCCGATAAAGGCCGGCTCGAAAGGGAACACCGCCCTTCGTAATCTACCGGGAACTGGCAGTCGCACGGCATACTTCAAAGGTACTGCAGAGCTAACCCTCACAAGCAGGGCAATCCCTTTATGACCGCCGTGATAGAGCATTCCGTTACCAACGATCCCCGCCTCAAACGGGGGCAGACTGGCGTTGAGAATCCGTCAGGCATCGCGATGACCGAACTGCTGGACGAGATGCTGGGGCGCTGGGAGGACGACGATTTACTCGCCCAGCCCGAGGTAGAATCTGCAAGTGAACTCTGCACTGAGTCTGAGTGAAGATACGGCCCTGCCTGCCATAGCCGCCTGCCTGTGGGTTCGAGCGATCGCTAACGGCGGAAATTGAGACTGATCAGGATCAGGCAAATGAGAAAAACCCCCAGCGCAATCAGCAGCACGACTCCGAGATCAGTGAATCCCCGCTTAACCCACAGCAGCGGAATTCTTCCCGAGCGGAAGAGCACCTGGTAAAAGTAGATCAGCCAACACGTCGCTGCCAATGAGGCCAAAGCGATCAAGGTAGCGATGTATGCCGCGTGCAAAGCAACGCAATTATAGTTGAGACCGGATTGCTGCTTGGCGGGCAGGCTTCCGGGCCTGCGGAACTCGCGGCCTAAAACACGAGGCCGGACATCCCGGAATTGCTTCCGGAGCCGGCCTGCGTTTCCCTCAACTCGATAAACGTGGTTACAAGAATCAGACCCGGCGTGCTCGCTAGTTGCTCGGGGCCGTGTTTGCGGCCGCGGTCGGATTCACAGCTTCGCCGGGGGAAAACCGCGCCAGACGCGGGAAGAACGGTGTAACTTCAAACGGCATCTTGTCGCGCGCCGAGGTGATGGCAACCGGAGCCGACTTCACCAGTTCGACGTGGTCATCCCAGGCATTCAGCTTTACACGTCCGCCCAGGGGCAGCGCCGCAATCTGGTCCAGCTTGTTGGCATCGAGCGCCGGGCCTGTTCCGGCCAGCGCGCTCAAACGAACCAGCGTGCCTTTTTCGTCGGTGAAGGAGTTGCCCAGGTGAGCGGTGAGCAGGGCGGAGAGCTCCGGCGCACGCATCTGCAATTCCTTCATGAAGAGACTGGGAGTATCCAGTTTCTGCGCGTAGGGAGAATTCTTGAGCATCTCCATGGCTTTGGTGTCGGCCGCGGTCTCTTCCTCGGGATTATGACGGAAGCCGAAGTTGTTGTAGGTCGACTCATCGGAGAACAGCATGCGGTCATTGAAGGCGAACTTGCTGCCCAGGTTGTGTCCGAGAACGATGTGCGCCAGTTCGTGAGAAAGGACCATGGCCAGGCTGGCTTCATCGGGAAGAACATCGATCAGGCCGCGGCTCACGACGATGGTGTTGCCCACGCTGAAGGTCTCGAGCGGCGAGGTCAGCATAACCCGCGCCCGCACTGGACGGGGTAATTCGATATTGTTCGTGACCTCCAGGTTGTTGATGACAGTCTGCAGAATCTTGTCGACTTCGCCGGCGGGAGCAAGCAGACCAGCTTCCTGCAGACGCTCGACGACGTTGTCTTCGGCCTGCTGCTGCCACTCGCGTTGCGCCTCCAGGGGAGAAGCATCTGCGGTCGAAGGGCTGACGTCTTTCACGTCTTCGACATTGATTTGCGTCAGTTCATCTTCTTTGGAGCTCTTCTTGAGGTTGTAGCCCCAGATGCGGCTCTGGGCTTTGAAGGCCATGCGGTCCTTGGCCCCGTAGCTGAAGTCACCTTCTTCGCTGTAGATGTAGGAGGGCAGCCAATAGCCGGGAATCAGATTCAGGCGCCAGCTATCCATGTGGAAGAAGTATGCATTCTTCGGACGCGGGGCATACGTGCCGTTCAGCCGCACGATGTTATAGTCCTGGTCTTCTACCCAGATCCGGCCCACGAAACGGCCCTTGCCGGAGTCTTTCTTCGGGGTCACGTCGAAGACGATGCAGCGGACATCCCCGAGAAACTCGCGGTGCACATACTTGAAGGTGTAGTGATTGCGGTCGAAGTCTTCGCGGTCGGCAAAGATCATCCAGGAGAAGCCCATAGGCTTGTACTCGAACTTGAACATCTTGGTGACGCCGCCCAGCAGGTTCTTCTCGAAGCTCTCGTCCTTGGAGAGGTAGTCGCGCCGGTCCACGGATTCACCCAGGTCCAGGCGGCCGAGGAAGTAGTGATCTTCCTTCGGTATGGCGCCCAGCTGCGAATCCGGTTTCAGGTTCTGCAGGTAGGTCTCAACCAGCGGATTCCGGTTCTTCAGGAAGTCCATCAGCGCATGCTCGCGCTGGATGGTACGGTCCACGACCTGATCCATGGTGGTGGGCGGCGCGGATGCCGCTTGGGACGGCGCAGGCGACGGCGCTGCCGCCGGCTGAGACGTCGAAGAAGGTGCGGCCGACGGCGCCGGGCTCGCGGCTTGCGCGGCAGCAGGCGTCGTGACAGATGAGCCGGGATTCGACGCTTGATCCGTGCTCGGCTGTTGTGCCCATGCAGCCAAGGCAGTCAGCATCCAGGCGGTGAACAACCATTTCCCAATACGCATACTCAGATCCTCTCTATTTCTTCAATACGCCAACTGAAACACCACATGCACGACTGCGGTGGAATCCACCGGCGAACCGTTGCGCTGCGCGGGCTTGAAGCGAATCTTGTTGGCCGCGGAGGCGGCAGCTTCGTCAAGTCCGTGACCGAGGCCGCGCACCACGTGGTCCACTCGCAACTGCCCGTTCGCGCCAAAATTCACAGCCAGTAAAACTTCCCCCTCCAGCCGGAGCTGGCGGGCTTCGTCCGTGTAAATAGGATTGGGCTTGGAAAGGATTTCGACCGGCGTGGTCGCCGGGCCGCTCTCGTTTTGCAGGCTTCTGGCGATGGCGTGGGAAATCTCCTGCGATCCAAAACCTGCCGTCTGGACGACCGTGGGAGCGGCGTGATTGTCGCCCTGAGCGATTCCGTTGCCAAACCCGGCGCTGGCGATCGTGCCCTTGATTCCCTTCGCCCCGCCGGCTCCGTTGCCATTGCCCGGGCCATTGGGCAGATCGAAGGACCCGACCTGCGTTGCCGTGAGGTGCGCGCCGTCTTTGCCCTGCCCCTTCAGCCCATTGGGATCACCGAACCCGCCGGTCTGCACCTGTTGAATGGGAGCGCTGACCGTGGCCTGGGCCGAACTGCCAAACGAACCCGTGTACACGATTTTCGACGGAAGGTTGGTCGCCGGCTGCAGCACCGGCGCATTGAACTTGGCCTCGAGCTTGGGCGCTTCTTTTTCCTTTTCGTCTTCCTTCTTACGGCGAGTGCGCAGATCTTTAGGGACGAACAGCTTGGCTGTAAAAACCGGGGCTGGCGGCAGCTTCTTCACAACCAGGGGGTGAGCTTGACTCTTTTTCTGGCGCAGCGGCTTGGGCTGAGTATCGGGGCGCGGAACCAGTTCCGTGACGGTATATTTCTGACGAAGATGCAACTCATCGGGGAAGAGAAATCCGGCCCCGATCATCAGCAGAATCAGCAGGATCTCGATTCCATAACTGGTGGCGAAGGTTCGCCAGTCCCTTTGATGCTCGGGCAAAAGACCTAGCCGGAAGTTGTCAGGCGCAGCCATGCGTACGCTCCAAAAGGGAACCCGAGCTTGGGGAGAGTGCGCGGGTGGAATCTCTAAACTAAGGGAGACTGGGCGGGGGGGTAAACGTGTCCCCCGCCCGTGTACTTCGGTAACCGGAGAGTTTCCGAATGGGGAAAAGTCCAAGGGCGGAAGCAGGCCTGGCGTGTCACGCCCTCTAAGCGTGGCTGGCGGTCCGGCGTCGCGGCTTCGGGGTTGCGGTCGCGCGCGGCGTGGATCGCCGCGTGTCGCCCCGCGAGCAGTTCGTGCGGTGTGAGTTGGGAGATTTCGGGATTTTTCGACCGTTTCGATTTGCGGAGCGTTTCAACCTCTGACCAAGTCCACGCCTGCCAGATGATGATCAAAATGCACACAGTTTCGATCGTCGCGAAGAACAAGTACTCGGCAAAAGCAGGCGGCCTGCCGCTTCGGTCATGAAAGCCGGGTGCTACAGGACCCTGCCCGCGGAGCTGGGCCTGGTGGCAAAGACCTTTCCTTAAGCGGAGTGGCGTTTCAGAAATGCCAAAGTCTTCTCGTTGAACTCGGCGACGTTCTCATAGATGGGCGCATGCGCGCATCCCTCGAAGATCAGTACCTCGGAGTTGCGGATGCCCCTCTTGAGGCGATCGGCGAAGCGGGTGGAAGTGGCGAGGTCGAAGCGGCCAAAGGTGATCTGCGTGGGCGCGGTGATTTTTCCCAGCTGCGCCTCGGCATCGTGCTCGAGGACGGCATTCGACTGCTGCAGAAAACTCGCCAGCGATTGGGCGGGGCGGCTGCGCACGAAGGCAGAGAGCGACTCTATGTAGTCTGGCTTAGCGGCGTACAGCTCGGGCGTGAAACACCAGGGAAAGACTGCGGTGATGGTGACGTCGGCGATGGTCGGCAGCGATTTGGCGGCAGCCTGGATGGCTCCAATCGCGGCTTTGAGAAAGGGATCGGATTTTGGCCAGCCGCTGTGCAGGGAAAGAGATTTGACTCTGGCGGGATGTTTGGCGGCAAGCCACATGCCGATGGCCGCCCCCAGGGACAATCCGGAAATATGCGCCGACGCCAGTCCCAGCGCCTGCATGAAGGCGGCGATATCGTCGGCCAGGGTCTCGGTGGTGTAAGCGCCTTCGGTTTTGTCGCTTTCTCCCGTGCCGCGCAGATCGACGGAAATGCAGGTGAAGTGTTTCGCGTAGTCCGCGACCTGGAAAGCGTAGCAAGCGTTATCGGCTGTCAGGAACGGAATAAGGATGAGCGGCTCGCCCGATCCCTGCTGCTCATAGTTCATGGTGAGGTTGCCGGCTTTCACCTTGGGCATAGTCTCCTCCGTGGAATGACGGTCGCCAGTATCGGACAAGAGGTCGGAAGTTGCAAGCCGCGAGCACCTTGGCCCGAGTCCGTCCCCGGAAGACGAATCGCAATGCTATGATCTCAGTCCGGAAGATCGGGTAAGGGACTCAGAGCCCAGGTGAATATGGCAGGCGCATCGACTCCGGGGAACAGAGTGCAGGCTCGGGTGGCCATGGTTGAGGAACACATTCGTCTGGAGAATCGGCATGACCTGGAAGGCGTTCTGCGCACCTTTGGCCCAAATGCGGGTTACGAGGATGAAGCCTGGGGCGAAGTTTACAGGGGGCCCGGCGGCGTCCGCCAGTTTTACAGCCAGCTCATGCAGGCTCTGCCGGACTTAGAGATCGAAGTCAAACGCCAGCATGTCACCGACGATGCAGTTCTGGTTGAAGTCATCATCCGCGGCACGCAACTCGGCGGCTGGCGGGGCCTGCCGGCGACCGGGCGGCGAATCGAGGTTCCCCTTTGCGGGGTGTATACGTTCGACGAAGATGACCGCCTGGCGGGGGAAAGAATCTACTACGACCGGTCCACGGTTCTGCGGCAACTTGGCGTCTTCCACGAGCCGGAAAGCTGGTTGGGCCAGGTTTCTGTGCTGGCCACTCATCCCATCACCATTGCACAGGCATTGGCGAGAAAGATTCTGCGCCGGTAATCCGCCGACTCGAACCGCAGCACTTTACACGCGGGCTTCATCGTCTTCGGGCGAAGGCGTAGAAAACCGGTATCCCCGCAAGAATTGCCAGACACCCTATGGCAGAGTTCCTCACATTGGCGGCGAAGGTGTAGTAAAGAAGCAGGGCGGAAGCCATCACAAACAGAAGCGGCACGAGCGGGTATCCCCAGACGTGGTAAGGGCGAGCTGCCCGCGGATCACGCCGCCGGAAGACAAACACGGTGCTGGCCGAGATCATGTAAAAGAGCCACTCGGCAAAAATGGCCAGCGAGAAAAATTGCCGGAAACTGCCGCCGAAGAGCAACAGGAGAATCGAGAGCAGCGCCTGCACCACAATGGCGCCCCCGGGCGTGTGAAAGCGGGGATGAACTTCCGCCAAAGTCGAGAAGAAATAACCGTCGCGGGCCACCGCGAAGGGCACGCGGGCGCCGCTCATAATGGTTCCGTTCAGGGTTACGAGCATGGAAATGGCCATGCCAATCGAAACCAGGGCCGCCCCCCAGGGGCCGCAGATCAGGGCAATCGCATCGGAGGCAGGCCGGGGCGAAGCAGCAATCGCAGCGGCGGGAAGAACGTACTGCACGGCTGCGTTCACCAGCATATAGAGCGCGGCCACGGTTGCGACGCCTGCGATCAGGGCGATGGGAATATTGCGCTCTGGCTGGCGGATTTCCTCCGACACCATGTTCAGATCATTCCAGCCGTCGTAGGCCCATAGCGCGGCAACGAGGGCGGCGATGAAGCCTGCAAGGCCTCCCCTGGCGCCGGCGTAGACGCCGGCAAAGTGGCTCCAGCGTCCGGCGCCCAGAAATCCAATGAAAACGATGGCGAGGACGATGGCGACCTTCAGCAGGGTGAAGACAAATTGAAACTCACCGGCTTTCTTAACGCCGATGTAGTTGAGGATCGAGATGAGAACTGCGGCCGCCATCGCCAAAAGTTGCCCGCAGGTAACGGTGAACGGACGGACGATAACCGGGCTGGATAAGAAGGCCAAGGATGAGAATGTCCCCAGCACTCGCACCATGCCCGTGGCGATGGTGGCAATGGAGGCAGGCTTGGCGATCAGGAACCACGTCCAGGCATAGAGGAATCCGACCAGAGGCCCATAGGCATCGCGGACGTAAACATACTCGCCACCGGCCTGAGGCTTCATGGCCCCCAATTCGGCATAGGTGAGGGCCCCAAAAAAAGAGAGCACGCCGCCGGCGAACCAGGCGAGATAGACGAGCCGGGCGGAGCCCACCGCCTGCATCATTTCCGAGGGAACGAGGAAAATGCCGCTGCCAATGATGGTGCCGACCACGACCGACCAGGCATGGCTCAATCCGAGATCGCGGGTGAGATGAGGGCGGGTGGGGGTCGGTTCCGGTGTTGGCATGGTTGGAATTGAAGTATACGTGGCGAACAAAACTCAACGAGCCAGCCGGCTGGCGGCATACCCGGTACAAAAAGTCACCAGAGTCCCGGCCGGCAGGTACCAGGTCCAGGGAATGGAAGTCCACTGCCAGGCCCACAGCTCGACAGTGAATCCGCAAAGCATTCCCACGATCGCTCCACTCTCGGAGGCGCGCCGGGTCAGCACGCCGAGGAGAAATACGCCGAGCAAGGCGCCGTAAGCGACCGAGGCGATCTGCAGCCCCACTTCGACCACCCGGCCCGCCTTGTGCAGCGAAAGCAAAGCGAGCGCAAACAAGATCAGCGCCCAGAAAAGCGTGATCACCCGGGAAATCTGCAGACGGCGGCGTTCGTCAGTCTGTGGCCGGTAGCGAAGATAAAAATCAATCATCGACGTCGAAGACAGGGAATTAAGGGCCGCGCTCAGGTTCGACATAGCCGCGGCCAGGATGGCCGCGATGAGCAGCCCGGAAACGCCGTGAGGAAGGTGGCTCACGATGAAGGTGGGGAAGATCCTGTCCGACTTTCCGAAGCTGGCGGAGGGTCTGCGGTAGAACACGTACAGCATCACTCCGGCCGTCAGGAACAAGGCGAATTGTATGAAGATGGCCACGCCACTGGAAAGCAGCGCCAGCACCGATTGCCGTTGATTGCGGGCGGCCAGCAGTCTCTGCACGATCAGCTGATCGGTGCCGTGGCTTGCGGTCGTCAGGAAGGCACCGCCGGCAAATCCCGCCCAGAAGGTATACGGCTTCCAGAAGTCCGGTGAGAAGTCGAATACCTGGAGTTTGCCCGCAGCTGCGGCCACACTGTGAATGGTCTCCCACCCGCCGGGTACCAGGCGCAGGATGGTAGCCAGACCGACAATGGTTCCGCCCACGTAGACGATGGTCTGCACGACGTCTGTCCAGATGACGGCGGCCAACCCTCCCTCAAACGTGTAGATCAAAGTCAGGGCCGTGATCAGGGCGATGGAAGCAATCTCACCGCTGCCCAGGGCGATGGCTACCACGATGGAAACTGCATACACGCGTACGCCCTCCGCCGCCGCGCGTGTGAGCAGGAACAGCCCGGCCGTCAGCGATCGCAGTCGCGGGCCGAAGCGGCGCTCCATCAATTCGTAGGCGGTAAAGAGATCACCGCGAAAATAATGAGGCAGCAGAACGAAGCTGATGATCACCCGGCCGGCGAGATAGCCCAACACCACCTGGAGGAAAGTGAGATTGGTATCGTACGCCAGGGCCGGAATACTGATGATCGTGAGTGTGCTGGTTTCCGCCGCAACGATGGAGAGGGCGATCGCCCACCAGGGAATGTTGCGGCCGGCCAAGAAGTAGTCGCGCAAGGAACGTTGGCGTTTTCGAAAGCGCAGACCGAACAGCGTGATTCCGACGAGATAGAGCGCAATGATGGCGAGATCGAGCTGGTTCAGGCCCATACCGGTCAAGTTTGGTCAGCAATCGCTTGCTCTAAGGTAACGAGGCTTTCCGCGGATGGAATGGGTAATCGAGCCCGAGGTATCCAGCTCGTTATCGGCTGTGGGCGGTGGTGGACTACGCTTCGCCCGCCGGGCAAAGGAGCTGTGGTAGAAGTACGCTGTGGGCCTTTTCCTGGGCATCGACGGCGGGGGCAGCAAAACTTCCTGCTGGATCGGCGACGAATCGTCGGTACTGGGACGAGGCATCGCCGCGGGCAGCAATGTGGTTCGCGGCGGTGCGGAACAGGCCCGCGACGCTCTCGGGATTTCCATCCGCCATGCTTGTGCGGCAGCCAAGGTCGCCCCATCCCAGATTCAAGCTACCTGCGCAGGTGTCGCTGGGGGCGCACGGCCGGAAACAGGCGGCGTGATTCGCCAAATTCTGGCTGAACTGGTAGCAGGGGAAATCGAGGTGGTGGGCGACATGGTAATTGCCCTGCAGGCCGCGTTCGGACGCGGCCCCGGCGTCGTGGTGATCGCCGGCACCGGATCGATCGCTTATGGCAGAAGCCTCACCGGTGAGACCGCCCGAGCCGGCGGCTGGGGATTCTCGATCTCGGATGAAGGTTCGGGGCATTGGATCGGGCGCTCCGCCATCGCTTCGGCACTGCGCGCCCTGGATGAGGGTCACCCCGCGGCCCTGCTGGCCGGTGTGCTGAAGTCGTGGAACCTCATGAGCCTGGAAGAACTGATCGTACGCGCGAACGCGTCCCCGCCGCCCGATTTCGCGGGTTTGCTGCCGGCGGTGCTTTCCGCGGCGGATGCGGGCGATCCCATTGCCGGCAGTGTTCTCACGCAGGCGGGCGCGGAACTCGCCACGCTGGCCAAGATTGTGATTCGCCGGCTCTTTCCTCAGGTGGAAGCGGTACCGGTGGCCATGTCTGGCGGCGTCTTCGGTAATTGCGCCCTGGTCCGCCAGGTTTTTTACAATAGTCTGCGTTCCGAGTATCCGCAGGTTCCGGTGACCGCGTCCGTGGTCGATCCGGCGGCCGGCGCGCTGGAACTGGCGCGCGAGTCAGGCAGACGCTCGAGCTGAGAGTCGCGTAAATGTCTACCGGCGATCCCATCGCATCTTCGTCTGAGCAGGAGAAGTCGCAGGAGGGCGTCCTCCGCGACAATGCGGAGTTGCTGCCGTCCGTTTCCGACCCAGCCTTTACCGAAGATCTGGCAATGGCTCTGCTGAAACGCAACGATCTTCCCGCCGAAGTCTTGGAAAGGCTCAGCAAGAACAGCCTCGCGATCAAGAGCCGCAAGGTGAAGCGGGCCATCATCGGTCACCCCCGGACTCCGCGTTACATCTCGTTGGCGCTGCTGCGCCATCTTTTCACCTTTGATCTGATGCAGGTCGCGCTCACGCCCGCAGTGCCGGGCGACGTCAAGATGGCTGCGGAAGAAGCTCTGATCAACCGTCTGGAGACACTCTCGCCGGGCGAAAGGCTGTCCTTAGCCCGGCGGGCGTCGGCGCGAGTGGCGGGCGCACTGCTTCCCGATCAAGAAGCGCGAGTCATGTCGGCCGCGATGGACAATGCCAGGCTTACCGAGGCGCACATCATCCGCGTACTGCAGGGTGCAAGAGCGGGCGCCGCCCTGGTACGGGCAGTCTGCAATCACGCAAAATGGTCGCTGCGCCGCGAGGTTCGCATCGCACTGCTTCGCCATGCAAAAACGCCAATGAGCCACGCGCTGGAGTTTGCCCAGTCATTTTCTCCTGCGATCCTGCGTGAGATTCTGAAAACGTCGCGCATGCCGGCGATGGTCAAGGCGCGGATTGGCGAACAAGTGGCCGGCCGTGGACAGGGGTCAAAAGGCTGAGCAGTGCGATGTGGCCTGGCGCATCGGGGGATATCGCCTATCGATTCGCGGACGTCGCTTTCTCTTCGACTCCCCGGCTATGTAGCAGGCGCACGACTGCCTGGTAAACACGGCCGCGCATGGCGTGACGTTCATGGGCGCGAGTGATGTAGCGAACGTGCACTTCCACTCCGCCGGCAGTGGGTCGCAGGGTAACCGCCGGCGCCGCCGAGACGGACCGGACGCGGTAGCGGCTGGAGGCGCGCTGCCACTCCTCGGACGCGGAGCGGGTGTTGGCTTCGGTTTCCGCTGCGACGGTATTCTGGATGGCGTCGACAAGCTGGTAGGGGTCTTTTTCCGGCGGCACCAGAATCTGGATTTCATCCCACAGCCATTGTCCGCTGGTGGTGAAGTTGAAGAAGTGGCCTTCGATAGCGTAACTGTTTACAAAGGACACCTTCCGCCCGGTGGGATGCCCGGTGTCGGTCCAGTTGCCGGTCTCCAGCAGCACCGTGCGGAGCAGATTGATCTCGATGACTTCGCCGGCCACGCCATTGATTTCCACCCAATCTCCGACGCGGATTCCGTTTTTTCCCATCAGCACGAACCAGCCCACGAAAGCAACGATGAAGTCCTTGAGCGCGACGGTAAGGCCGGCGCCCGCGAAGCCGAGGATGGTCGGCATCTGCTGGGGAATGCCGAAGACGACAAGCAGGATCAGCATGACTCCCACGGCCTGCACCGCGAAACGCAGAATTATGCGCAGGGTGTGCAGGCGAGTACGCTCCGCACTGTTGTCGGCCAGGCGGCGATCGATGAAGCGGTCGGTGAGATACACGGCCAGGACAATCAACAAAATCCATAGAGCCGACTGCATCATGCCGTGCAAAGCGGCTCGCTGATGGGATTGCACCAGCGCGATCCAGTTGCCGTATGCCGTCTCTAATTCCTGCTCATCCTGGATCCTCTTATTCAGGTCGGAGAGACTTTTTTGGTCGTCGGCTTGCCGGCGCAGGGAAGTAACCGCCGCCCTGTTGGCGCCTGCCGCTGCAGAGCCGGCGTCCGCTGGATTCGGCTGAGCCGGGGCCTGGCTTGCCGCCCCGCCGTTCATTTGCTGCTGCAGAAGGTCGTGATTCCGGGTCAACTCCGCGCCTGCCTGGGTGGCATCCTCGCGCGCCGGCTGCAGCTGGGAGATCTTGTCGCGCAGCGCCTTCCAGGCCGTGAGTTGGCCAAGCAGATGGCCCGCCTGGTAGTTGATGGGCGCGGCGGAGGGTGCGGAAGACGCCTGCGCTGCCTCGTGCTCCGACGCTTCATGCCGGTTGAACTGGCGTTGCACCCGGCTGAAGACGTCTGCGCCGGAGCGGATCAGATCGCCCCTGGCGTCATCGACTTCGTCCTGATCCAGCTCCATCTGCGCCTGGGTGAGATCCAACTCGTCCTGCAAGTCGTCATGACGAACGCCGCTCGCGCTCGCCACCTGCTTTTTCAACTGATCGACTTTGTCCTGGTCCGCCTTGAGCATCGCCTGCGCTTTGCTCAAGCGAGCGTAGAGCTCCTTGCTTTGCGGCGTGGGCGGAGCGGGGTGGTTGGCAGCATCGCGCAGGGCGCCGGCAAACGCCAGATCAACCTCGTGATCGGCGACGCGCAACACTTGGTAGGAGTACCGCAGCTCGTCCCCGGCGGCTAATTTGGCCATGGCCCTGGCTGTGAGCAGGGGCTTTTCGTCGACGACGGGTGGGCGGCGGCCGCGCGAAGGCTGAGCCGAATCCGCGCCGGTATCACGCGTCAGAAAGGATCCAACGATAGTGGCCAGGACCAGCAGAAAGAGTCCACCGGTCACCAGCCACTGCCGCGATTTCATCCAGGGTTGCATAGAAGAGTTGGCGTCGATGGGTCATTATACGGCGGGACAAAACCAGCTGAGCACCGTCCGGGGAACCGGGAGTGAACGCACTTTGGTGAATCGCCGGAGCTCCGCTCCTCACCGGACCCAGTCGGCCATAAAGATGTTGGTTTCGTGCGGTTGTTTTCCGTTGCGGTTCGACGCCCACACCAGCTTCCTGCCATCGGGGCTGAACATGGGGAATCCGTCGAATCCGGGGCTGTAGGTAATCTGCTCCAGGCCGGTTCCATCCTGGTTGATGGCGAAGAGCTCGAAATTCCCCATGCCGCCGGTCGAACCTTGATTCGAAGCGAAGATGATGCGCTTGCCGCCGGGAAAGAACGAAGGCGCGAAGCTGGCCGCGCCCAAATGAGTGATCTGGCGCTTGTGCCCGCCGTTCGCCTTCATGATCCACAGCTCCAGCGAACTCGGACGAATCAGGTTTTGGGCGAGGAGTTCCTTGTACTCGGAGATTTCCTTATCGGTTGTCGGATGGTAGGCGCGATAGACGATCCACTTGCCGTTGGGCGAGAAAAAGGGGCCGCCGTCGTACCCGAGTTCGTGGGTCAGCTGCTTCACGTGTTTGCCATCGCCATCCATGGTGTAGATATCGAGATCGCCATCCCGCATCGAAGTGAAAACGATTTTCTTTCCGTTGTTTGAGATGGTCGCTTCAGCGTCGTAGCCGACCGAACGGGTCAACTGCAACACGCCGGAACCGTCGGGATTGGCGGTGAAGATATCGTAGGTCGAATAAACCGCCCACACATAGCCTTTGGAGTAGTCAGGTCGGGGCGGGCACTCGGGATCGGCAAAATGGGTGGAGGAGTAAAGAATGGTCTTGCCGTTGGGATAAAAGTAGCCGCAGGTGGTGCGTCCTTTGCCGGTCGAAACCATGCGCACATCGGAGCCATCGATGTTCATGGTGAACTCCTGGTCGCATTTCAAGTTGTCGCGGGTGGACTGAAAAATCAGTTTCTTGCCGTCGGCGGAAAAATAGGCCTCCGCGTTCTGCCCGCCAAAGGTGAGCTGGCGAACATTGCGCAGATGCTTCTCCTGCGGAGTGGCAAGGTCCTCCGTCTGTGTCTGTGAAATCGCATTCGGGCAGAAAACTGCGCACACCATCACCGCCGCAAACAGGCTCTTCATTTTCATATTTTCAGCTAGTCTAGCAGGCGGAAACGGGCTTCCCTTTTACTGACGCGTAGGGGGCACGAATTATGACCAAGAATCACCCCACGAATCCGGGAAAAAGCGCTGATCGGCGCTACTTGCGGAAGTGCTCGAGGATGGCTTCCGCCTGGGGACGCGTGACCACCGCGGAAAGCGCCGCGACGTCGGCTTGCTGCACGGCCCGCAGGCTGCCGAAGTGTTCCAGCAGCCGGCGCGTGGTGCGCGAACCCACGCCGGGAATGTCGAGCAGTTCCGTGGAGCGATCGCGCATCTGGCGGCGTTTCCGGTGGAAGGTCACGGCGAAACGGTGGGCTTCATCGCGGATCATCTGCGCCAGGTGCAGCACGGGCGAGTGATGATCGAGCGTCACCGGCTCATCTTCCTGACCGTGCACGTAGATGATCTCCTCGCGCTTGGCAATGGCGGCCAGCGGCTGATTGATGATCTGGAGAGAGGCAAGCGCCTGGGCCGCGGCATGCAGCTGGCCCAGGCCGCCATCGATCAGCACCAGGCTGGGTGAAGGCTTCTTTTCCTCCTGCACGCGCTTGTAACGGCGGGCGACGACCTCCCGCATGGAGGCAAAGTCATCGACGCCATCGACGCCGCGGATGATGAATTTCCGGTAATCGGATTTTTTCATCCGGCCATCCTCCCACACCACCATGGAGGCAACCGTTTCCGCGCCCTGAATGTGGGAGATATCGAAACACTCGATCCGGCGGGGCAGTTCCGGCAGGCCCAGCGCGTCCTGCAGCGCCTCCTGAATCTGGCGCTGATTGGGTTTCATGATCCGGAAGCGCTGATCGTAGGATTGCTTGGCGTTGGTTCCCGCCAGGTCGATCAGGGAACGCTTGTCTCCGCGCTGCGGAACCATGATGTGAAGCCGCGCTCCGCGGGAGTTGGTCAACTGCTCGGAGAGCAGGTCTTCGAGCTCGGCGCGATCTTCAAAATCCACGGGCACGTAGATATTCCGCGGGATGTAGGGCTGGCCGATATAGAGCTGCTTCAGCAGGGCGGAGAAGAACTCTCCCGGGCGAAAGGGGGAAGCGCCGGGTACCTTGTCCGGCGGCGGTTCGTCCACGCGCGCCCCGGACGCGTCCGTGGTTAATTCCGGCAGATCTTCCCAAAAGAATTCGCGGCGATCCAGAACCCGGCCGCCGCGCATGTGAAAGAGGTTGACGGCCAGCATTTCTTTTTCGAAGTGGTAGCCGAAGACATCGGCATCGTCTCCTTCGACCGCGGCGATGCGCTGCTTTTCCTGCAGCTGCTCCACGGTCGAAATCAGGTCGCGGTACTTGGCGGCGCGCTCGTACTCCTCGGCCTCCGCCGCCCGCGCCATGCGCTCGCGCAGCGATCGCGACAAATCCGTGGGCCGTCCTTCGAGAAAGAGCTTCACATCGCGCACTGCCTCCTGGTAGGCCTCGGACGTGGTAAGGCCTTCAACGCACGGGCCGAGACAGCGGCCGATGTAGTACTGCAGGCAGGGACGGGGGTGAAAATGACTCAGGTCGACCTTGCAGGAGGGAATCAGGAAGTGGCGGTGAATCAGGTCCACGATGCGGTACGCGAGGTTCGCCGGGAAGTAGGGTCCGTAATACGAGCTTCCGTCTTTTCGCAGGCGGCGGGTGACGTAGACCCGCGGAACTCGCTCGCCCAGGGTGAGCTTCACATAAGGATAGGTCTTATCGTCGCGCAGCAGGATGTTGAAGCGCGGCTGCCGCTGCTTGATGAGGTGATTCTCGAGGGCGAGGGCTTCTTTATTATTGGCGACCACAATGTAGTCGACGTCCACGGCCTCGCGCACCAGCGTGCCAGTCTTCGCGTCCTCGCTTCGGCCCTCATGAAAATAGGAGGCGACGCGACTCCGGAGGTTCTTTGCCTTTCCGACATAGATGACCGCGCCTTCGGCGTTCTTGTAGAGATACACGCCGGCCGAGAGCGGGAGCGAACGGATTTTCTGCGCCAGATCCATGGAGGGAATGTCTAATTCTAGATGATGCAGCGGGGCCGAGGGAGTGAGGTCAGACTCGCGTTGATGGCCGGCGGTTGCGCCGCGACATCCGGCGATTGCTTTGGTTCACGCGAGCATCGCATGAGTCGGGTAGGATTGGCGTCTCTGGAATCGGCGTCGAACCGTATAAAAATTTCCTCAGTGCCTATCGCTTTACTCTATTCAGGGGCGTGACAGACTCTCGAGGGAACCAGTAACTATCTTATCTGCAATAGCTTAGAGTGTAGAGGCAGTCGCCGGAGGGTTGGCAGGACTCGTGCTTATGTACAATGCGGACGTAAGATGACCCGGTCCGGAGTATCGACTGTCGACCCCAAGGTTCGCATCCAAGAGAAAGCATAGGCAGTGGATCCGGGCAGCGGAGCTACGCTAATGTCGGGACTTTGCAACAAACGTGAGGAAGGAGCCCTCCTGAAATGAATCGCACTTCGTTAGTTCTCTTACTGGCGGCTTATATGGCGGCGACTGTCGGCTGCGCCAGCAAGAACTACGTTCGCCAAGAGACGACGCCGCTGATCAACAAGACCAACGAACTCGACGACATGACCGCGCAGAATACCAAGGCGATCAAGGATGTCGACACGCGGGCACAAGCCGGAATCCAGCAGGTACAGGCTAAGGCCGCGGAAGTCGACCAGAAGGCGCAGAGCGCGGGTCAGCAGGCGGATCAGGCGCAGACGACCGCCAACAACGCCGTTCACCGCGTAGACGTGCTGCAGAACACCGTGGCCAACCTCGACAACTACCGCGTGGTGAGCGAGGCGGCGGTGCATTTCGGCTTCGATAAAGACGTGCTTACCAAGGACGCCAAGAGCGACCTCGATCAACTGGCCAGCAACGTGGCCAACACCAAGGGTTACATCATCACGGTCGAAGGGGGAACGGACTCGGTGGGCAGCGAAGACTATAACTACGCCCTCAGCCAGCGCCGCGCCGACGCAGTGATCCAGTACCTCGCATCGCAGCACAGCATTCCGGCTTACAAAATCTATCTGGTCGGGCTGGGCAAAGACAAGCCTGTCGAGTCCAACAAAACCCGCGAAGGGCGGGCCAAGAACCGGCGCGTGGACGTCCGCCTGATGACCAACACAGCCGAGGGCAATACCCCGGCTGCAAGCGGCAGCCCGACTGGATTCTAAGACTTTACCCTCCTCCCCGGAGGACTTCGCCAACACAGGCCACTCTCTACTGAGTGGCCTGATTTTTTGACCATGAAAGTGCGACAAGGCTGCTAATGTTTTACGGCACGGCGCTGGCATGACTGGTGGGGTTAGAATCTATGCATGCGCCGTTTGGTACTTTTCGCCCTGTTGTGGGCATGCCTTGGAGGGTGCGCGGCAGCTCAGCAGGGAGGGCAGCCGGGCCCCGGGGAAGCTCCGCCGCGTTCGGATCGGGACAAAGACCGGGAGACCGAGGCAGGAGAAAGTTCGAGCCGCGACACGCGAATCGATGTCAGCCCGCCGAAGGGCGATGCCAAGAACCATCCCAACAGCCATGGAGCCGCCCCGGCAGAGCCGGCGGACGACAGCAGCGATGTGCAGGAGATGCATCCGTGGAATCCCTACAAGGCGGGCAAGGATGTAGAAGTCGGCGACTTTTATTTCAAACGCAAGAGCTATCGTGCCGCCCTGGCCCGCTATCAGGATGCCCTGCTGTGGAAAGATGACGACGCCATCGCGCACTTTCGACTGGCCCAGTGTTTGGAAAAACTCGATCAGAAGGAAGAGGCGGTTTCCCACTACCAGGCCTACCTGAAGATCCTTCCCCACGGGCCTCTGTCGAAAGATGCGGAAAAGGCACTGGGGAAATTAGAAGCGGAGAAGCGCCAGACCTCGCAGGACTAGCGCAGCAGGCAGGGGCAGGGAAGCGCCGGCAAGCTTTATTTTTCCGCGCGCATAAATTCGCCGGAGCTGGCGTTCACATCGACCACCAGAGCAGCGGTATCGCGGCTGGCGCCGTAGATCACATGCCAGACCAGGGCGTTTTCTCCCCGGTTCCAGTCCAGCATGTAGAGAACCGGCGTGTCGGGAGTTTTCTGGAGGAACTTGTCGCCGCCGTGCTGCTGCGCGACTTCAAAAGCCTTGTCGGAATCGATCTTGAGAAAGCCAGCGTCGAATACCTGGGTAGAAGCGTTGCCTGCGTTGTAACTGTCCTCGGTGCCGGGATTGATGCCACGGGGCGGGGCGTCGGCGGCGTCGGTTCCCGACCAGACATAAGGTTTAGCGCCGCGGCTGCTGGCGGAAGCGAACGAGGCCCGCCACACGTCTTCTTTCCCGTCGCGGCCTTTTGAGTCGGCGGAGGACAACGACTCCAGGCGGTAGGGCTGCGCGTCCCGCTGCCATCCCCGGGCGGAAATGTAGGCCTTCTGGAAGGCCACGCGCCCGGTGGCGAACTCGGTGGCTTTGGGTTGAGGCTTTGCAGCGGGGGACGGCTGGTTGCTTTCCGAGGAACAGCCCGCCATCACGAGCAGCGCAACCAGGGCAAGAAGGAGCTTCTTCATAGTACCTTCCGGAAAAGAAAGAAATTTATTGACGGAATGATGGGCTCGATTCTACTAAAACAACCCGCGAGAATGGCCCGGAATGTTTGATAGAGTTCCTGTGCAGCCAACAGGCGAGCCCTCCGGCGCCATTGTGGGAATGATTGCGCAAGCAGGAGACAGTTTATGGATTCTGACCTGCGGCGAGTGCGTGACGCGATTGCCTCCGCCATCCAGGGGATGAGCGTCGAGGAGCTTTCGCGCCATCCCGAGGGCAAGTGGTCGATCGCGGAGACTCTCGAACACCTTCATCTAACCTATACCGGCACCATTAAAGGGTTCGAGCGCCTGCTGCGCGAGGGAAAGCCGCTGGCCCGGAGGGCTTCGATGCAGGAAAGAGTGCGCGCGGCGGTGGTAACCGGGTTCGGATATATGCCGGAAGGAAGAAAAGCACCGGAGAGGACCGTGCCCCGAGGGATGCCTGCGCGGGAGGTGGCTGATTCGATCGCGGCACGCATCGAGGCCATGAGCGCGCTGATCGCGCAAGCGGAGGCGCGCTTTGGCCGCGTCAGGATTCTGACCCACCCCGTGCTCGGCCCCTTGACCGCCCGGCAGTGGAGGCGATTCCACCGGGTCCACGGAATGCACCACGTGAAGCAGATCCACAGGCTAAGAGCGCAGCCCTGAGCTGGCTGTTGGGTTCGAAAAAAAGCCTTCGGCGCCAGCCGAAGGCTTCTGTAGGTCGGGCTGCTCAGTTGTGCTGTGAACTTGTGTCGGACTGATTTTGGGACGATGACCCTTGCGCGGCGGACTCGCGCACCGAATTCGGCACGCCCGCCTTGCGGGCTTCGTCCTGCAGGTTGTCCATGCCCTCTTTGGCTTCGCTCAGCTCTTTCTGCTTGTCGTCCAGCTTCTTCTTGTAGTCGGTGTCTTCCTTGTCCCATGTGGTCTCATTGCGCAGGCGGCTGCCGGCATCGTTATAGACTTCGGCGGCGCGCAAGCGGTATTCGCGCTGCAGGAGGTCCAGCTCTTTCGCCAGGGAGTCGACTTTGTCTTTCTGGGTGGTGATCTTGTCCTGCCACTGGTTGTAAACCTGCTCGCGCTGCGCCGGCGTCTGATCGGGCGTGACTTGAGGCAGCTTGGTCAGCTTGTCGGCATTGCTGCCGGTAGCGGAAGTTTGAGCGGCCGCCCCGGCATCGTCAGGGGGCGGAGCGGTCTGGGGATTACCCACGACGCTCAACTTGTCTTCCAGGGGAAGATTGTCGTTGTCGAATTTCTTGGCCGCCGCCGGCTTCTTCTCGCCGCGCAGGGTGCGGGCATAGTCGCCCAGGGGTTTGTCCTGGTTGCTGCCCGAAGTGGGATCCGGAGAGGCGCCGGCTTGCTGGCCGAGCGAAGACGTAACCATTGCGCCCGCCATGATGACGGGAACAAACCAGAGGTAAGTGATGCGTTTCATGTCGACTCCATTCTCGTGCCCGGCCTGCCGGACGGCGCAAGCCGGAAGACACGTATCAGATTTCAGGCTCCCGCGGCCGCCTTCGCGGCTCTTCCTGCCACCAGGAATCCGCCCAGAGTGTGATCCAGTTCGGCGGCTTCCGAGACGATGTCGGCGGCAATCCGCCGGATCAGGGCCGGGTCGCGGCTGGCTTCCAGCTGCCGCGCATATCCGGAGATGGTGGCCAGCGAAGTCCGCAGGGCCAGGGCCATTTCGGCTGACACCTCTCCGCGCAACTCTTCCTCCCTGCGGATGAGGGCCATCTCGGTTTTGTCATTGATCAGGCAGGCAGCGCCCAGCACCTCGCCCGAGGGAGCGAAGACCGGGGTAATAGTGATCTCCAGGCGGCGCGGGTCGCCCGCCGGCGTAACGTACTGCGCTTCCAAAACCGGCGATGCTGCTTGCCGCCGCAGGCTGGCCTGAGCTTCGCCCGCGACCGTGCGCGAGCCGAAAGCCCCGTCGAGCGTGCTGTCGCGAAAAATATCGGCAACGCTCATGCCCGTGGGCGAAGCAAAACCCAGCATCTTCCGGGCGGCGGTGTTTGCCTTCCGCACCAGGCCCGCGGGCGTGAGAAAAAGAACGCCGCTGGAAAGATTCGAAAGCACGGCAGCGCTGACGTTTTCCGAGGTGCGGGCCCGACGGCGCTCGGCCTGCTGCGAACTCAGCAACTCGTGCTTTTGCTGCTTCAACTCCTGAATCACGCCGTGATAGGCGCGCAGGGGAAATTGCTCCGCCTCCGGCCGAGGATCGGCGAGAAAGTCATCTTCGAGCAGGGCGCGCCGCATGCGCCGGATGAGCGCAACCGCGGCCAGGCAGGCGAACATGGAAACCGCCAGGGAAACGGCGGCCGCCATCATCAGGGGATGCGCAGAGGCGTTCATAGAAGCCTCCAGTACCAGCGCAGGAAACGCTGTCCGAAAAACAGCGCCACCATGGCCATGCCACCCAGGTAGACGCCGAACGGCATAGGGAAACGGCGCAGCGCCACCGCGGCCGACGCCCAGGCACGGCGGCGGGCCTCTTCCACGGTGTAGCGATGGCGAGCCATATGCCGCTGCGAGCGCTTGAGCCAGACCACGGAGACCATCCACAGGCCAACCAGCGATCCCGCGACCGAGGCGGCGAACAGGGTGAAGATGGTCAGACGCATGCCGAGAAATGCCCCCACCATGGCCATCAGCTTGACGTCGCCGAAGCCCATGCCGTGGATCCCGCGCGCGCGCAGATAAATAGCACCGGCGCCGTAGATGAAGGCAGCGCCGACGACGGCCCCGAGGAGGGCATCGGCGAAGGAAAATCCGCGCCAGGAGGCGGCATAGGGCGGCAGCGAAAACACCCCCGGCAACATCTGCGAAAGCAGGTCGTTCACGGGAACCACCAGGCTGAACACAAGCCCGAGGGCCAATCCGGGCAAGGTCAGCTCATCCGGCAGGAGCTGGGTTTCGGCGTCGGTAAAGATCAGCCCCAGCAGCAGGAAACCAAGCGTCCAGCACTTCACCATCGCCAGGCTGTAGCCGAAATGGAGGTAGCAGGCAAGGAAGAGCGCTCCGGTGAGCAGTTCGACGAGCAAGTATCGGGGCGAAATGGAGGCATGGCAATGGCGGCAGCGGCCGCTCAGAAGCAGCCAGCTCAGCACCGGTATATTGTCATAGAAGGCAATGGCATGTTGGCAATGAGGGCAGGCGGAGTTGGGCAGAACCGTCGAAATCCCTCGCGGCATGCGATAGATACACACGTTCAGGAAGCTGCCGAAGGCCAGCCCCACCGCGAAAATCGCCAATCCGACCGCCGGGTCCAATGTATCCCTGCGCTCCCCGTTGTGAATTTATGCCGGTTAGGCCTTGATTATACGGGGATAGCGGCAGGGGGGAGCAGGTACCAAAGGTACTGTACGAAAGCACGAAGGTAGGGGAAATCGCTGGGACTGACCCCGGAATTGTGCCCTTTTTTCGCCGCTATTTCAGATCCGGAGACCCAGCGCAGGCCCACGGGTTACCGTGATGTTTGCAGGCCAACTGACGCCGTCGGGCACCCCGCTCTAACAAGCGACGCGGAGGACGCGACCGCGCCCTCGCCAGAGTCCCAGACCCAACTGCCTACTTCGCCTGTAGCGACTCGATGTACTTGTTCAGGTTCGACACTCGCTGCTGCACTTCGCCCTCGTGGCCGTGGCTCATAGTCCAGAACAGCTGACCCCAGACGGGCATTTCGCGGGTGCCGTGGGCGGGGAGATTGCCTTCGCCGCGAATCGCGGACACCACCTTCATGCTGGGATAGGTTCCTCCGCTGTTCTTTGCCAGCATGGTGAGATCGGCGGGCGGCACTTTGAGGGCGGAGGCTGCCGGTCCATTTCCCTTGCCATCTTCGCCGTGGCAGGCCGCGCAATAGGTTTTGAACATCTCCTGTCCCGAGGTGGGCGAGGTCGCGGCCGCGGGAACGTGCTTGATGACTTTCTGTGGCTGATCCTGGGCCCCGGCGGCGAGCGAAAGTACAAAGAATACTGAAACCACATAAACCAGTTTCTCGAACCGCATAAGATCCTCCTGTGACCGCGAGAACGCTGAATATGATGCCAGAATGTAGTTTAGGCGTGAATTG
>Ga0335080_10000490_pt1 | contig 36178 bp, 33 predicted proteins | sample Lox_Sample_34_FD_206720 | JGI IMG/M metagenome (GOLD analysis project Ga0335080, IMG submission 206720) | Soil microbial communities from Loxahatchee National Wildlife Refuge, Florida, United States - Lox_Sample_3.4 | ecosystem: Environmental > Terrestrial > Soil > Wetlands | place: USA... | reverse complement strand
CCACGGCACAACTTCCTTTGTGGCGACCACCGTGACCGCCAGTATGGACGATACGGTCCGCGCTGTGGAAGGCATTGCTTCCTACATCGCGAAGCAGCACGAAGCGGACGATGTACGCGCCGAGGTCCTGGGCATTCACTTCGAAGGACCTTTCATTAGTCCCGCAAGACCAGGGGTGCATCCGCTGCAATATCTGCAACTGCCCTCTGCTCCGGTGCTGGAGAAGTTGCTACAAGCGGCCGCCGGCAAAGCACAGATCCTTACCCTCGCACCCGAGCTACTCGGCGCGGTCCCGTGCATCGAAGCGGCGCGCAAAGCCGGCATGGTCGTGGCTATGGGTCATACTGATGCGACGTACGAACAAGCGCGCGCTGCGATTGCCCGCGGCGTGCACCACGCCGTCCACGTTTATAACGCGATGCGTCCTTTCTCCCATCGCGACAGCGGTGTTATCGGCGCCGTGCTTACTTCGCCGGAAGTCACCGCCGAGCTGATTGCCGATGGCGTTCATGTGGAAGAGACCGCCATGAAAATATTGATTCAGGCCAAAGGTGCCGGCTGCATGATCCTGATCAGCGATGGAATTTCCGCCACCGGCATGCCCGATGGAAAGTACATCCTCGGACAAACGGAAGTGACGGTAAGCGGCGGGATCTGCAGAAATTCGGAAGGCAAACTTGCGGGAAGCACACTGACCCTGGATCGCGCCTTGCGCAACGTAGTTGCACTCGGCGTTCAGCTCGCGGATGCCGTGCGCATGTTAACTCTCAACCCCGCCACGCTGCTAGGCATTCCATTCAAGAAGGGTTCGTTACGGGTAGGCGCAGACGCGGATATTTTGTTGCTCGATGAAACGCTGCAACTCGCAAACGTTTGGGTTCGGGGCGAAGCTCTCGCGTAAGAACTATTGGTTCAGGGAAATACCTAGTTCATCGGCTAGCTGGACTGGGTTGAAAGGGCTACAAGCGAAATAGCGTCCGCCAATCTCGAAGGTCGGGACTTTGCGCCTGCCCTTGTTGGCCTCAATCACCACGTCTTCCGCCGACTCGTCGGTCTCGATATTCACTTCGCGGAAGGCAATGCCGCGCGCCTGCATGAAGGTCTTTGCACGCCGGCAGTCGGGACACCACGATGTGGTGTACATCGTTACATAGCTCATTAAATTCTCCAGCGGCATTGGATGCGCCAATCATCGCACGGTCGCAAATCCGGGCCGCCAGTTAGTTTTGAAGAGTTGCTATTGGGATTCGCCGGAAACGCCGCGATATTTCCGCGCCACCTGAATGCGGATTAATGCCCGCTGCAGGGCAATTCGGGCCACATCCCAGTCGATGTTGGCATCGCCGGTGGAAAGATGCTGTTCCGCGCGATGCTTGGCGGCTTCCGCGCGAGCCAGATCGATTTCCGCGGCGCGCTCGGCGGTTTCCGCGAGCACGGTCACTCGATCGCCAAGGACTTCCGCAAATCCCTGAATGATCGTGATGCCCGGTTTCGCGTCTTCACCGGCGCTCCGATAGCTCAGCTCTCCGATTCCTAGCTCGGTCGTCAGCGGAGCGTGACCAGGCAAGACGCCTAGCTCGCCGCTCGCGCCCGGCAGCGTCACTTCCACGACGTTTTCGCGCAGCAACTGCCGCTCCGGCGTAACGACGACCAACTCGATGGAATCGGGAAGCATTTCTGTTTAGTGGCCAGCCTTCATTTTTTCCGCTTTGGCCAGCGCGTCTTCGATCGTGCCAACCATGTAGAAGGCCTGCTCCGGAATGTCATCGTATTTGCCTTCGACGATTTCTTTGAAGCTCCGTACCGTGTCCGCAATCTTCACGTACTTGCCTTCGAGGCCGGTGAACTGCGCGGCCACGAACATTGGCTGCGACAGGAACTTTTCAATCTTACGGGCGCGCGCCACCGTCCGCTTGTCTTCATCGGAAAGTTCTTCGATACCGAGAATCGCGATGATGTCCTGCAGATCCTTGTAACGCTGCAGAATCGACTTCACGCCGCGGGCCACAGCATAGTGTTCGGCGCCCACAATGCGCGGGTCGAGAATGCGCGAGTAGCTGGCCAGGGGATCGACGGCGGGGTAGATGCCGCGCTCGACGATCTGGCGGCTCAGGTTGGTCGTAGCGTCCAAGTGCGTAAAGGTCGCGGCCGGCGCCGGGTCAGTGTAGTCGTCTGCAGGCACGTAAATCGCCTGTACCGACGTGATCGACCCGGATTTGGTGGACGTAATCCGTTCCTGCAGTTCGCCGATTTCGGTGTTCAAATTCGGTTGGTAACCCACGGCGGAAGGCATACGGCCAAGCAATGCCGAAACTTCCGAGCCCGCCTGCACGAAACGGAAAATATTATCGATGAAAAGCAGCACGTCGAGGTGCTCTTCGTCGCGGAAGTACTCGGCAACCGTCAAGCCCGTGAGGCCGACCCGCAGGCGCGCGCCGGGCGGCTCGGTCATCTGTCCGTAGATCAGTGCCGCGCGGGATTTCTCCGAGTTGCCTGGAACGACGACGCCCGCTTCCTGAAACTCCAGCCACAGATCGTTGCCTTCGCGGGTGCGTTCACCGACGCCGGCAAATACCGAAACGCCACCGTGCTGCATCGCGACGTTGTTGATCAATTCCTGAATCAAAACCGTTTTGCCTACCCCCGCGCCGCCAAACAACCCGATTTTTCCGCCCTTCAAGAAAGGCTGAATCAGGTCAACGACCTTGATGCCGGTCTCGAACATTTCCAGCGTGGTTGACTGGTCCTCTAGCGAAGGAGCAGGGCGGTGAATGTCGTAGTTGGTTTTGCTGGTCAGCGGACCGAGTTGGTCCACCGGCTTGCCGAGCACGTTCATCACGCGCCCCAGCGTCGGGCGCCCGACCGGGACGGTAATGCCTGAGCCCGTATCGACCGCTTTCATGCCGCGCACCAGGCCTTCGGTCGGCTCCATCGCGACAGCGCGCACGCGCCCTTCGCCGAGGTGCTGCTGCACTTCCGCAGTGACGTCAATCGGCTCAGGAACGTTGAAACCATCACTGGTGATTTGCACCGCGTTGAAAATCGCGGGCAAATGCCCCTCTTCAAATTGCACGTCGAGCACCGGTCCAATGACCTGCACGACGTGTCCCGTAGCTAAACTTTTCCCCGGCATCTTTTCTCCTACGCGGTCGACGATGCGCCGCTTACAATTTCGATAATCTCTTTCGTAATCGCCGCCTGCCGGACCTTGTTCATGTGCAGCGTCAGGCCTTCAATCACATCGCCCGCATTTTTCGTGGCCGACTCCATGGCGGTCATGCGTGCCGCATGTTCCGCGGCGGACGACTCCAACATCGCGCGCAAAATCTGCGTCTCGATGTAGCGCGGCAGCAGCTTCTCCAGCAGTTGCTCTTTTGGCTGCTCGTAAATGTAGTCTGCCTGCGCCGAAGCTTTTTCGGCTTCGGTCCGCTCCCGGCCTTGGTCTTCCTCCAACTTCTCAACCGGCAACAGCTTCTCCACCACGAGGTTCGGCGTCATTACCGTCTTGAATTCACTGAAAATGATGTACACCGAATCGACTTCGCCCTTGCCGTACAGCTCGGTCACCAGCGATGCAATATCCCGCGCCGTCCCGAAATTCACGCGCGCCAGAACATCCACGTATTCCGCGGCGAACTTGAAACCCATCTTTCGCAGCGAATCGCGTCCTTTTTTGCCGACGGGGATCACCGAGAGCTGCTTGCCCTTCAGGGGACGGAAAAACTCATTGGCTTTGCGCAGAATGTTGGAGTTGAACGCGCCGGCCAGTCCGCGCTCGCCGGTCAGCACGAGCGTCAGCACTTTCTCCTCCGGCCGGTGCGCCAGCAAGGGATGCTCCGGCTGCTCCAAGCGCGACATGATCGAGCGCAGCACGCGCGCCAATTCCAGCGCATACGGCCGCGCTGCCAGTGCTGCTTCCTGCGCCCGCCGCAGCCGCGCCGCCGCGACGAACTTCATCGCCCGCGTAATCTGCTGCGTGTTTTTCACCGAGCGGATGCGCCGCCGGAAATCGAGAAGTGTGGCCATTTCGTCTCTGCTGAATCTCCGCTCTTACTTTGCCGCGGCCTCCACGGCCGCGCTGAAGCGCTCCTTGAACGCTTCGATGGCTTTTTTGGCCTCCGCCTTGATGCCATCATCGAGAGCTTTTTTCGCTGCGATATCTTTCAACAGGTTCGGATGATTGGTCTCGACAAATTGCAGCAGTTCTTTCTCGAAACGGCGCACTTCCGGCACTGGAATGCTGTCAATAAATCCCGAAGTTGCTGCGTAAATGCTGAGCACCTGTTTTTCGACGGAGAGTGGTACGTACTGATCCTGTTTCAGAATCTCGGTCAGTCGTTGACCACGCGACAGCTGCGCTTGGGTCACTTTGTCCAGTTGGTCGGCGCCAAACTGCGCGAACGCCGCCAGCTCGCGGTACTGCGCCATGTCCAGGCGGAGCGAGCCCGCCACCTGCCGCATGGCTTTGATCTGCGCGTTGCCACCCACGCGGCTCACGCTGATGCCCACGTTAATCGCGGGACGAATACCCGCGTTGAATAGGTCCGCTTCCAGGTAAATCTGCCCGTCAGTAATCGAAATGACGTTCGTCGGAATGTAGGCCGAGACGTCGCCGGCTTGCGTTTCAATCACCGGCAACGACGTCAGCGAACCCGCGCCCAACTTGTCGTTCAGCTTTGCGGCGCGCTCCAAAAGCCGCGAGTGCAGGTAAAACACGTCGCCGGGAAACGCTTCGCGTCCCGGCGGCCGGCGCAGCAACAGAGAAATCTCGCGATACGCCTGCGCGTGCTTCGAAAGATCGTCGTAGAAGGTGACGGCGTGGCCTTTATTGTCGCGGAAATATTCGCCCATGGCGCAAGCCGCGTACGGCGCGATGTATTGCAGCGAAGCAGGTTCGGCCGCGCTGGACGCCACGATAATCGTGTAATCCATCGCGCCGGCATCGGTCAGCGTTTTTACTACCTGCGCGATCGTCGAACGCTTCTGCCCGATTCCGCAATAAATGCAAATAACGCCGCTGCCCTTCTGGTTGATGATCGTGTCCAGAATGACCGCGGTTTTTCCGGTCTGACGATCGCCGATGATCAGCTCGCGCTGTCCGCGCCCGATTGGGATCATCGAATCAATTGCTTTGATACCGGTTTGCAACGGTTCGCGCACAGGTTGGCGGTCCAGCACGCCCGGAGCGATGCGCTCCAGGGGATTGCGCTGCTTCGCTGCGATCGGGCCTTTGCCGTCCACCGGTTCGCCGAGCGGATTCACCACGCGTCCCACCAGCGCTTCGCCCACCGGCACGGACATAATCGTATTGGTGCGCTTGACGACGTCGCCTTCCTTCAGCTCTGCCGTCTCGCCGAGTAGCACCACGCCGACTTCTTCTTCTTCCAGGTTCAGCGCGATTCCGAAGACGTCGTGGGGAAATTCCAGCATCTCTCCGGCCATGACCTTTTCCAGGCCATGCACGCGCGCGATGCCATCGCCCACGCTGATAATCGCGCCGACTTCGTCCACCGCTACCGTTTGCTGGTAGTTCTCAATCTGCTCGCGCAGGATCTTGCTGATTTCATCTGCCTTGATATTCGCCATGCCTGCTCCTGATTGCTATTCCCCTGCCAGACGCGCGCGCATTTCATTCAAGCTGTTGCGCACCGAACCGTCGTAAATCGTATCGCCTACGCGAATCACCGCGCCGCCGAGCAGCGCTGGGTCGAGCGAAAACTTGGCTTCCACCTTTTTTCCGGTGATGCGTTCCAGGATTTGCGCAAAGCGCTTCTTTTGCGCCGCGCTCAATTCCACTGCGGAAGAAATCTCGGCCTCCGCGATTCCTTGCCGCTGCCGGATCACTTCCTGGAACGTCTCCAGGATTTCCGGCAGCATGTGCGTCCGGTGATGATCGGCGACCACGAACAGAAAATTGCGAATGATCTTCGTTGCTCCGAGCCGCGTCCCGATTTTCTCAATAACGCCATGCTTTTCTTCTTTCGGCACGGCCGGGCTCGCCAGCACGTTGCGCAGTTCGGCCGATTCGTCAAACGCAGCGACAAAATCCTTCAGTTGCTTGAGCGCCGGTTCCCCCGCACCCTGGGCCAGCGCGACGTCCGATAGCGCGTTGGCGTATTGCAGGCTGGCCGACTTCAATTCGGCCTCCCGTCGAGGCTCGCCGCAAAGGATTCGACCAACGATTCCTGGGCCGCGGGCGTCAACTGCTTGGCTAGCAGTGATTCTGCACCATCGACCGCCAGTGATGCCGCCAGTTGCTTCAAGTGCAGGCGCGCCGCGTGTTCGGCGGCGGCAATTTCGGCGTTAGCCGCAACGTCCACCTTGGCGGCTTCGGTTTGCGCCAACGCTCGAATGCGTTCCGCTTCTGCGGCGGATTCGCGCTGCGCCGTCTCCCGCAACGTGGCCACTTCCTGCTCGAGGCGACTCAATCTGGTTTCTGCTTCGCGTACTTGGCGCTCCGCCTCTTCCTTCGCCGTCGTGGCTCTGCTGATGGCGGAGCTGATACGTTCGGCATTTTTGTGGAAGTAGGGCGGCAGGATTTTCGCAAAGAGCCAGACTAGCAACGCGGCTACGATCGCAAAATTGATCCACTTGAAAATCTCGTTGGCCTGACCGGCGGTCGCACCGCCCTCTTCCGCGGCCTGGACGCTGGCGGTCGCCAAGAGAAAGACCAGTAGCACACTTCCAGCGAAATACCAGCGGCGTAGCTTCATCGCGCCTCTCTCGCCGGACTTCCGCCGCGCCCACGCGGACTCGGGGGCGTCTGCAGAATCCGCCGCGCAATCTCCGCCGCCAGTTGGCCGACCGTAGCTTCGAGATCCTTACGCGCGGCAGCCATTTCCTGTTCAATACGAGCCTTCGCGCTGGTCACTTCTGCGTTTGCACGAGTGCGCGCCTGTTTCACCACGTCCGCGCGCTCGTCCAGCACCTTCTTCCGCGCCGCTTCTTGTTCGGCGTAGACCTTGGCGCGAGCGTGCCTCAGCGCATCCTGGTACTGCTTGACCTTTTCTGCGGCGGCTGCTTGCGCGCCTTCGGCTGCGCGTTGCGCGCCCACGGTCCGCGCATTGCGCTCGGCCATCACCTTGAGCAGTGGCTTGAAGAAAATTACCCGTAAAATGCTGTAAAAAAGCAGGATGATCAGGACTGTAGGCACAGCCTGCAGGAACAACTCTCCCAATTGACCGCCGATGGACATTCAGTTTGGGTGCCTAAACTCGCTTTTGGGGCCTCGGAACGGCCACCAAGGTTGGCAGCCGCGCCGCGTCCCCCTCTACCCGGAAGGGAGCACTACGGTGGGCCTGACGCTGCCGAGATAAACAATATTTTATAGCATTGCGCGTGTTGTGCGTCAATGCGACGCCGCGCTCGCCGTTTCTGTGCTGGCCTTCCCAGTGTTGATCGCCGTGCACACTTCGCGAATGGCCTCAACTACAGCGTCCGGGCGTTGGAACGGAATCATGTGGTCGCTGTCCGGCACCATGATGCGTTTCCCGCGCGTCGAGAGATTGGCTTCCTTCACCTGCAAATCGTTCACCCAGATTTCGTGGAAGTCCTGAAAATCCTTGATGGGCATCCCTGGCGGAAGGTCGGAGGGGTTCACGTTTTTCCCTGCCGTCAGCACGACCAGCGGTTTGGCTCCGAGATTGCCCGCCGCGCGAACCTGACTTGCGCTCTCCGGCGAAAACAAATCCATTTCCTGGCCTGAGGCTTCGACAAACTTGGTTTGCATCTGTAGGTACGCCAGTTCGTGCGAGAATTCCTTCGAAAGGCCGGTGGCTGGCGGCTGATTGCGCTGCATGAATCGCATAATCCCCAGGTGAATCATCCAGGGTGCCAACTTTTCCTGCCGTTTCAGCGATTGCGTCATCTTTTTCATCGAATCTTGCAGATTTTGTGACATCCGGCTCACCTGGTCTTCGTGTGACGCGTCGACCAGCACCATGCCGGCTACCTCGTTTGGATATTGCCCGTTGTAAACGCGCACGTTGTATCCGCCGAACGAGTGCCCTACCAATACGAATGGCCCTTTCTCTCCCTCCGCAGCCAGCAACGCGTGTAGCTCCTTTACAATTTGTAAGCTGGTGCGCGGCGCGGAGCTCCCGTCGCTCCAGCCATAGCCGGCGCGGTCGTACCAGCAAACGCGCGTGAACTTCGCCACCTCTTTTTGCACCGGCTCCCAGCCAACACCGGGCACGCCAAGCCCGCTGTCCAGCACTACGGTCGGACTGCCTTGTCCCTGGCAATCAATATTTAGTTTGAGGCCGCCAAATTCCGGCCCGAGAGACACCGCGTTGCCTTGTTGCGGAAACCTCTGCGCATCGCGGCTGTTGCCGATGGCCTGATAGCTCGCGCCAACAATGGCGGCCAAAACGATCAGCGCCACGAGCGCGAGCACCGCGCGGGTGACGAACCGCTTCACCTTTCCGGATCGCGGTGAAACATTCGTTGCAGTTTCTGTGGACACTCGTCCTCCTCGCCTACTTGGCCCTGGCGTTCGCGTCAGAATGGGCGGAGTTTAGTCCCTCTCTCACAAGCCGTCAACGGGAACCACGGCGGCAGAGAGAAGTGAGATTTGTGGTTGGTACAAATGTTGAGGAGGACTAGATCTTGAGCCACGCGTCCAGCGCGATCGCCTTCGGCAACAAAGCCAGCGCGCCAAGTTCCCGGAAGCGCGCTGCCCGCTTGCGGTACTCAAAGCTTCCTGGGGGGAGAATGGCCATGAACGGCACGCGCGCGTCTCGTGCGGAAAGCGCATCGTCCACATTGTCGCCAACATAAAGCGCTTCGGCCGGATCGCGTCCCGCAAGAATCTTCAATAGTCCATCGGGCCGCGGTTTTTTCGGCGCATCGTCCATGGTAATTACCGTGCTGAAGTGCCGCGCGGCAGGCCAGCGTTCGAACGTATACGCAAATTCCTTCCGCGTGCGCCCGGTAAAGAGGTTCAGCTCAAACCGCTTCGCCCATTTCTCCACCTGCCTTGCCGTCACCACCATCTTCTCTTTGCGCACATTCCCGGCGCCGCCGTTTTTTCCCCAGTAAAACTGCTGGAACGCATCGCGCGCTTCCTCGTAAGTCGTAGGCCGGCCGAGCGCCGTGGCCCAGCGCGCCACCATGTTCCAATCGTCGTTATTTCCCGGCATCGCTTTCCACTTGTGGAGTTCGGACCACGTCGCACGCTTGCCGGTCAGGAATTTCATCGTTTCGAGCGCCGACAACCAGAAGGACAAGCGCACGTCCACCAGGACGCCGTCCACATCAAAGATCAATATTTTCGGAAGGGAGAGACTCTTTGCTGCGCGCACGCAAGAATTGGAGCAAAAAATCCGGGGTTCAGCAAATTTCCAAACTGCATCGAGCTAACGCAGCGAAGCTCCTTTCGGGTGCTGCTTCACTTTCCGGTCCTCTTCTTCTCCCGCAGCTTGGCCTTTACCACTTCCGGCAATGCGAAGACCCCATCCTGTATGTCATCGTAAGTAACTGCGGTAATCAGCGAAATCGAAACATCGTCGCCATCCCGCGACGTGTTCTTCGTTGCCATCTTGACTCCGCCGAAATCCCGGTAGTCCTCGAACGTTTCCGACGCGTCGCCCTTCCCGCTTCCGGAGCTCCGTTCTCATTGACGCTACGTGAGCGGTCCTGCGCCGCAAAAGAAGCTACTTGCTCGGTCCTACGGTCTCGGTCTGCCAATGTTTCGCTTTTTTGATCGCTACATACTTTTCCAGCAGTTGATCCAGGTCCTGCGGACGAATCGGCTTGGAAAGGTATTCATCCATTCCGCCGGCGATGCATTTCTCGCGGTCACCCTTCATGGCATGCGCCGTTAGCGCCACGATAGGTTGCCGCATTCCAGTTCCTCGTTCCTTTTCGCGAATCGCCGCCGTGGCTTCCAGTCCGTCCATCTCCGGCATCTGCACATCCATTAGCAAGAGATCGAAAGACTCTTGCTCGAGCGCTCTTAATGCCTCTGCGCCGTTTGCCGCCACCGCCACGCGATGTCCGCGCTTTTCCAGCAGGCGCACCGCTAAACGTTGATTTACGAGGTTGTCTTCGGCCAGCAGGACGCGCAAGGACTCTTCCGGCGCTCGCGCATCCTGCAACGAAAAGCGCGTGACCAGCGGGATAACTCCGTCCGCCGGCTGCGCACCAAGCACGCGCGCCACCGCCTCACGGAGTTCGGATTGGCGAATGGGTTTCAACAGATACGCCGCGACGCCCAGTTGCTTGCAGCGCGCGGCATCGCCGCGATGCCCCGCCGAAGTCAGCATCATGATCGTGGCAGCCGATAACTCCGGACGCTTGCGAATCGCTTCGATCATTTCGAATCCGTTCATGCCGGGCATGTGCATGTCGGTCAGGATCAGGCGAAAAGGCTTCCCGCTCTGATAGGCCGCGGAGAGCGCCTCCAAGGCCGCTTCCGCTCCATTTGTGCAAGTCGGATGCATTTGCCAGCGCAGCAGCATTCCTTTCAGGATGCGCCGGTTCGTTTCGTTGTCGTCCACAACGAGCGTCCGCGCATCGCGCAGCAACTCTGGCGGCGCCATCGTTCCGACCTTGATTTCCTTGCTTTCTGCCACGCCGAGGCGCACCGTAAAATGAAACTGGCTGCCCCGTCCGACCTGGCTTTCCACCCAGATTTTCCCGCCCATCATGCGCACCAGCCGCGCGGAGATTGTCAGCCCCAACCCGGTGCCGCCGTACTTGCGGGTGGTGGACGTGTCTGCTTGCGAGAATGGGTCGAAAATGAGCGCCTGTTTTTCTGCGGGAATGCCGATGCCGGTGTCCGCAACGGTGAATTGGAATACCGCCTCTTTGCCTTCTCGCCCTTCTACTCGTACTCGCAGCGCGACTTCGCCGGACTCCGTGAACTTGATCGCGTTGCCCACCAGGTTGTTTATCACTTGCCGCAGCCGCGTCGAGTCTCCGCGCACCGTCTCGGGAATTTCCGCAGCCACTTCGCACAACAACTCCAGCCCTTTTTCATCCGCCCGTAATGCCAGCGCCTTCATTACTGAATCGAGTAATTCGCGTAAATCGAAGTCGATGGTCTCGATATCGATTTTTCCGGCTTCGATCTTCGAAAAATCCAGAATGTCGTTGATCACGGTCAGCAGCGAATCTCCGGAGACTTTAACGGTTTCGAGATATTCGCGCTGTTCCGGCGTCAACGGCGTGTCCAGCGCCAGTTCGGTCATTCCGATCACGCCATTCAGCGGCGTGCGAATCTCGTGGCTCATGTTCGCCAGAAACTCGCTCTTTGCCTTGCTCGAAGCCTCCGCCGCTTCGCGCGCCTTGCGCATCTCTTCCTGGGCCTGCTTGATGTGCGTGATGTCGCGCCCGACACCAGCAACGCCGGTCACGCGGCCGGTTTTATCGCAAATAGGAACCTTGGTGGTGAGCAGCCAAAACCGTCTTCCCTGAGTGTCGAGGCATTCTTCCTCCTGATTGAATATGCCTTCCTTTCTTCGCACAATCTCTTGTTCGTCTGCGTAATACCGATCGGCCAGCTCTTTCGGGAAGAAGTCGAAATCGGTTTTGTGCAGCAGGTCTTCCGGACGCCTGACGCCCGCCGATGCTGCCACCGCCGCATTGGCTAACAGGAACTCGCTACTGGCATCCTTGACGTACATGAAATCGGGAATGTTGTCGATGAGCGCGCGCAACACTTTGCGCTCCTCAGTTAGCGCCTCTTCCGCTTTCAGCCGCTCGCCCACTTCGGTCTGAAGTTCGATCGTTCGGGCCTCTACTCTGACTTCCAGGTCGTCCTTGGCGTGCTGTAGCGCGTCATCGCGTTCCTGGATTCGCTCCAGCATCTTATTAAAGGCGCCCACCAGCGTCCCGACTTCGTCTTCCCCTCGCGGAATCGCGCGCAACGAGTAGTCTTCCTCCTGGGTGACCTTCGTGGCTACCTGAGCGAGATGCGTGATCGGCTCGGTGATCAAACCAAGTAGTTTCGAAGACACCAGGTAGGTGACCAGGACGGACAGCAGCATCACTACAATGGAAATATCCGTGTACTGCCGCAGTTTCGCGCGGTACGCCTCCAGGTCCGAAACGACAGCAATCGTCCCTACCTGTTCTCCCCGGAGGTATATGGCCCGGAACAGCACCACGTGGTCGCTGCCGAACAACGCGTCATTTTCGTGCGCCGCCGGCATACGGAATTTACCCGCAGCTTCCGGCCGATGATATTCCGCGAAAACGACTCCCTGCCCGTCATATAGCAATGCGTCGGTTACGTGCTTTTCCGCCTGCAGTCCGGCCAGCACATCTTGCGCCGATTTTCGGTCGTAAAAGGTCAGAGCCGCAGCCGCGTTGGCTCCCAGCGTATCCGCCAGCGCAGAAAGCTCGCTCGCCATTGCCGCACGGAAGCTGGTCCGCTCGTAGAGATCGAAGCTCAGGCACGCTAGGCTCAGCCCCACCACGCTCGTGCATACGATCACGAACGTCAATTTCCGCTGGATCGACGCTCTTCGAAAAACTTTCATATCAATCGCCTTTCGGTCGCCCAAATACGGTTTTCGCCAGCGCCAGCAGCCGTGCGCTGATCTTCAAGTTGGCGCGCTCCGCCGCACCCACGTTGATTTCGAAACGCACTTTGTTTTCTTCCAGGCAGAAGCCGATCATCCCGCCCTCGGCAGCGAAGCTTTCTGCCTCTCCGACTGTTAGCGTCGGACTTCGGTCCAGGCTTGCGAGCGCCGCGCCAATGCCTTTCCTTTCTTCCATTCCTATAAACAACACGTGACATCCTTGTGCCTCGGCGACCTTCCGCAGATGCCGCACCTGCAGCGCCCGCGCTCCCACTGTTTTCCCGTTGAGGCTGGCATCCAACACTCCGTGAAACGGATCTTCGCCCAGCGTGCAATAAATCAACGGACTGTCTGCATGTTTGAAAGCATCGACGGGCCAGTCCACAAACTGCGCAAAATGAAACAGGAACGCCGCCTTGATCTGGTATTCGCTCGGCCCTTCCTCTTGTCCGAACGCGCCGGTTCCGTGTGAAGCTGCGCAGAACGCCAGCAGCGCGCTCAGAGCTTTCCGCAGTAGGCTGCGCCCTATGCCACTGCCGAAGCACAGCAGTGTGCGCCGGTCGCTTCTTCGCTTTTTGCCTTCCGATCTCAACCCGCTCCGCCCGCCTTCAGAATTGCCATGTCAGCTTTACGTGTGCGCCGCGCTTGATTTCCGTCGAGCGCGCCACTCCGGTGCTGTCCACGAATTTCAGGTGTTGGTCGCGCAGCAGATTCCGCGCGCCCTTCTGTTCCTCTTCGAAATCGTAGTCAGTTCAATATTCAGAAGGTCTTCGATGCTGGACTTCGTGAGGTCTTCCGGCTTCTGCTGGGCCGGAACCCATGCGGACATCGTTAACGCCGCCGCGAAAGTTCCGCCGGCCAGACCGATGCGTTTCTTCCAGTCGGCTCGTGCCATTCAAAAACTCCAGGAAATCCGGACGTAACCGCTGCGTTTGAGCTCCCCGGACTGCAGGCTGCCGAATACATCGTCGAATTCGAGATGGTGACCTTGCGCCAGGTTCTGACCAACGAGGCTCACCGAAAATCGTTCGCCAGCCTGCCACGTAAGTCCGCTGTCTACCCGCGGGTAACCCGGGATGCGGACATTCACCGATGTTCCTTGGTTCTTTAGAGGGTCTACGTAATAGGCGCTCGCGTCCCACGACCAGCGCTTCGCCAATTCCACATGCGAGCGCAGTTGCGCCATCCGCTCCGGCACATTCCCTTGGTAGTACGGCACGCTCAACATCCCCTGGCTCGCCGCCTCCCTGTGCAGATGTATTTGTTCGAATGCCAAGCCGGGACTGATTTGCCACCGCGGCGAGACCTGCCACTTCCCGGTCGCTTCGATCCCGTGCGTTTCTCCGTACAACAGGTTCTTGAACGTCAGGGAATCCACCTCATGCGGTGGTGGCGGGCTGGACTGGAAAAAAGTCGTGGAAGGTTCAATGGACTGCAGGTTGTCGTAGTCGTTGTAGTAGGTGGTAAGGTCCAGAGAAAGCCTCTTCGAAACCGTAGTGCGGTACCCTGCCTCGTAAGCCATCAGTCGTTCATCGTGATAATTCGGATTGCCGATAAACTCCGCAAACACGGGCACGCCGTTCGGCCCAGGAAATCCTCCGAGACCCACTACCAGGTTGGAGTCGTTTCGCGACGGTGTACGCAGCGCCCGCGATACCGCCGCCCAGAACATGTGCCGCGGGCTGGCTTCCCAGGCGGCCCGAATGCTCGGCATCCAGCCGAATCCGCTGTAATCGTTGCGCTCGAATTTTGTTCCGACCGTGAGATACAGCCGGTCGCGTATCAACGCAATTTCGTCCTGCACGAAGAAGTCGAGCACCTGAAGGGTTTTGCTCGGAGGATTGAAAGAGACGGTCAAACTACCGGGGATGTTGTCCGCCGTATAGTAATAGCCGCCGCCAAGAATAATGTCCTGGCGTGTTCCGGCCGCGAAATGCCGTTGATAGTCGACGTAAAGCGTGTTGCGTGTTTCCGGTTCGAGAGGATCGTCGCGCCGATAACGCGTAAAGGAGACTTGCAGCTCGGAATCAGAGTGTTCGCTGTATTGGTGCTTCCAGTTGGTTTGCAGGAATCCGCCGCCATAACTGATCTCCTCCGCAATCGGGATGAGTCCCGGCGCAGTGATGGATGGCAAAAAAAATCCCAGCTCTCCTTCTCTCGCCGTGTATAGATTCCCCTCCCAGGTCAACGAATCTTTTGCCGTTACCGTTGTGTCCGCGCGAAATCCGGCGCGCAGCATATGCCAGCCGTCGTCGCCCCTTCCGCCGCTCAAGTTTTCTTGTGGGCCGTCGTTGAAATATTTGGTGAACACCCGAAAATCCGTAGCTTTTCCCGCGTGGCCACCGTACTCCACCAGGCCCGCCCCTTGGACCAGGCTTCCTCCGGTTGCTTCGATCGTTGTTCCACGGGTGTCCGCCGCAGGTTTGGTGAAAATACTGATCACTCCGTTTACTGCGTTGGCTCCCCAAATCGAACCGCCCGGGCCGCGAATCACCTCGATGCGGTCGATCTCTCGCAATGGGAGATCGACCATGTCCCAATACACGCCGCCAAAATTCGGTGTGTAGACGATTCGTCCGTCAATCATCACCAGCAGTTTGTCGCTGAATTGGTCGCTGAATCCGCGCGCGCTTACCGCCCACGTGCTTCCGTTCATCTGACTGACGTCGAGGCCCGGGACCATGCGCAGGAGGTCCGGAATATTCGTCGCGCCAGAGCGCCGAATGTCCTCCTGCGTAATCACGAACACCGCAGCTGCTACGCGCGACAATTTCTGCTCTTTTTTCGAAGCCGACGTCACCTCGACGTTCATCAAGTCCTCGATGCTGGTCTTGGTTAAGTCTTGCTGCGGCGTTTGCGAGTTTTGGGTGGCAGCTTCGGAGCGAGCCGTGGGTGGCGCGGCCGAGCCCTGTTGTCGCGCTGCAGCTTTGGCGGGATAAGCAGCAGAGACTATTGCACCCAGCACTGCAATTAAAATCGCGCACGCCTCCGCCGAAGCGTGCCTGTGGTTTGAACGCACGACTACCCCCAGCGTCAAAAGGGTGCACATCACATACCGAAGGGTCATTCGCGGCAGTGAGACAAAATCTTTTACCTTCAATGGATTACGAGCAGAGCGGATGCGTCAGAGTTTTCCAGTTTGGGCCATCCGCCACACGCTGTTCCAGAGTGGTGCAGGTCCGCTACACCTGGCGGATCGGTGTTCTGCAACGGCCGTTTCCGCGCCGTTTTTCTTTTGCGCAAGTTGCCGCTGCGAGAAACCGCTTGTTACAATTGCTCGCACTAAGCGGACGTGGACAACGTCATTTCACAACTTCCACGCTGGCGTTTGTCGCCGCGAGTATCAGGAAGAAGATTCGCTCCGCGTTGTCTCTATCGCGTTGTGCCAGTAGAAAGAAGGAACTCCCATGGCAGGATTCGCCGGTGTGGACTTCATTGACTTCGACTCGCAGTTGAACGACGAAGAAAAGCTGGTACGCCAGACCGCGCGGCAGTTTGTCGAAAACGAAATTATTCCCATCATTGAGAAGCATAGCCGCGAAGGAACTTTTCCCCGTCATCTCGTTCCGCAACTCGGCGAACTCGGTTTCTTTGGCGCCAACTTACAAGGCTATGGCTGCGCGGGCATGTCCAACGTCGCCTATGGCTTGGTGACTCAGGAATTGGAACGCGGGGACTCCGGTTTGCGCAGTTTTGTTTCGGTGCAGAGCGCGCTGGTGATGTATCCAATTTATGCGTACGGCAGCGACGCGCAAAAAGACAAGTGGTTGCCCTTATTGCAGCAAGGCAAAGCTATCGGTTGCTTCGGCTTGACCGAGCCACAGTTCGGTTCGAATCCCGGCGGCATGCTCACCCGCGCGGTGAAAAAGGGCGATAAATACATTCTGAACGGCGAGAAAATGTGGATCACCAGCGGTTCGATTGCGGATGTCGCCGTAGTGTGGGCCAAGTGCGAAGACGACAAGATCCGCGGTTTTCTCGTCGAGAAGGGCACTCCAGGCTTCAAAGCCTGGGACGTGCATGGAAAATGGTCCTTGCGCGCGTCCATTACTTCCGGCTTGGCTTTTACGGATTGTGAGATTCCTGAGAGTAACCTGCTGCCGAACGTGACGGGTCTTCGCGGACCGCTCGGCTGCTTGAACCAGGCACGCTACGGCATCGGGTGGGGCGCGCTCGGTGCGGCGATGGCCTGCTATGACACCGCCTTGCAATATGCCAAAACGCGCAAGCAGTTCGCCAACAAGCCAATCGCCTCCCACCAATTGGTGCAAGAAAAACTGGCGTGGATGATCACCGAAATTGTGAAAGGCCAGCTGCTGGCGCTGCACGTCGGCCGCCTGAAAGATAAAGGGAAGGTAGATCCGTCGCACATTTCGATGCTCAAGATGAACAACGTCGGGATCGCGCTGGTAACGGCGCGCAAAGCCCGCGACATTCTCGGCGCCAACGGCATCGTCGACGACTACTGCATCATGCGCCACATGAACAACCTCGAGAGCGTATACACCTACGAGGGCACGAATGACATCCACAAGTTGGTGATCGGAGAAAAAGTCACTGGCATCTCCGCTTTCGTCTGAGTCGGCCCACTCCGTACAACCAAATTCATCGCGCGGACATTCCGTATGCGGTAGCATCGTTGCGAAACTTTTCGCGTACGGGAGAGGTGCTATGGCCGCACGTGCGGATGTTTGGCGTCGTGGTTTGCTTCGCGTATTCGCAGCTCTATCGCTGCTGGCCATCGTTCCCATCCTGCTGGGACAGGCGCAACGGAACGCGCCGGCACAGCGCCAGGCTCCCAAACAATCCAAGGTCAAGATCCGCGCCATCACGGCGTTCGTGAATTTGGACCGCACGCAATATCAGATCCAGATCCCCGAGGCTATGGCCATGCTCAAACGGGCGCGCACGATTTTTGAATCGCGCGGTTTTCCCGTGCAAGGCGTGCGCATCGCCACGCAGCCTTTTTCTGAATACACTCAGGGCCTTTCGAATGACCAGGCCTTAGCCTTTTTTCGCAACTACGATGCGCTGGCCCAGCAACAGGGATTTGCGGCTTCGATTGGTCCGGCCATGTTCCGGCCCGGCGACAGCGCAGCGCAGGCGGATCTGCTGGTTGAAATTCTGAAAAATACCAAGGGGCTGAACGCCAGCCTGGTCGTTGCGGGAGATGACGGCGTACGCTGGCCCGCTGTGGGCGCTGCCGCGCGTGTGATGAAGGCGCTAGAAGACACGGACCACAGTCAGGGCAATTTTCGTTTCGCGGCCATCGCCGAAGTTCCGCCGCTCACGCCATTTTTCCCCGCTGCCTATCACAATGGTTTCGGCCACCAATTTGCCATCGCGCTCGAATCGGCGAATCTAGTCGCGGACGCGTTCAAGGACGCACCCGATCTGGCTACCGCGCGTCGGCGCCTCATGGATGCTCTGAGCGAAGAGGCTTTTGCCATCCAGGCCGAAGCTGGGCGCGTCGACATGGACACCGGCTGGACCTACATGGGCATCGATTTGTCGCCAGCGCCGCTGAAGGACGTTTCGATTGGCGCGGCCATGGAGAATCTGACGAACCAGCCGCTCGGTTCGAATGGCACGCTGACGGCGGCAGAAACGATCACTTCCGCGCTGCGCAACATCGAGGTCAAACGAACCGGCTACTCCGGCCTGATGCTGCCGATTCTCGAAGATTCGCGGCTGGCGCAGCGCTGGGGCGAGGGCCGGTTGTCGATCGATTCGCTGCTGAGCTACAGCGCTGTCTGCGGGACGGGTCTGGACACCGTGCCGCTGCCCGGCGACGTGACGCAGGAGCAGCTCTCGTTGATCATCGGCGACATGGCCAGTCTGGCGGTGAAATGGCACAAACCGCTCTCGGCGCGGTTGATGCCGATTCAGGGGAAGGGCGCGGGCGATACGACGGAGTTTGACAGCCAGTTTCTGGTGAACACGACGATTCAGCCGCTCGACAGAACCCTGCCTGCGTCGGAAAAGAAGCCCTAGCGGCGCGCGAACTTTTAAGCACAAAGCGGATCGGCGAAATTTGGAGGCAGCTCATGCGGCGGATTCTGACAGTGGTGTTGCTCTTGGGCGGAGCCGCCTTCTGCGGCCAGGCTGCTTCGGCACAGTCCGCACAAACCGTGGCTCCCGCGACAAAAAATGATTACAGCAAGCCGGAGACGTGGTTGTGCCGCCCCGGAAGAACCGATGCATGCGCGGCCGATCTGGCGACGACGGTGATCGCGGCGGACGGCAAGGTGACGCATGAAAGCTGGTCGGCCGATCCGAAAGCAGGTGTGGACTGCTTCTACGTGTACCCGACGGTTTCCACCGAGCCAACCGGAAACGCCAGCATGGATCCAAGGCCAGAAGAGATGGGCGTGGTGCGCATTCAGTTTGCACGGTTTGCGTCGGCCTGCCGGCCCTATGCACCGCTGTATCGTCAGGCGACATTAACCGCACTGCGTGCCGCCGCGACGGGCAATCCAATTCCCGTCGATCGCGAACTGGCGTACAACGACGTGCTGGATGCGTGGAATTACTATTTGCAGCACGACAATCACGGCCGCGGCGTGATCTTGGTTGGACACTCGCAAGGCTCGGGCGTGTTGCTGCGATTAATTCGCTCGCAGATTGACGGTAAGCCAGGGCAGGCCCGGATTGTTTCGGCGATGCTGCTGGGAATGAATGTGGCGGTACCCGAAGGCAAAGATGTCGGCGGAGCGTTCGAACACATCCCGTTGTGCCGCAGCGCCAAGCAAACGGGCTGCCTGATCACCTACGTTTCGTTCCGCGCCAACGTATCGCCGCCCAAAAATTCGCGTTTCGGGCACCTTCAAAGCGAAGGCATGCAGGCGGGATGCACGAATCCGGCGGCGCTCGGCGGAGGCAGCGGCGAGCTGCACGGATATTTCCCCGCACGGGGCGGATTCATTGATATCCATGCGGCGGAACAAAAGCCGTGGCTGAAGGGCGCAACGATCGATACGCCGTTTGTGAGTCTGCCGAAAATGCTTTCGGCGGAATGCGTAGCGGACAAGAACGGCTCGTACCTCGCGGTGACCGTGCATGGCGATCCTGCAGGGCCGCGCACGGATGACATTGCGGGCGACGTGGTGGTCAATGGAACTGTGCTGGCCGACTGGGGGTTGCATCTGATCGACGTGCAAGAAGCCCTGGGCAATTTGGTGGACATCGCGCACCAAGAGACAGCCACCTATTTGGCGGCCAGCGCAAAAGGCAAGTAGGGACTGCCGATAAGCCGAGCCCTTTCCCCGCGCTGTCCAGGACAACGACAAAAGAACAGCCTTATCAAGGGTGACGCCCTGTACTCCGCAGAGAAGAAAGAGTTGACAATTAATTCTAGCTATGTAGAGATAGACGTATGGGCTTACGTATCCGGCTTTCCCGCCAAACTATAGAGATTTTGCAGGCGCTGCTGCTCCGGCCGGGGCACTGGCAGCACGGCTATGCCATCAGCAAAACGACCGGCATAGCATCCGGAACGCTCTACCCGATTCTGATGCGGCTGGAGAAACTGGGCTGGCTGGAAACGAGCTGGGAAGACGCGCGCGTGCCGGGGAGGCCGCCGCGGCACCGGTACCGGCTTTCTCCAAACGGGCACGAGTGGGCCAAGGAAGAACTGCAAGCCGCACGGGAAACGAAATTCGGCAAAGTGGCGGCCCGCGAGGCGCACGGATGAGCGAGACGAACCAATCGCTGGTGTTGCGCTGGGCGCGTTGGCAGACGCGTGCCCTGGTCCGCTTATGGCCGGAGGAATCGCGGAGCTGGGGCCAGGCCATCGCGTCCGAAGCAGAAGAAATCGAGCAGCCGCTCCAGGCCGTGGGCTGGGCGCTCGGAGGTGTGACCGTGTATTTGCGTGCGCTGGGAGCACATTTGTGGCAATGGCTGAAGATGCCGGTGGGAAAACGAGGCGAAGAGACAGCGCCGTTGGCGGGTGCGCCAGGGCCGAAGCGGTCGCGGCTATTTACAGCGGCGGTGCTGACGTGTGCTGTGGGGCTGTTGTGTTTGCCAGAAGGCCGCGAGGCGATCCGGACGGTGCGACTGGTATGGGAAGGCTACGCGCAAGTTGATACGGGCCAGGCTGAATTGGAGAAGCTAGCGGCGCGCGGCGAAAAGGAGAATGACGCGCAAGCGGTGGCGTTCGCAGGTCTCAGTATCGAGGACGGACAAAAAGCCACGCAGTTCGCGGAGCGGGCTGTGCAGATGGAGCCGAGCCTAAAATGGATCTATGCTGCGAGACGCTTTTGGCCGGTCGGCACTCCCGCCGGACAGGCATGGATCGCCCGAGGAGAAGCGCTCGATTCTGAAAATGCTGTAGTGTACCTGTTGGCAGCAGACGCGATCTCCGAAACAGTCTATGCGGAACTAATCCGGCGACATGCCTCAACGGAACCGGAAGCGAAGCGCGCGCTAAGTGCGAACGCCGAATGGGTGGCGCTGATGGAAAAAACGCTCCATGCCGCGCGGTTCAATAGCTACTATGCCGAGCACCAAGAGTTAGCCCGACAAGTCTGGAAGCGGAATCCGCAGCTGCCCGTGGGCACGATATTGGCCGCGTTGTGGAGACATCCAATTGCGGCGCTGCCCTTGGCGCAGTTTACGAAGTTGCTGGCTGCGCGGGCGGAGCAGGAACTAGCCGCCGGGCACCTGGAAAAAGCCCAGGAATTGCTGGGCGAGATTGACACGCTTGGCGCGCGCGCTCAGGAAGACGCGGAACGAAGCGGCGGAACAGGGGGCGTTGTCTTGTCGCTGCGGCGCGAGAGCGCGCTCAGCTGGAAAAGTTTCTACGAAAAAACCGGACAGCAGGGGAAGGCAGAAGAATCCGCGCTGCGAGCAGGCGAAATCGACCGGCGCATCGCCGAATATGTGCGGGAAGCGCAACGACGATGGGAGCAGCGAAGCCGGCGAAGAGGGATCGCTTGGGCGGTTCAGGTGAGCGCATTGATACTACCGATTTCAGCTTTGGCCGCGTTCCTAGGAATTGGTTGGTTTGAGTTGATTCCCCAGCGAGAAGAACGATCACGTTGGGGACAGCGCTTTTTGCGCGGCCTCGCGGACTTTGCGCCCGCGTTGGTTTTCCTGGCTAGCGTGACGTTTGTCGTGAGTTTCCTGCCGTATGCCAAGGAGATGGCGAAGTTCCGCGAAAGTGGCTCCGGAGTAGGCAGCGAACTGCAGCTCTCGGCGTCGTTCTGGAGCTTGGTGAACGTGACGTGGGCAGTCGCTGGCCCGGATGGAGCGGTATTTTGCTGGACCGCGCTCACGGTGGTGTTGAGTTTGGTGGCGGCCTTGATTCTGGCACGAATGGCTTATAGGGCGATGCGAAGACCCGCGCCGGAGATATAGCGACACGTGCTTGGAACTGGAACTCTGAGCCTCGCGCCGCCAATCTTTGCGCTAGAATCGAGCTAGAGGGATAAAGATGGCGCTCGATTGGTCGCAATGTCCCGCGGTAGAGAGCGTGCCAGGCAAAGTAAGCGGGGCCTGGGTTTTTCGCGGGACACGAATGCCCGTTGCGGCGGTTTTTGAGAATCTTGAAGATGGCATGAACATCGACGAGATCGTCGAGTTGTACGATGGATTGACCCGCGAGCAAGTACAAGCCGTCCTCGATTTCGCCGCGCAGAGCCTCGCGGCACCCCGACGCGCTGGTTGATGAGAGTACTGTTCGACCAGGGCACACCGCTGGCGCTCCGCCGAGCGCTCGCGGGTCACACTGTAAAAACCGCTAGAGAGCAAGGTTGGAGCGCGCTTGGCAATGGGCAGTTGCTCTCCGCGGCTGAGGCCGCTGGGTTCGACGTACTGCTGACAACGGACACAAATATTCCTTACCAACAGAATTTAAAGAATCGCAAAATATCGGTGGTAATCATCGGTCGAAACAAGTGGAGACTCGTGCGTTCCAGAATTCAGCAGATCGCCGCTGCCGTGAACGGAGCGAAACCGGGAATCTGTACGGTCGTAGAAATTCCAAGCCAATAAGTCAGCTTGCTGTCGCGTTCTGCCTCCGGCGATTTTGCCGCGAGACAGAAACATCCTGATACAAAAAACAAAAACTGATAGAGTTCTCGCCGATTCGAGGAGCGCTATGGCGCGGATTCCTGGAATGGCGAGGATGGTGGCCGCCGCGTGTGTGGCGGTGTGTGCGGCCGGCGCAATGAGTTTGGCTGCGCCGATGGCGGGAGAGTTGCCGATTGGGGCGGAGCAGAAGCCGTTTCCTGTAACGCAAGTGGTAGACGAGAAGACGATCGCCGGGCGTTCGGTCGAGTTGGATGCGCAAGGCAAACTCCTGCCGTGGCCGATGCCGCAGGATACCGGCTACTCGTACGCCGGATATTTTCTTTCGCAGTGGACCATCGTATGGGACCAGTATCAGCGCCAACGCCTGCCGTATTATTTCTGCTGCTTCGATTTTGACCGCACCACGTTCGAATTGATGCCGGAATGGCACTGGGTCAACTCGACCGGTTATTTGCGGGCGATGATGGAAGGATTCGTGGAGCGGCTGTATCCCTACACCGGCGATGCGCGGACGCTGGAGTTTCTGGAAAATTTTGTCGACTACGAGTTGGAGAATGGGCGAACGCCGAAAGGGTATGCATGGGCCGAGGTGCCATATCCCTCGGCGAATCCCGGCAGCAGGCGCTACACCGGCTGGAGCAATCACGGCGAAGATTTTGTAGAGCCGCACGTCGTGGGCGAGGATGGGTACGCATATCTGCGGCTCTATGAAATGACCGGGAACACAAAGTATTTGCGCGCGGCGATCCTTTGCGCGGATGCGTTGGCAAAGAATTTCAAAGCGGGCGACGAGAAAAATTCGCCGTGGCCCTACCGCTGTTCCGCGCGCGACTGCAGCCTCACCAGCGGGCCGGGCATGTTCCCGTATTCGGCGAACGTCGTCGAGCCGATCATGTTGCTGGATGAGTTGATTCGTATCGGACAGGGAGATACGGGCGCGTATCAGCGCGTCCGCGAAGATGCCTGGGCCTGGCTGATGAAATATCCGATGCAGAACAACGTGTGGGTCGGCTATTTCGAAGATGTGCAGGCGCGCATGGAAAACATGAACAATGTGATTCCACTGGAGTTGGCGCGGTATGTGCTGTTACATCCGGAAAAAGACGCGGACTGGCGCGACCGTGCGCGGAAGTTGGTCGAGTGGGTGAAGACGACTCCGAAATGGCCCAAGTATGTCGTCCACGGCGCGACGGTCACGACCGAGCAGGGCGACGGAAAAGAGTTTTGCTGCAATTTGCCGAATCAATGCTGCGACAGCCACAGCGCGCGACTGGCGGCGGTGGAAGCCCTGTACTACGCGAAAACAGGCGATGCGGCGTACAAAGAAGCGGCGTACCGGACGTACAACTGGGTGACGTATTTTCAGGGGCTGCCGGGAGCGGCGCACGCGCCGTATACCGGGCAGTGGTGGTTTACGGACGAATTTTCGGATGGGCCGCGAAGAATGATGGATGCATTTTGGGCGGTGCCGGAGTGGGCACCCGCAGAGGAATCGCATCTGCTGGGCTCGCTTTCGCCGGTCACGAAGATTGCTTACGGCGCGGGAAGCGTGACGTATTCGACGTTTGACTCGGATTCGACAGATGTGCTGCGGCTGGATTTCGTCCCGGAGTCTGTGACCGTGGGCGGAAAGCAAATTCGCAGACTAAAGAGTCCGCTTTTACCGGGCGAGGGCTACACCTTTGACGACGCGACACACGCGATGAATGTACACCATGTAAATTCGCGGGATGTGGACATCCAGGGCCAGGATAGGCACGCGCCACTTTCACTAGTGACATTCGATGATCCGCATCAAGCTACGGGAACGGTTTTAACCGGCCAATACCCATCCGGCGTTGTCGATTGGGGCGCGGATGGCGAATGGCAAATCGCCACGCCTTTCGGAAAATTCGGAACGTTCACGTTGGCACTCACCAATCGCAAAACGCAGCACGCGGATTTTGCGTTCTCTCAACCTTACATCTTCGCCGGGCTGGACATTTACAACGACGGAGAGAAAGATTCGACAGTGACCATCAGTTCCCCCGAAATTCGCGAGTTGACCATTACTCTCAAGCCGAAGGAACTCCAGCGCGTGCGGACGGGCTGGCGCGACGTGAGTTCGCGCGTGCGATTCGATTTTGCGAATGGAGAAGGCTTGCGCTTCGACAATCTAGTCTACCGACGCCCCTGAGACGCGCCCCAGCACGAAGCGGAAGTAAACTGCAGCGGAAAGCAACAGAGAGCCACGCCGAATCGACTATAAGCTGAGGTTTGGCCTATTATTAGCGCTACTGGGGGGCCGTCCTAAATGGAAGAACAGTTGAGCCTGGAATTTCTGCGTGTGGTAGAGAACGGCGCGGTCGCGGCAGCCCGCACGATGGGATTTGGCGACCGCCACAAGGCGGATGAAGTGGCCGTCGAAGCTATGCGCAAGACGATGGATGCCGTGCAGATGGACGGAACCATCGTGATTGGCGAAGGCGAACGCGACGAAGCGCCGATGCTGTATATCGGCGAAAAAGTTGGACTGGCGACAAAAGCTCCGCGCGCGCTGTTTCCCGAAGTGGATATCGCCGTCGATCCGCTCGAAGGCACGAATCTCTGCGCCACCGGTGCGGCCAACTCGATCGCCGTTCTGGCGGCCAGTGAGCGCGGCGGACTGCTGCACGCACCGGATTTGTACATGGAAAAGATCGTGGTGGGACCGTCGTGCAAGGGTGCGGTCGACCTCGATGCGCCCGTGGCAGACAACTTGAAATCCATCGCCAAGCGATTGGATCGCGATGTCGAAGATTTAGTGGTGATTGTTCTGGACCGCCCGCGGCACGAAAAGCTGATTGAAGACATCCGCAAAGCCGGGGCCCGCATTCGCCTGATAGGCGATGGCGACCTATCCGCGGGAATTTCGGCCGCAGTCGTGGGAACCGGAGTACACGCGGTGATGGGGACTGGTGGTGCGCCAGAAGGCGTGCTGACCGCCGCGGCCCTGCGTTGTTTGAATGGACAGATTCTCGCGCGGCTCGTGATCGGCAAGCCGGAAGATGAGTTGCGCCTCGAAAAGATGGGCGTCAAAGATCCCAAGCGCATCTATGACACAGAAGACCTGGCACCCGGTAAAAAGATGATTTTTGCCTGCACCGGTGTGACGGACGGCAACTTGCTGAAAGGCGTGCGTTTTTTTGGCGAAGGCGTCCGCACCTCCTCAATGCTTTTGACGCTGGATGACCGGCAGGTGCGCTTCGTCGAGTCGGTGCACCTCGAAAAGCGGCCGGACATCAAAGTCAGATTTAACTGACGCGTATCCAATCGACGCAGTTCAGACCGATTAATCGACCTTCGTGCGCACAATCGCCGCGCCATTTTTTAAGCCTGCGGCTACCTGTACCGCGAAAAACCTCGCCTGAACGTTCGAACAGGCGACAGTTACAGCACAACTCGCCGCATTGTCCCCGAACCGCCAGCCGGACCTGCGAAAATTGACTTGGGCGAGTTGTGTTCGCCCGGAGAAATCTCCCATGCCGAATGTAAAGACCCGAAAAAAGGCGGCTGTTCTTCCGCCGTCGTCCGGCACTGCGTCTTCCTCGAAGTCGCTGATGTGGATGATGGTCGCGCTATTCGGGGGGCTGGCGCTGCTGCTAGGCATGGGACTCTTCGTGGCCAGCCGTGCGGTGCGCTCCATGGGATTGTCCGCGGCGGGCGCCAAAGATACGATTCACACCCCGGGCGGCACATTCCGTCTGGAAAAGGAAACCGAGGTCGGCCCCGGCCTGCCGGTGTACCCGCGCGCGTCCTTGATTGTGCCGGATGACGACGCAGCTGCAGCGGCCATCAAACAGGCGCGCCAAGGCATCGAGGTTTCAGCTTACCAAAGCAACGAATCCCGCGAGTTTGTGGATAGCTGGTACGCCAAACATTTGAGCCCGGAATTCACCCGGCACGACGCAGGCGACCGTCCGGCGGATCCACTTTATGCCGATGCCCATGTGGCCGATAGCGATGTGGTGTTCGTTGCGGAACGCGATGAAAAAGTGCGCGTCGTGGCGCTTTCTGAAAATCCCAGCGGCACAAAAATCTCGCTGATCCGCTTCGATCGGGGACCTTCCAGTCCAGTACCAGCCATAACGCCGGACATCAACACCGCGCCTGCGCCTTCAGCTGACGCGCCCTCCACAACCCCGCAGTAGCACACTAAAAACAAATCGCGGCGTCGCAAGCGACCGCTTCAATGAAAAATCGCTCCTCGAAATTGCCAAAACAACGGTAGGGGAACCCGCGCTTTTCTACAGCTGATTTTTCGTAGCCGCTAGAAAAACGTTGTCGTCCACGGCGACCGAGCGCGTGAAAACCGTCGCGCTGTTGCCGCCCGCCGAAGCCACGTGATCCGCGCTGCCGCTGATCGCTGGACCAGCCGGCTTTGCTGCTGAGTCGGTGCCGTCGCCCGGCTGCAATGAAATCCGCGTCGTGCTCGGCGTGCAGTTCTGCACACCAAGACAGGTATCGCGCACAAAAACCTGGCGCACACCGCTGTTTGGGGTAGTCGCGCTGGACTTGTTTGCCCCGCTACGCGCCGAGGGCGACGCATGGCTGGGCGTGACGGCAACGAAGGCAACGAAGCGCCCCGATGCGCTGACGGACGGCAGAATCGCTTCTGTGCCGACCAACGAACCATTCGAATCGGTAGAAATCAGATGAGTTATGGAGGTGCAGGAGCCGCTTACACCGAAACAAGTATCCCGCAAATACACCTGGCGTCCTGTCGTGGAGGAAGCGTCGGCTGAAAGATTCGCAGCCGCGGAACTGAATGCCACATAACGCCCGTCGGAGCTCATCGACGGAGCGTGGCTGTCGTCGGTTCCCGGTTGGCCCTCCGTGGTCGATGAAACCAGCATCGTGCGTGGCTGGCAGGAGGTGCTCACGCCTTGGCAGGTATCGCGCGCAAAGATCTGCGAATGGCCGCCTTGCGAGCCAGCGTAGGCGACGTACCGCCCGTCGGAACTCAACGCCGGAGTCTCTTCTTCAACACCGCTCGCGTTGGCAGTGTTGCCGCTGTTGCCCGGATCGGTGACGGTGAAAGTGCACACCGTAAGCGTCGTCGAGCCGGTCAGCAGTGGGCATGGGCTGGTGCCGCCACCGCCGCTGCCGTTGCAGTTTACGCCCGGCGTACAGTTTTGCGTCAACGGAGGATTTGTGACCGTCACTGTGGCGGTCCCGGCGCTGGCCAGCACCGACCCGGGAATATTCAACTGGATCGAAGTCGCGGAAATCGTGAGGTTCGCCGGATTACCATTCGCCGTGGAGAACGTGGTCTGCGTTGCGCCCATGTTCCAATTCACCGACGAAACGCCGGTCGTGCTGGACGTGGGCAAAAAGTTTGTTCCGGTAATCGTCAGCGGCACTGAGACGTTCGTGCAGGACGTACCGCAGGCTGCTGTGCTCGTCGGGCTGATGCTGCTGATCGTCGGAACGGGATTGGGCGGAGGATTGACGACGAACGATATAGGATTGGAAAGCCCGTTAAACCCGGCCCCGGAATGCGGCTGTATGGTCTGGACGAAGTGCGTGCCCGGCTTGGCGGTTAGCGCGGCAGGAACCACTGCTGTCACCGAAATAACGGCTCCAGTGTCGCCCGCTTTGGCGCACGTTGTTCCGGAGGTCGTGGTCAGGACGCAGGTGCTCAGTGCTTTTTGATCCCACGTCACCGTCGTCTGCACCACAAAGTTGCTGTTGCCGCCGAAAGCCGACAAAGAAATGGTCAAATCCGGACCACCCGCGTTCACGTTCGTAGGCGAGATAAACGCCAAGACCACGCCGGTGTTGCCCTGGAACGTGTTGCCATAGTCGTTGCAACCGGACAGGCCGAGTATCGAAAAGACCGCCAAAGTTGCCGCACTAATGGCCGCTAAAAACTTCATCGTGCCTAGCTCCTTCGTCACCTGTAAGCTCAATCCCGTCAGAGCGGGATCCACTTTGTCTGGTCCAACGGTGGGAACACCCGGTTGCCAGTTTGCTGTTGGGGTGAGATGCGCAATTTGCGCGGCGCGTTGACCTGAAGACTTAAGGTAACGCACCATTGCCGGACGCCTGCGGCGAGCCGCATACCCTGTGCAAAGAGAGAATCCGGGAACCCTAAATAAGTACCATTCCCGGCGAAGAAAGGTCAATGCGTAAGCGGCCGGCGGGCCAAAGTGTGGCCCACAGCTTTTGGTAGGATTTAGTGCGGTTCAATCCAACCCTGGGCGGCCAACGAGGCGAGCGCAAGTTCCCGCAGATGAGCGCGACACCGCTCGTCCTTGACGTTGATTGCCAGAGCAGCGCGATAACCGGCGACCGCCTGCTCTTTGCGCGCCAGCTTGCCATAGAGATCGCCGCGAGCCAGTTGAAAGAGCGGATTGGACGGATATTTTTCGACCAGGGGTCCGATAATCGCTAACGCCTGCTCATACTGCTGATCGTACTTGTGCAGATCGATGGCCAGGTAAAAGCGTGCGGCCACTCGAGTTAGCACTCCGTCGCCCATCGCGTGCTGCAGTTGTTGTATGCCTTCGTGCTTGTTGCCACCCGGAATGCCCATAAAAAAGCTCAGGAATTTGACGAACGAGCTCAGCGTATCCACGTAGTAGTTATACAGCCCGAGGCCGAAGTCAGCGTCTGCGAGTTCCGGATTGAGCTGCAAGGCACGCAGCAGGTGTTCGCGGCCTCGTACGCCGGCTCGCGCGGTGGCCCGCGTCTCGTTGCGCAGGCCGTACAGGCGCGCAAGCGAAGCCTCAGCCATGCCGGCGTACAGCTGCATCTCTGCGGTTTCCTGCCCCTTCAGATGCGCTTGGGCAATCGATAACGCGCGCGCCGAAAGCTCGATATAACGCTCGTCGGTGGGCAACTTGTTCGCGCGATGCTGAGCGGTGGTCATCCCATAACGATAGTCTGCCGCCAGGCACCATATTTCCCACCAGTGCGCCTCGGCTTCGAGCAAATACCCCAGCGGATGATCGGAGCGTTGTTCTTCGAGTTGCCGTGCGTCCGCAATGGCGGCTTCCAAATCGAAGGAATAAATTTCCTCAAGGATGGCTGTAGCGCCGGGAGGCACGGCGAGCTTTTCCGCGAATGCCGGCGCGGGCACCAGAAGCAAAGAACCAGTCACGATCGCAAAAAGAAAGAGAATGAATCGTCCGAGAGTCGTGGTTGAGTTCATGCGCGTGGCCCGTAGAGTGTACGCCGACCGGCGGCGGTTGTTGAGGCCAGCGTTGCAAGTTCCGAGTGGCTCACGCACATCCGCGCTTTCTCGAGCAACCGTGTTAGGCGCAGCGGAGCGCATTTGCTATTCTCGGCGGCGTGCTGAAATCCGACGCCAACGTTAGCGTGGAACCTCCTTCTCGTAATTCCTCGGACGCCCCCAGCGGCCTCGAACGTGGCTTGGGCCTGAAAGAGGCCGTCGCGCTCAACATGATCGAAATTGTCGGCATCGGTCCCTTCGTGGTGACTTCTCTGGTCATTAAAGCAATGGGCGGCCCGCAGGCTCTGGTGGCCTGGGTTGCGGGCGCGGTGTTGGCCACGTTGGACGCGTTTGTCTGGTCGGAACTTGGGGCCGCGATGCCACGCGCTGGCGGCACCTACGTGTTTCTGCGCGAAGCATATGGACCGGGACGTTGGGGCCGGCTGATGTCCTTCCTGTTTGTTTGGCAGACCTTCGTGCAGGCTCCCTTGTCGGTTGCTTCGGCGTCCATTGGCTTCGCGCGTTACGCGGGTTATTTGCATCCGCTCTCCACTTGGGAAGCCAAAGCGATAGCTGGCGGACTGGTGCTCTCCCTCGTCGTGCTGCTCTACCGCCGGATTGCGACCATCGGGAAAATTTCTGTACTGCTCTGGGCTGGCGTGGTGGGAACGCTCCTTTGGCTCATTTGGGGCGGCGTTAGCCATTTCGATGCCAAACTGGCGTTCGACTTTCCGCCGGGAGCCTTCTCTTTCTCTTGGGTCTGGTTCGCCGGCCTCGGCTCGGCGATGGTCAATACGGTTTACAGCTACTGGGGCTACTACAACATCTGCCATCTGGGCGGAGAAATCCGCGATCCGGAGCGCAACATCCCGCGCGGCATTTTCCTTTCGATCCTCGGCATAACGGTCCTGTACCTGGCGATGCAGACCAGCATTCTCGGTGTCGTGCCCTGGCGCGAGGCGCAAAACTCCAAGTTCATCGTCAGCACGTTCGTCGAGAAACTGTACGGCGCGCACGCGGCGCAGGCAGCTACCTGGCTCATTTTGTGGATTGCGCTGGCTTCGGTCTTCTCCGTACTCCTCGGCTACTCGCGCGTGCCCTATTCCGCGGCGCTGGATGGCAACTTCTTCCCGATTTTCGGCCGCTTGCATCCCACGAAACACTTTCCCCACGTTTCCCTGCTCGTGCTCGGCGGCTTGGCATTTCTTTTCAGCGTCACGCTCAAGCTGGAAACCGCAATTGCCGGCATTCTGGCCATGCGTTTGATCGTTCAGTTCATCGGTCAGGCCGTGGGAGTGATACTCTTGCGGCGGCGCTGGGGCGCGCGACGCTTGCCGTTTCGCATGTGGCTCTACCCCTTGCCTGCGGTGCTCACCATGATGGGCTGGGCGTGGCTGTTTTGGCAGACTGGCCCGGCGCGAAAATGGGGCTTGGCAGAGATCGCTCTCGGTGCTCTCGCATTTCTCATTCGGGCGCGCGAAATGCGACAATGGCCTTTTGCAAGGACGGAGGAAGTGGAGGCGGCGTGAGTCGTTTTAGTAAAGCTGTGGTGACTTCAGCACTTCTGGCGGCGAGCATTGCTCCTGTTTTAACGGCCCCCGCGTGTGCACAATTTGCGCCGGCTCCGGGCACCGGCCCCGGTTTGCCGGAGACGATCGAATCCATCGAAAGCGCCCGCATCACCACGCGCATCCTGTACATCACCGCGCATCCGGACGACGAGTCCGCCACTTTGCTTACGTATCTCGCGCGAGGGCTCCACGCGGATGTGGCCCTCCTGACGTTGACCCGCGGCGAAGGCGGCCAGAACGATCTCGGACCGGAGCAGGCGCCGCAACTTGGATTGATCCGCACGCAGGAATTGCTCGCCGCCACGCGCGGCTACGGCATCAAGTTGTTTTTCACCAACGCGCCGGATTTCGGCTTTTCTAAGACTCCAGAAGAGACCCAGAAAATCTGGGGCGACGCGGTGCTCGGCGATATGGTGCGCGTGATTCGCACCTTCCGGCCGAACATCGTCATCAACGGATGGGGCGGGGTGCACGGCGGTCACGGCCACCATCAAACCTCCGGCTTGTGGACGCCGGTCGCGGTGCAAATGGCGGCCGATCCCAACAAATTCCCCGAGCAGCTTCGCGAAGGGCTGCGCGCTTGGGGCGGCTCCGAAAATCCGGTGCAACTGTTGGATACGGAACGTGGCGGCGCCGGCGGTTCGAATGGAGCGACTCTCGCGGTTGATGACATCTCTCCGCTGTGGGGCAAAACCTATCGCGAAATTGGCCTGGACGCCTTCGCCAATCACCGCTCGCAAGGCATCACCAATTTCGTCGGCTCCGCCTTTTTGCGCCGGCCCGTTGTGCTTATCGAAGAAAATGGTGGCAAATTCGATCCCGCCACGCTGGACGTAAGTCTCGCCCAGTGGACGCAAACCGCCTGCGGCGGCAAAAAGGAAGGCTGCAGATTTCTCCAGCTTGCGGACGCTGACAAAAAGATCCAGTCGGCGAAAACTGCAGCGCTGGCATTGAACTGGAAGCTCGCGATGTCAGAACTAGCGGAAGCGGCGCAGATAGTCGCACGCTTAGCTCCACAAGACTCCTCTTCCGGCGGAGGTCTCACTGCGGACCAGTCGTTCGACTTACGGCAAACGAAAAAGCATCTCGAGCATGCGCTCGCGATGGCCGCGGGCCTCGAATTGCGCGCCGAATCCGACCGCGAAATGCTCGTCATCGGCGAAACCTTCGGAGTACACGCCGACGCACATTGCCGCAAACAGGATGGCTGCGAGTTAGGCGCACTGAAACTCGACCTCCCCTCGGAATTCAAAGAAGCGAAAACGGAAGGGGACGCCGATAAAGGCTACCAGTTGACGGTCGCCGTCAACCAGGCCGCTCCTGCGCTTAGCACCTGGGACAAACAGTTGCCCGAGCCTCCGCCACTGCTCTACGCCGACCAAGACGTAACCGTTGCCGGTTACAACTTCAAAACCCGCATTCCTGTGACGTACATCTTCGCGAACTCGACGCGGCTGGATCGCGTTCCCGTCCGCATCGTTCCGGCATATACGCTCGGCGTGGACCCCAAACAAGCCGTCGATGTGTTGGCGAAGCAGCCCAAGCCGTTCGACGTTTTACTCCGAGTCCACTCCTACGCCACACAGCCAGCTAAAGTTTCCGTCGGTCTCGATCTCCCGAAGGGCTTCACGAGCACAGCGCCGGCGGAACTTTCGTTTGCAGGTGTCGGCGACCGTTATGCGAAGCTCACCGTTATTCCTCCTGTCGGCGCCGCGCCGGGAAATTACCCGATCACCGCGTATGCCAAGCGGGGCGAAGAAAAATTTTCGACCTCCATCGAGCCGCTTCCTTCGCTGCCGACGCAGTTCTGGAGCGAACCAGCGCGTTGCATGGTCCATGCTCTAGCCATCAACGTGCCGGCCGGTTTGCGCGTCGGCTACATCACCGCGGAAGGCGAGCCGATTCCCGAAGCGTTGCGCATGCTCGGAATTGAAGTGGAAGCTCTGGACGCACAAGCGCTCACTTTTGGCAACCTGTCGCGCTTCGCTGCCATCGTCGTCGGCGTTCGCGCTTACGAACTTCGTCCCGAATTGCCTGGCGCCAATCAACGCCTTCTCGATTACGTGTCCGCTGGCGGCACACTCGTCGTCCAGTACAATCGCGACTTCGCGTGGAACAAAGAACAGTACGCTCCGTACCCCGCCAAGATTGCCAACACACAGGCCGGCGCGCTGCCGCGCATCACGGACGAAACTTCCCCGGTGAAATTCCTTCGCCCCGACGATCCGCTGCTCAATCAGCCCAACAAAATCACGCAGGACGACTTCAAAGGCTGGATTCAGGAACGCGGACTCTATTACTGGACACAGTTCGACGCGAAATATACGCCGGTCCTGGCGATGAACGATCCCGGCGAAGCCGACCTGAACGGCGGGTTGGTCTACACGCACTTCGGCAAAGGGCTGTACATCTACACCGGAATTGCGTTCTTCCGCGAACTTCCTGAAGGCGTCCCCGGCGCTTACCGCCTGTTCGTCAATCTGATCAGCGCCGGAGTGGAACAGAAGCCTTCCGTCACTTCCGCCGGCCGCTAAGAATACGCACGCGTCTCCACCGCACTGCAAAGGTCCCCGTAAATCAACTGGACACACTGCGTTCGCGCAAAATTCGGCGTGCTATCCTTTTTGCTCGGGGGTCGTATAGGTATGAAAGAAGAAGTTTTCACTCGTTGCATGACGCGCGCGTTGCAAGTCACCCTTGTGTTGCTCTCCAGTACTGCTCTGCTCCTCTCGCTTGCCTCGCCATCCTTCGCGCAAAAAGATAAAAAGAAGAAGAACACCGATGCTTCCAGTTCGGACGGCAAACCCGTCCTGCCCATGACCGACCAGCAGCAGATCGACTATTTAATCTCCGAAATGCTAGGCGCTTGGCAGGTTGGCGACATCGACAAACTCCACAAAGATTACGCGGATGACGTCTCGATGGTGAACGGGCTTTGGGGCCCGCCGGTTTTCGGCTGGGCCAACTATCTCGCTTCCTATCAGCAGCAGCGCGCCCGTATGCAGCAGGTGCGCATGGATCGCGAAAACACGTACGTCAAAATCACCGGAAACTATGCTTGGGCTTGCTATCAATGGGATTTTTCAGCGGTCGTGGACGGCCAGCCGACCCAGGCCCGCGGCCAAACCACTCTCGTTCTGGAGAAACGCACCGACCATTGGGTCATCGTGCACAATCACACTTCCATACCGCCGACCACCCAGGCTGCAGTACCGCCTCCCAATCCGCAGCAACCGCAGCCGCAAAACAGCCCGCAGGCACACTGAAACTTCCGGGCAGCGCGGGACGCTTTCTCCGCGATTAGAAGTTCTTAAATCCGTTGTAAATCCACATACCTGCCAGGACTAACAGCAGCACGCCCGAAGCGATACCGCTTCCCAGCAGTGGCCGCGAAATCTTTTGGATTTTTGCGACTAGCTCCGCCTGCTCTCGGGCCATGTGGTCTTGCGCCGAATCGAGGAAGATCTGATCGTCCTCGTGGCTGGAGAGCACGCTCCGCCAAATCAAGAGCAGCATGAAAATAGCAGTAACGACTCCCCAAGCGATGAGAACGTACAGGATGGGCCCGTTGGTAAAAGTACTTGGATCCATAGGTGACCTCCCGCTGGAACCGGTACGCGGCACCTGAACTGGGCTGAATGGGATAGGACCGCGTCCCGCCGGGAGTATAGCACTGTGAGTCGCAGTGTCCACTACATCACAGCGATTCGAAGGATGCCGCGCAAAGATGCCTGGCCGTACTAGAACTGTTCCGAAAAGCCGAGCCGATATCTGGTGCGTTACGTAATTTCTTGCGAATTCTTGAAATCTTTTCGCCGGTTCGTCCATCCAATCAGATGTAAGTTGTCAAGAAGGATCCATGCACTCCAGCCACGTGCAGTATCAGCCCGGTTTGATTTCGGACGTTCCCGTCGCGGCACCCATTTCTGCTGCAAAACCCGTTGTTTCACCCGTGGGGCATGAGCGAATCCTGGGTCATCGCCGGCCCGCCGCGACACGAGACGCGCAAGCCCACGAACTCAACGTTTCCGGTGTGCGCGTATTGCTGGCGCTCGGCTTCGCCATCGGCTTGGTGGGTTTATTTCTCTGGGGCCTAGTGCGGGCTTGGCTCTTCGCTCCGTGAAGGCTGACCCGGGCGCCGTCGCGAAATTTTCGCCTGTATCGTGCTAGAATTCTGCTTGTGCCCGAGTGGCGGAACTGGCAGACGCGCTAGCTTCAGGAGCTAGTGGCCTCACGGTCGTGTAGGTTCGAGTCCTATCTCGGGCACCATTCTTCGCTTTACTGTCCTTTCGGCTTCTCCTCACCAAGGACCAAGCTCGCGCCCCGTGAATTCCCGCTGCTTACTGCCTTCATCTACATGTTGGCACACATCGTGATTCGCATCGCGTTCGACAGCGACTCTCCGCGCCCTCACTGCAGAGCAACCTCCGGAATCATTCCGTTCGCAGCATCTGCACTGGATCAACGCGAACCGCCCGCGTTACCGGCACGATCGCCGCGAGCAGCGCCGTCACTAGCAGGGCTCCAGCCGGCAACGCGATCACACTCCAATCGGTAGCCTTCACCTGGTAAAACAGCGACTCCAAAAAACGCGCGGAGACTATGCCCAGCGCCAAACCCGCTACCGCGCCGCTGAGCACCATCGCGAACACGTTCCTCGTCACCAGTCCGGTTATCTTCGTTCCTTGCGCTCCCACCGCAATACGAATCCCGATCTCCTTGCGTCGCTGCAGCACGCAATAGTGCAAAACGCCGTACAAGCCCACGCCGCTGAGCACGAGCGCCACTCCGGCGAAAAACGCCGCCAGCGTCGCCAGCAGCCGTTCGCGCACCGTGTGTGACTGGTTGATCTC
>Ga0335080_10000488_pt1 | contig 36207 bp, 29 predicted proteins | sample Lox_Sample_34_FD_206720 | JGI IMG/M metagenome (GOLD analysis project Ga0335080, IMG submission 206720) | Soil microbial communities from Loxahatchee National Wildlife Refuge, Florida, United States - Lox_Sample_3.4 | ecosystem: Environmental > Terrestrial > Soil > Wetlands | place: USA... | reverse complement strand
CTCCGTGAAGCGCCCGAACCTGCGGCCCCCATCCTGCGACAGGTTGAAATTCGTTTCCCACTTGCGGAATTCATCCTGGCCGGCCCGCGCATTGCGCATTTCGCGGCCCGTAATGACCGGCGTCTTCCCCACCAGAAACCACTGTTCGCCCTCACCCGTGCCGCGTGGCTTCATCTTTACCAGCCGGGTGCCCAGCGGCAGGATGCCGCCCTTCTGTGCCAGCGCCGCCTCCCGGCTCTGGAACGGACCTTCCTTGACATCGCAGATTTCCAGCACCGCAGCGGTGCCGATCAATTCCCTCGCACGCGCCGGGTCATCTACGCCCGGCAACTGTACCAGTACTTCGTACTTGCTTCCGGCCGCCCCATACTGCTGTACGCTCTTCTCGGCCAGCCCGAGTTGGTCGATGCGGTTGCCGATTGTGTCCACCGCGCGCTTCACCGTATCCGACTTCAGATCCAGGAGGTCGCTGGGCTTCAGCTTCATGGTGTAGTCGGTCGAATTGAGCGCGGTGAGAATGTAGTTCGGGTAACGCTCGCCCACCATGCTGCGGAAGGCGCTGCTTTGCGTCGCCGGCACGCCCTTGATCGTCAGCGTGACATTGTCGGCGTCCGCCACCGTCGCGACATCGCTGGTGTCCATGCTGGCCCAACTGATGTTCTGCTTGCGGAGCTCTTCTTTCAAGCGCTCGGCCGTCTGATCGGCGTCGGCCTTCACAGCCTGCTGCACCTGGATCTCCAGCAGCAGGTGGCTCCCGCCCTTCAGGTCGAGGCCGAGGCGAATATTCTTGTTGAAATTGTTCACCAACTCCGCGCCACTCTTGGGGAAGTCGATGATGCCGAAGACGCAGATCAGCATCGTCACGACGATGATCACGCTTCGTGCCGTCAGGTTTTTCTTCATGGGATTTTACAGCCTGCCTAAATAGAGTACTACTTCTTCACCTCGGTCGAGGAGGTGCTCGAGACGAGGCTCGAGACGGCGCTGCGCGCCACTTGCAGCTTGATATTGTCCGGCTTCACGCGCAGCACCACGGTGTCGGAGTCCAGGGTGACAATCGTGCCCACAATGCCCCCGCTCGTGACCACGGTATCGCCGTTTTGCAGCCCGGCCAGCATCTTGGCCGTTTGCTTCTTCTGGCGTTGCATGGGAAGAAACAGGAGGAAATAGAAGATCGCAATCATGGGCAGGAACATGAACAACGTTCCGCCCAGGGGAGATTGGGATGGCGCCGACTGAAGGAAGAGAGTCAAAAACACGCTGTGACCAACTATATTAATAACGCTGTGCCGTGCATATCCTCAACCGGCCTCGACAGGGGTTGAGCGCACGCACCTCAAGTATTCTGGAAATGAATTCGATATTATAGCGTGCCTAATCTCACGCATGATGTCAAGGTACCGGCGGATGTTGTGCCTGGTGGCCAGCACGGAATACAAAATCTCCCCGGCCTGGAACAGGTGTCGTAGGTATGCTCTGGAATAACTTCTACAAGTATAGCACCGGCACGCGGGGTCGATCGGGCGTTCGTCGTTGCGGTAGCGCGTGTGCTTGATGATGACTCGCCCCTCGCTGGTGAACAGGTACCCATTGCGCGCGTTGCGCGATGGCAGCACGCAGTCCATCATGTCGATGCCCCGGGCCACGTATTCGGGAAGCTCCGCCGGCATCCCGACCCCCATCGCGTACCGCGGCCGGCTGCGCGGGAGAATGTCTTCCGTGGCCTCCACCATCTCCAGGCTGAGCGGCCTCGGCTCGCCCACCGACAGGCCGCCCACCGCGTAGCCGTCCGCATCGAGATCGAGCAGCGCGGATGCGCATTCACGTCGCAGATCGGTGAACATCGATCCCTGCACGATCGGAAACAGCGCGTGGTCCGTATCGCCCTCCACAATGCGGCGGCGGTAGTGCTCTAAGGCTTCCCCCGCCCAGCGAACCGTGCGCCGCATGCTCTCGCGCGCGTACTCATGGCTGACCGGATACTCGGGACACTCGTCCAGGGCCATCAGGATATCGCTACCGAGGGCGAGCTGGACGTCCACGGTCGATTGCGGCGTGAACGTGTGCAGATCGCCGTTGAGGTGCGACTGGAACTCGACGCCATGCTCGCGTATCTTGCGAATGCCCGAAAGGCTGAACACCTGAAACCCTCCGGAGTCGGTCAGGATCGCGTTAGGCCATGACATGAAGCGATGCAGGCCGCCCATTTCGCGAATCAGCTGGTGCCCGGGACGCAGGTACAAATGGTATGTGTTTGCTAGCAGGATCTTGACGCAGAGATCGTCCGCGAGATCGCGCTGCGTCAGGCCCTTTACTGTGGCCTGCGTGCCGACCGGCATAAACACCGGCGTTTCGATGGTCCCGTGGCTGGTATGGAGGAGACCGGCGCGCGCGCGCGTCTGCGGGCACTCTGCGATAACTTCGAAAGTGATCTGGACCAACTTACGATTGTATCGGCGCGCAGCCGGATCGGCTCACTTGGAACCCTTCGAGCGTTTATAGGTTTTAATGCCGGCCTTCAGAAAACGGATTGCCTTCTTCGGCCCGCCTTTACCGGTGATCCTGAACTTCTTGCCGCGCTGTTTGTTGTACGAGACGAAGAATTCCTCGATTTGTGAAAGAAGCGTCTGGTTGACTTGCCGGATCGACTGGATATTCTCGTGTGCGTAGGAATGGGCCGCCACACCCAAGAGCCGGTCATTGGTTTCGGTCTTTCCGTCCTGCGTCTGCTCCGCCTGGATGATCCCGATGATACGCACTTCCAACAAGCAGCCGACATGTGCCGGTGCGTCCATGAGTACGGCAATATCGAGTGGATCGCCATCATCGCCGAGCGTGGAAGGAATGAACCCAAAATCGAATGGGAACGCCATGCCCTCGGGCAGGAGGCCCGCCAACCGGAAGAGGTTCGATTCCGGATCGTAATCGAACTTGTTGCGATATCCCTTCGGCGTTTCAATGATGGCACGGCAGATCGCACCGGCGGGGTCGAGCCGGTGAGCCAGAGACGTGAGATCGGGCATGTTCGTCCTCAGCCCTTCGCTTTCTTCTTCGGGATCTTCGTGCCGGACCTGCGGGCTTCGTTCAGGGCGATGGCCACCGCCTGTTTTCGGCTCTTGACTTTTTTCCCGCTCCCCGACTTGAGCTTTCCGTGTTTGTGTTCCTTCATTACCCTGTGAACCTTGCTTCTGCCTTTTGACCTCGAAGATTTCGATCGAGTCGCCATATCGCCTCCGACTGAAAGAAGCAATTTGGCTTCCGGCCCGTACCGCCGGTTGCGCGATAGAGTATCTGAATGACCCGTTTCGCACCGGCGCTGCTCCTTGCCGCGACCGGCCTCGCACAAAACGACTGGCCGGCGTTTGGCAATGACCCTGGTGCGATGCGGTACTCCACGCTTCGCCAGATCGACTCGTCCAACGCAGCCCGTCTGCAGTCTGCCTGGACGTTCCGCGCCGGGAAAGCCGGGTCGGAGGCCATCCCCGTGGTCGCCGGAAGCGTGATGTACGTTACGGCGCCCGATGGTGTTTACGCACTCGTCCCCGAGACCGGCGAGCTGCTCTGGAAATACGACGCAGCGCCCGCAGCTCTTCGCGGACTGGCATTCTGGCCCGGCGGCGGCGGACTCCACCCACGCGTATTCGCCGGCAACGGATCGTTCCTCCTCGCACTCGACGTCATGACCGGCAAGCCCGCGGCCGGATTCGGCAACGAAGGCCGCGTGGACCTGAAGAAGGGAGCCCTGGGCGACCTGAAAGACGGCCGCTACGCTCTGCAATCGCCGCCCGCCATCTTCGGAGACATCGTGATCACAGGGTGCAGCAACGGCGAAGGCTCCCCCAGCACCGGCGCCTATGGCGACATTCGCGGCTGGGACGCCCGGACCGGCAGACTGCTGTGGACCTTCCATACCGTCCCGCGGCCTGGCGAACCGGGCGCGGATACATGGCCGGAAAATGCATGGAAGAACCGCTCCGGCACCAACGTCTGGGGCTTCTTTACCATCGATGTCAAGCGCGGGATCGTGTACGCCCCGCTCGGTGCTCCGACATCCGACTTTTACGGCGCCGACCGCGCGGGCGACGGTCTCTACGGAAACTCGCTGGTGGCGCTCGATGCGCGCACGGGCGAAAGGAAATGGCACCGCCAGCTCGTCCATCACGACATCTGGGACTACGACCTCGCCGCGCCGCCGGCACTGTTCGATATCCGCCGCGAAGACCGCCTGATTCCCGCAGTCGCGCAGATTACGAAGATGGGCCTCCTGTTCGTCTTCGATCGCATCACGGGACAGCCCGTGTACGGAATGGAAGAGCGGCCCGTGCCCGCCAGCGAGGTGCCCGGTGAAGTCACCTCCCGCACACAGCCGTTCCCCCTCAAGCCGCCGCCGCTTGCCAGAAACACGTTCCGCCTCGAAGACATTTACGACCGCTCGCCCGATCACGCCCGCTTCTGCAAGGAACTGTTTGAAGCCAACCAAATGAAGATCGGCGGTCCGTACACGCCGCTGCCGCTCGCCGGCAATGCGCTGCTGTTTCCCAGCACACTCGGCGGCGGCAACTGGGGCGGCGTATCGATCGACCCCGGCTTGGGATTCCTGTTCGTCAACGTGATGCACATCGGGCAGTGGGGCCACATGGAAAAGCGCGGCGCCGAGTACGCGCGCACCTCTTCATACGGTACCTACGCCCGTTTCTGGGATCGTGAGACCCGCATCCCCTGTCAGAATCCGCCGTTCGGAGAGCTGATCGCGGTCGATCTGGCCTCCGGCGACATAGCCTGGCGCAGCGTCCTCGGCAGGACCGAAGCATTGGAAGCAATCGGCGTTCGCGAAACCGGGGCCCTGAATCTGGGCGGCAGTATCGCCACCGCCGGCGGGGTCGTCTTTATCGGCGCCACCAGCGATTCGCGGTTTCGCGCGTTCGAATCGCGAACCGGCAAACTGTTGTGGGAGGCAAAGCTGGAGGCAAGCGGTCACACCGTCCCCATCACTTACATGGGCCGTGACGGTCGTCAATACGTCGCGTTGAATGCCGCCGGCGGCGGAGGCTATTTCGGCGGCCCGGTGAGCAACACCCTCGTTGCCTTTGCTCTCCCAGACATTCCCCGCAAGCCTCTGCCCGCCTCAGTCGCGAAAGCGGTGGCCGCCGGGGGTGCCGCGCGGCGCGGAGTTCCCCAGGTGGGCGCTTTCCAGCCGCTGGCTCTTCCGGCGGGCGGGGCCAAGGCGCTCCTTGAAAAGACCTGCGGCACTGGTTGCCACGCGATCGAAGTGGTTACCAGCCAGCGGATGAATGCCGGGCAGTGGAATTCGGTAGTGCGCAGCATGGTGGCTCGCGGCGCGCAGGCGTCGGAAGCGGAGATAGAGGCCATCGTCGAGTACTTAGGCAGGACGCTGGCGCGCTGATCCCGTTACGTTACAATGCTGCCTATGAATCGCGTGGCGGTGTTTCTCGCTCTTGCCGGCAGCGCCTTGTTCGCGCAGCCTGGCCCAGGTCCTAAGCCCGAACTTCTCTGGCCGTCCGGAGCTCCCGGCGCCCTGGGCGATCAGGATACCGACAAACCAACCCTCACTCCCTACCTGGCCGCCGCGGGATCTGGCACCGGGACCGCGGTGATCGTCTGCCCCGGCGGCGGATACGGCGCGCTCGCCACGGACAAGGAGGGCGACCAGATCGCGCGCTTCCTGAATTCCCTGGGAGTGTCCGCGTTCGTGCTCAAATACCGCCTGGGCCCCAGGTATCATCACCCGGTCGAGCTCGGCGATGCGCAGCGCGCGATCCGTACGGTCCGCGCCAGGGCCTCCGAATACCGCCTGCTGCCGGATCGGATTGGGATCATGGGCTTTTCCGCGGGCGGCCACCTGGCGTCAACCGCGGGAACCCACTTCGACAGCGGCGACCAATCCGCGGCCGACCCCATCGATCGCGTAAGTTGCCGTCCCGATTTTCTGATCCTGTGTTATCCCGTGATCTCCTTCCTTAGCTATGTGCACCAGGGTTCCCGCCGTAACCTCCTCGGAGACAATCCCGGCCCGAAACTTGTCGAGAGCCTTTCGAGCGAAACTCAGGTGACTGCTCAGACGCCGCCCACATTTCTGTTCCATACCAACTCGGACACCGGGGTTCCCCCGGAGAACAGCATGATGTTCTACATGGCGCTGCGCAAGGCCGGCGTGCCCGCCGAGATCCACATCTACGAGCGCGGCCCGCACGGCGTGGGGTTGGCCCAGACCGACCAGGCGCTTTCGACGTGGCCATCCCGTCTCGCCGACTGGCTGCGCGTGCGCGGCCTTCTGAACTCGGCGGCCCGCTGAATCGGCCCGGCAGCGCGGTCAAAACTGCTACACTGAACCTTAGCGTCCAGCTCCGGTTCAATGGATTTTCTCAAAGGGCTCAACGCGCAGCAGCGCGAAGCCGTGACCCATACGGAAGGGCCACTGCTCATTCTGGCGGGCGCGGGTAGCGGGAAGACCCGCGTCATCACGCATCGCATTGCGCACATCATCACGTCGCGCCACGTGCCCCCCTCGGCCGTACTGGCGGTAACTTTCACTAACAAGGCCGCCGGCGAAATGCGCGAGCGGGTAAATGCGCTGCTCGCCGACATACCCCTGGATTCTTCGCCCAACGTCAGCACTTTTCATTCGTTCTGTGTGCGCCTGCTTCGCCGCGATGGCGAGCCGCTCGCCAAAGTGCGTCCGGGATTTACCCGGAGATTCAGTATCTACGACGAGGAAGACCAGCTCGCCATCGTCAAGGCCGGTTACCGCACACTCGGGTTCGAAGAGAAGGAGTTCATGCAGTACCGCGCGGCGCTCGCCCGGATCAGCCACGCCAAGAACCGCAACGAGACTCCACAGGACTTCTACCAGCGTGCAGTGAACAAGGAGAGCGAGGCTCTCGCCGCGCTGTTCGAGGAATACGAAAAAGCGCTTCGCAACGCCAACGCCCTCGATTTCGACGATCTCCTTCTGGAATCCGTCCGTCTCCTCCGCACCGACAACGCCACGCGCGAAGCCTGGAACCGCCGCCTGAGCTACGTCATGATCGACGAGTATCAGGACACAAATCGCAGCCAGTATGAGCTCATGCGGCTGCTGACCGAGCAGCACAGAAATGTCTGCGTGGTGGGCGACGAAGACCAGTCGATCTATAGCTGGCGCGGCGCCGACATCCGGAACATCCTTGATTTCGAGCACGATTTTCCCAACGCCAAAGTAATTCGCCTGGAGCAGAACTACCGCTCGACCAAGAATATTCTGGCCGCCGCAGGAGCCGTGGTCGAAAATAACAAGGCGCGGAAGGGCAAGAAGTTGTGGACCGAGGCTGCCGCCGGCGAACGCATCGGCCTCTACGCCGGCTTCGACGCCGAAAACGAGGCTCTGTTCATCGCCGATTCCACCGAGAAATATCTGGCTTCCAATCCCAACGATCACGTGGCGGTCCTCTACCGCACCAATTCGCAGTCTCGGCAGATCGAGGAAGCCCTCCGCCGTTACGGCCGCAAGTACAACGTGGTCGGCGGCTTTAGTTTCTATCAGCGCGCGGAAATCAAAGACACGATCGCGTATCTGAAACTGGCGGTTTCCAATTCGGACTCGGTCAGCCTGTTGCGCATCATCAACACGCCGGCGCGCGGCATCGGCCGCACCACGGTCGAGCAGATCGAGAAGTACGGGCGCGAGCACGGACTGAACCTTTGGGGCGCGATCGAGCGCATCGTGGACGATCAGCAGCTTTCCACACGCTCGCAATCGTCGCTCGTCGTGTTCCGGAACCTGGTGCAGGAGCTTTCGCTGGTGGCCAGCACATCTTCGCTCCCCGATCTCCTGCGCTTCATTCTGGACCGCACAGGCTACCGGCGAATGCTGCAGCAGGAGAAGTCGCCGGATTCGGAAGCGCGCCTGGAGAACCTGGACGAGTTGATCAACGCTGCCGCGGAGGCGGCGGAGCGTGGCGAAGACGTAGGTGCGTTCCTCGATCACGCGGCCCTGGTCAGCGACGCCGACGCGTACGACGAGAAGGCGCCGGTCACCTTGATGACGCTGCACAACGCCAAGGGTCTCGAGTTCCCGCTGGTCTTCCTCTCCGGGTTGGAACTCGGCCTTTTCCCGCACAGCCGGTCCATGGATTCCGAGGAGATGCTCGAGGAGGAGCGTCGCCTCTGCTATGTCGGCATGACGCGAGCCGAGAAGCGCCTTGTGCTCACCTGGGCGAAGTATCGCCGCAGATTTGGCGGCGGTGACCAGGAGCGCTCCACGCCAAGCTGGTTCCTCAGCGAAGTGCCGGAACACCTGTCGATCAACCTCGGCCCGGCGGACCAGCCCGGCGAAGTCGACCTCCATGCCGAGCGCTACGATGTCCGCCAATCCGCGCGGCGCAACACGTACACCGGAAAGACATACAACTCGCTGGACAATATCTCGAGTTTCTTCAGCGAGCGCGGGCTGCCTTTCAAAACCGGGCAGCAGCAGCCGGCGGCTAAACCGCCGGTTCCGGATCTGCGTACGCCGCCGCAGTATCCGAGGCCCATCGGAAGCCCGCGTCCGCCGCAGCAGCGCCCGGCTGCGCCGCCCGTCAAGCGGGGAGCCCGCGCCGGAATGACCGTGCAGCACCCCAAGTACGGCACCGGCACCGTCGTGCGGCGCGAAGGGGAAGGCGATGATGCTAAGATCACAGTAAACTTTCCCCGCTTCGGGCTGAAGAAACTGGTGGAAAAGTACGCAGGATTGAAAAGAGACTGATGAACACGAAGAAAGTCACCGACAAAGCAGAACGTAAGAAGCTTAAGCGTGTAGCGCGCAAGAAGGTCGCCCCCAAGGCGAAGCGCGCAGCCGGCGTCGCGCGCGGATCGATGAAGAAGAAGATCCGCCACCAGGCACAGGGCCAGAGGAAGAGGTAGCGGCTTATTTCCTCAGCTCGCTGTGTTTGAATCCGTAGGCAAAATACAGCACTAGGCCGATCACCAGCCAGGCGCCGAAGCGCTCCCACGCCGTGTCCGGAAGACCTTTCATGATGAACAGGCATCCGGCTGCCGATAGCACGCACACCGGCCAGACGAAGGGCACCTTGAACGGACGCGGTCGCTCGGGCTCCTTGTGCCGCAGTACCAGCACTCCGAGACTGACCAGGATAAACGCGAATAGCGTCCCGATGTTGGTCAGGTCGTAGGTCTCCGCGGCGTCGCCCACCAGTGCCCACAGGCCCACGAACAATCCCGTAATTAAGGTGGTGGCCCACGGAATCCGGGTGCGCGGGTGCACTTTCGCCGCCCACTTCGGCAACAGCCCATCCCGCGCCATCGCGAAGAAGATCCGCGGCTGTCCGTATTGAAATACCAGCAGTACGGCCGACATCGAGACCGCCGCGCCCAGCGCCACGATCCAGCCCACTGTCTTGAAGCCCGCGAGTTCCAGCGCCCTGGCGAGCGGATCGGCCACTGCGAGTTCCTTGTACGGCACCATGCCGGTGAGCACTGCTCCCACGATCACGTAGATCAATGTGCATATGCCCAGCCCGCCTAGGATTCCGATGGGCAGATTGCGCTGCGGATTCAGCGTCTCTTCGGCAGCGGTCGAGATGGCATCGAACCCGATATAGGCGAAGAAAACGATGGCCGCGCCCTGGTGAATTCCCGTGAACCCATTGGGCGCGAACGGATGGTAGTTGGCGCTCCTGATGTGTGTCGCTCCCACCACTACGAAGAGCGTCAGAACCGCCAGTTTGATCCCGACCATGATGTTATTGGCCGTGGCGCTCTCCCTTGCGCCGCGCAGCAGCAGCCAGGTAATCAGCATCACGATCGCGAACGCGGGCAGATTGATCAGAAGCGGGACTCCGGCGATGCGCGGCGCCGAAGAGAGGAGTCCGTGTACCAGCGGATCTGGACTCAGCAGCGCCGTCCGATAACCCGTAGTCATCCAGGCGGGAAGCGCGATGCCGGCGCCGCGCAGCAGCGTGTTGAAATAGTCGCCCCAGGAAATAGCCACGGCGACGTTTCCGACCGCGTACTCCAGGATGAGGTCCCAACCGATGATCCACGCCACCAGTTCCCCCAGTGTCGCGTACGAATATGCGTATGCGCTGCCGGCCTGCGGAATCATGGAGGCCAGCTCCGCGTAGCAGAGGCCAGCCAGTGCGCAGGCGCCGCCCAACAGAAGAAAGGACAAGACCAGCGCCGGACCCGCCCCCGTCCGAACCACTTCTCCGTTCGGACCGAGCTGCCCCGCGGCGGCGGTCCCGATGGCGCCGAAGATCCCTGCGCCGATGACGGCGCCGATCGCCAGCATGATCAGGTCGCCGGCCCGGAGACTCCGCTTGAGCCCGCCGGATCCTTCGGTATCCGCGATCAGGGCAGAGATCGGCTTCCGCTTCAAGAGTTGGGACATCCTAGGGATTCTAGCAAATGACGAAACTTCGCCTGTTGAGACGCTCGTTGTTATGGTACTAACGAGATCTTCAGTCCTATCAGGCTCCATGGTACGATCCATGGCATAGTGAGGTGTTTGCGCTACGTCCCGTGTTAAGTTGAAAACGCAGTGATCCTTCTCTTTATAGGCGACATTTTTGCCTCACCCGGCCGCCGGATCGTCGCCGATCATCTGGAAGATATTGTCGCCGCTAATCACATCGATCTAGTGATTGCCAACGGGGAAAACGCCGCCGGCGGGTTCGGCATCACACCCGCGATCGCGGAGGACCTGTTGGCGATGGGGATCGACGTGCTTACAACCGGCAATCACGTGTGGGACAAACGCGAGATATTCGATTATCTTGATCGCCAGCCCCGCCTGATCCGGCCCGCCAACTACCCGAGCGCGCCCGGTAAGGGAATCGTCACCTTGTGTTCGCGCAGCGGAATTCCATGCGCCGTCCTCAACTTGCAGGGGCGGACATACATGCCCTCCACGGACTGCCCTTTTCGTACCGCCGACCGGCTGTTGAGCGAGCTCGCCCCAGAGGTTAAAGTAAGGTTCGTGGATTTCCACGCGGAGGTGACCAGCGAGAAAATCGCCATGGGCCGCTATCTGGATGGCCGAGTCTCCGCCGTTGTCGGGACCCACACGCACGTTCCCACCGCGGACACGCGCATTCTTCCGGCCGGGACCGCCTACCAGACCGATTGCGGCATGACCGGGCCCTACGCTTCGATCATCGGAGTCGAGTCCGATATCGTCCTGCAACGCTTCCTCACGGCACTTCCGGTCCGCATGGAGGCGGCCCGCGGCGGTGTCGAGTTGCATTCCGTGATGGTTGACGTTGACGAATCCACCGGCCAGGCCCGCGCTATCCGGCGCCACGCGATCAACGGAGACTAGAATATGGATGCCTCCGGGCCGGTAGCGGATCTCACGGCGTTTCTCATTCAGGAGATCGGCGCGGCCCTGTTCTGCCTGGTTTTCCTCTTCCTCTACCGCCAGTCGAAGGTGGTCTACTTCGGCTTGTGGTCGGCAGCCTGGGTGCTGCGGCTGTTCGCCTCGTTCTTCGGGTTCGAGCTCCAACAGCACCTGCACTCCGGATGGCTGGCTCCTTACGCCACGTTCGAATTCGCCTTCGTGATCGTCTTGATTTCAGCCGCGCGCGCCGGGTTTGCGTCCAGCATGAAGGACTGGCGCACCGTCCTGCGCCTGATCGCGATTCTTCCCATCTTCGTCGCCATTGTCTGGGCCATCGGCCAGATCTCTGGCCTGGAGGCGTACCATGCCACCCACGCGCTCGCCCTCGGCTTCGTTTACCTCTACAACTTCATCATGCTCCGCAGGAATACCGGAGTCGGCGCGCGCATCTTCCGCTTCTCGCTGCTGGTGCTTTCGGCTGCCTTCTTCGAACACGCATTCATCTTCGTCTATCTCTTCAATATAGGCGGCGCGCCGGCCTGGGCCCTCTACCTGCACCACGAATCCTATATTGACTTCATGCTGCACTGCGTACTGGCATTCGCCGCCATGGCGATGTGGAGTGAAGGTCAGATCGATCGCATCCGCGACCTCATCAACGAGCTCGATTTCGTGCGTCGCGAAACCAAGCACACCATGGACCTCGACCGCCTGACCGGGCTCTTCAACCAGGCAGCCCTCTCGCGGCGCGTTGAGGATCCCGAGCCTTTCGATGGCGTGGTCGTGGTCTGCGACATGGACAACTTCAAGGATGTGAACGACCGGTACGGTCACCTGATCGGCGACGAGATCCTTCGTAACATCGGAAACCTGCTGCAATCCTCGATTCGCCATGAAGACATGGCGTTCCGCTGGGGCGGCGACGAGTTCGTCATCCTCTTCCGCAATCAGCGGACCGACGTTGCAGGGCGCCGCCTGGCGGCGATCGAGGGCCGCCTCCGCCAGTTCCGCGTGCGCGGCATCGGTCTGCTGCCGATCACCTTCAGTTGGGGCACGGCCGATACGCAGGGACGCCCCCTGCGCGAAGCGCTCGATGAAGCCGACCGGAACATGTACACCCTGAAGCGGGAGCGGGCCGATCGCGGCGAGCGCAAAGCGACCAGGTAAGTCGCGCCTACTTCCCGATGTAGACCACCGCGTTCACGCCGTTGACGTTGACGCCGTTGCTGGAGGGGTAACCCTGCGCGTTGATGAGCAGTACGGCAGGCAGGTTTGGCGCGACCCCCATCGGGATCTGGACGTTGATCTGCCACAGCCCCGGATACCCTGACGTGCCCGAATAGGTCACGTATCCGCCCGGACCGGTGGGCACCTTCTCGCCCTGCAGTGGCGGGATCGAGTCTACGAATTGGCCCCCGATGCCGATGCGCGGCCAGTACGAGGTGCTCAGCGGGCTCGAGGGCAGCCCTCCATCGGGCGGTGCGCCGTTGATGAAGCCCTGGCCGGTGGCGAAGATCGCGATCGTGTCGCCGCGGTTCGCGGGCGAAGTCGGACCGTTCACCGAGCCGTCCTGGTTGATCACGGCTGCCTGAACGGTGGTGGCGCTCAGCTTCGCTCCCTGGAACATGGCGGGAGCCACAGGATTCATGGGCACTAATCCGGCGGCGAGCACCTGGCCGGTCTGCACATTGATCACCTGGACGGCATCCGGCAGCGGGCCGACGGTGGCATTCCATGGCACGAGGAAATTGATCTGCCCCGGTCCGACGTAGTAAAGGGGGCACGCGAGGCCGTCGAACAGAACCTGAACGTTGGCCAGAGCCTGCGGCAGCGGGATGGGATTGGGCAGCGAGCTGATATCCGCCGAGTCCTTGCCGAAAGTGCCTCCACTCAACGGGAACAGCGTCCCGAACACGTTGGGCGCCAGCCCCGACGCCAGCACGAAACTGGCCCCGTTCACCGCGGTTAGTCCAGGGAAGTAGAAGGTGACCCGGTTGATGCGCTCGGCCACGATCAGGTCGCCGTATTGATCCTGCGCCACGCTGAGTGGACCGAGTGCCTGGATCGACGTGGAAGTCGGGGACGGATTGAACTGGAGCGTGTCGAACTTCGGGTACTTGATCATGCGGTTGTTGCCGAGGTCTCCCACCCAGACCTCGCCGGTAATCGCGTTCACAAAAATGCTGGTGATGTTGCCCGATTGAGGCAACAGCGTCACGACTGCGTGCGAGCCGACAGCTCCCGCGCGGTTGATCTGATCGAAAATCAGGATCCGGCTGTTCCCGGCGTCTACTACGTACGGCCGGCCGTCGGTGTCGCTGCTCAAATGCTTGGGCGTGTTCATCTGCGTGTCCGCCGATCCCGAGGCCGTACTGATGAAATCCGGCTGGCCGAACACCTTCGTGGCCGCCTTCCCGTTGTCGGCCGAGGTGAATCCGCCATTCGTGAACGGGATGTAGACGACGCGGTTGTATGCCTCATCGGATACCAGCAGGCCGTTATTTCCGGCGAACGCCAGACCGTAAGGTACACCCATGGTACTGGCCGAGGGGTCGGTGATCTTCGCCGTGAAACTCGACTGGCCCAGCACCAGATCTGCCACCTGCGTGGTGCCGTGCGAGAACGGGGCAGGGAACCGCAGCACTCGGTTGTTGCGGGAATCGGCTACGTAGAGATTTCCGGAAGTATCGACCAGCAAACCGACGGGCCGGCAAAGCCCGTCCTGCTGCGGCTGGGTCACGTCGCCGGTCCGGTAATTGCAGATAGTGGTGGAGAAATCGGGCTGGCCGATGACGATGTCGGCGTGGCTGCCGGCGGTCAGTGTGCGGATGTCCTTGAAGCCCAGGACGCGGTTATTGTATGGATCGGACACGTACAGGTGCGGCGTGTCGCCGGTGGAGTCGATCGCGATGCCAGAGTCGACCTGCGTGGTCCCGGCAAAAGTCCCGATGAAATCGAATTCCTTGCCCTCCACCAGGTTGACCGCGTTGCTGTCGTAGCGATCCTGGCCCAGCAGCCGGTATGCTGCCTGAAACGTCCCGTTCTGGTAGGGCATTACCATCACCCGGTTGTTCCCGCCATCGGCCACGAAGAGCTCGTTGTTGAAAAAGACTGTCGACTGCGGAGACCAGAACGTGCTCGGCGAGGACTGAAATCCCTGCAGGTTGCCGTCGTTGGCTACCAGGCTTTTCTGGTCGCGCGAATTGATCCCCGTGATCCCGCTGGCGTGTCCGACCACGGCCTTCGCTGAAGGCGAGAACTGCGTCGCTTGCGCCGGCCAGTTGTCGAAGGTGTCGAAGATCAGAATGCGGCTGAAGCCGGAATCCACCACACCGATTCCCTGCGTGCCGGGCAGGAAGAAGATGTCTGCGGGGCCGTTCATCACGATCGAGTAATACTGAGGATCGGGCGGAGGCGGAGAGCCCTGGGGTAACGACGGAAACACGCCCATGATACGTGTGGCCGACATACCGTTGGTGAAGGCCGGCAGGAACACCAGGACCCGGCTCATGTTCGGCCCGAGGTTGGGATCGAAATCGGCGATATAGAGCCGTCCCGCCGAATCGAAATTGATCGCCGTTGGGGAAGCCAATTGGTTGAAGGTCTGCCGGCCGCCATCGTTGTTCGGCAGAGCGGGCTGCTTGCTGATGAAATCCAACTGTCCGATCTCGAGCTTGGCCACGGGAGAGAACGCATTGGCCTTCGAAATATCCGCGGCATCGTAGCGCAGGACACGGTTGTTGCCGGAATCCGCCACCCAGAGGTTGTTGGATCTGTCGAACCGCAGGTATCCGGGCGCGGAAAGCCCGCTGGCGCTGATCTGGCCGGCAGGCGCATTGGCAGTCCGGCTGCCGAAGCTCGTCTGCCCGACACACAGGTCGGGAATGAGTTGCTGCCCCGCCGGCGCGCTGAATGGGGCGCGGAAACGAAGCACGCGATTGTTGCCGGTGTCCGACACGTAAAGATCGCCGCTCAACACGGCCAGGCCGGTCGGCTGATTCAACCCGGTGGTGAATGTCGTGATGGTCGGGCCGTTGGCGCCGGTGGAAAGGAAGTCGTTCTGGCCGATCACCAGGTCTGCGGGCTGTCCGTTGCGGAAACTGCTGGCGTTCTTCCAGGCCAAAATACGATTGTTAAACGTATCGGCGACGTAGAGGATCGGCGTCGAGGGCGTGGTATCGAGCGCGATCGAGGCGGGCTGGAAGAATTCCCGGCCCTCGACCAGGTTGGGATTGACGTTCGTAACGGCGAACGGATTGGGTTTGGGCAGCGTAGGATGACCGATTTCGCGCGACGGCACAGTGTTGAGCGTCGCCTGCGGGAAGGCGGCGGCCGCCAGAGTCAGAACTAGAGCGATGATACGGAAGGACTTTATCAGCATGTCGGAACCAGAGCGGGCGCGGACCCGTTAGGGGCTCCCTTCGAGGATATCAAACCCGGTTTCGGCAGATAAGTACGCCTTTGATACACTGTGGGTTGTCCCCCAAAACCCAACGGCTGCGGGTTTCCGCAGTCACTTATTTGAACACGGCCCCGCTGGTATGGGGCATGCTTCACGGTCCGCAGCAGGGCCTGTTCGACTTGGCCTTCCGCCTTCCCAGCGAGTGTGCGGACGATCTCGCAACGGGCGCCGCCGACATCGGGATCGTACCCTCGTTCGAGCTCACCCGTCAGGACCTCGATATCATCCCGGGCGCCGGAATTGCCTGCCGCGGCGCTGTGCGAAGCATTCTGCTGATCTCACGCTGTCCGGCGGAAAGGATCGGCGTGCTGGCCGTGGATTCGAGCTCGCGTACCAGCGTGGAGCTGGCTCGCGTAATCCTGGAGCGGGGATACGGAGCTCAGCCCGAGTTTCGGCCCCATCCACCGGACCTTGAAAAGATGCTGGCAATAGCCGACGCCGCTCTGGTCATTGGCGATCCCGCCCTGCACATCGAACCCTCGGCGCTGCCGTATCATGTCTACGATCTCGGCGCCGGGTGGCTCGAATTGACCGGACTGCCCATGGTTTTCGCGGTCTGGGCGGCCCGCAAGGGGCTGGGCGGACCGGAATTGGCCGGCACATTCCGCGACTCCTGCCGGTGGGGCCGGGCTCATATCGAGGAGATCGTGGCCGCCGAAGCCGGTCCGCGCGGATTCGCTCCCGCGCTGGCGCGCGAGTACCTCACCAGGCACATCTTGCACGAGCTGGGTAGCCGCGAGTACGAAGGGATGGAGTTGTTCCTGAGCTGGGCCAGACAGGCTCACGCTTGCGAGCGGCGCTAATTTGACCCGGCGTATCCCGGTCTCTTATACTTAGAGGGAAGATAACGATGTATATTCTGTTGTGGATTGTGCATGTATTGGTGTGCCTGTTCCTGATCATTGTCGTTCTGCTGCAGAGCGGCAAGGCGGCGGATCTGGCGGGCGCATTCGGCGGAATGGGTTCTCAGACGGCGTTTGGGCCGCGCGGGTCGGCGACTTTGCTTTCGAAGGCGACTACGATCTCGGCGATTCTGTTCATGGTGACTTCCCTCTCGCTCTCGATCATGGCGACGAGGAACGCGGGACTGGGGACCTCGGTTCTGGAATCGACACCGAGGAGCAGTGTCCCGACGCGTCCGGCTCCGACAGCTCCGGCTCCGGCAGGCGGGCAGACCGCGCCGCTCACGTTACCGCCCGCCGCCCCACAGCCGAGCAATTCGCAGCAGCAGTCCGCTCCGGCGGCGCCGGCGCAGCCTACGCCGGCGAAGAAGTAGGACTCCAGAAACGCGGAGGTGGCGGAATTGGCAGACGCACTAGCTTGAGGTGCTAGCGGGAGCAATCTCGTGGGGGTTCAAGTCCCCCTCTCCGCACCATTTTCAATAACTTACGGTCAGGCGTCTGAGATCGCCGCACTAGTTTCGTTGTGCCGCATGCGTTTGGCCTGATCCCAGCCTCACCTGTTTTCAACAACGTGCCGCGATGGTGACGCACTAGTTTTTCACTGTGCTCCAGATTGTGCCGCAGCATGCTGCGGTGCGTAGTCAAAACCTGACCACCTCTCTAGCGAAATCAACAGCTTGCTGTTGAAAGCTTCGTCACTTCCACTGGAGCCAGCAGCGACTGGCCTTTGGCAAGACCCTAATCTACACCGTCGATTTTACGCGGCCGAATATGCGTACCGCACTGGCACTTCCTCCGAGGAGGTGCGGCTCCTGGGACAGAGAAGATAGGAGATCACCTACCTCAAGGCCAATACCGTCCTGTGATTCGGCATATGCCGGAGCTAACCCGGAAGCGGATGCTGCTTTGGAGGCTGACGCTGACTCGCTTAATGTCGTACGGTTGCGTCACTCCGGTCAGGTTGGTGCCGCCATAAGCCGAGAACGCCGCACGGTACCCGACCTCTCGGGCGGACTGCTGGGCTTGATCGGAAATACTGGTTTGGGCTCCGACCGGGTAGGCAAGCACATCGGCTTCGATGTCCAGGTTTTCTTTCAAGAGCAAACGGGACCGGGACAAGTCGTGTTTTTGTTGCGCAGACTCCAACTGAGTCAGGACGGCATGCGAGTGCGTGTGCGATCCTATCGCCATACCGCCGGCAATCATCTCTCGGGCTTCCTCCCAATTCAGAAAACGCCGGGGGCACTCTGGAAGATCGTCGCCCCTTGCAGCTTCCTTCAGTTCCTGAATGAAGCGCTTGGAATCGACGTTTCCGGGCTTCTTACAAAGCCGCAGGACGTCCCGAAGCGTCCGGCGCATGCCGTCCTTAACCAGATCGACAGATAAAACTCCGGGGTAATGAAGAGAGAATCTGCGACGGCGCGCGGTTTTCATCACGAAGGCGATATGATCCCACCACGGCACGCAGCAGGAGCCGACCATGCCAGTCGCCAGGAAGAAAACTCCCGGGGCCCCGTGCGAGCGCAAAATCGGGAACGCCACCAGGTAGTTGTCCAGGTAGCCGTCGTCGAATGTGAGCAGCACACGACACTGAGGGGTTTTATCCTTCAGTGTGCCGCCGACGAATGCAAGGGCCTCTTCCAGTGTCACGAGCGATACGTTTCGCTTCAAATACGCGATCTGTTCATTCAGCTGATCGCCGGTTGCCGAAAAAACGCCGGGGTCGAAGAGATCATTTTCCGGGTTCCCGATCCGGTGATAATTCAGGACCAGCAACGAATCCCGTGCCGGCATTTGGGACAGCAGAGATTCGACGCGTGTCAGATACAATCCGGCAGCCAGGAACTCGCGCTTTCCTCCAAACATCGCTCTCGTCACCGAACTCTGCTAAAGGCAGACCATCTCCACGTTTCTCATTATTGGTTGGGGCCTGTCGCCGAGACCGCGTGGCCAGGCTTTGAGACCGGCCCATGCTGCGGCGTCAATAGAACCGCGAGCCGGCGGACCGGCGTCGGAAACGAGTTTGTCCACTGACGCAGGCGTACGCAGTCTTCCGCCTCCAGCGATAGTGTGGTTCGAAGGCCCAGCCAAAAGGCGCCTATTCCGACGCCGACGCCGGCGAACAAGCCCGGCCAGGGGGGCAGTGCATGAACAACTGCGAGGACGGCACCCAGCATCGCCGCTCCGGAGAGGCAAAGCGCGCCGAGGTACCGGGTTTGCGACCGTATTGCATCTGCGCCGCCCGCCTTGAGAAACAGGCCCGCGACGCCCGTCGTTTGCGCCAACCCGTTCGCAATCGCAGCACCTATCGCGCCATGCTTGGGAATCAAGACTGCGTCCAGCGACAAATTCACGGCAGCCGTAACCGCTAACCACTTCACCATGAACCCCTGCTTTTCGATCGCTTGCAGCAGATTCTCGAGGTGCATCTGGAATGCACGCGGGATCGAGGAGATGCACATGATGTAAAGGATTGGCGCCACCGCCAGGTAATCGATTCCATAAGTGGCGCGAATCAGGGGCCGGGAAATCGCAGCGGTACCAAGAAAGAGTGGGATCGCCAGCACGCTGACATAGCGGGTGGCGTTTCTCAAAAGAGCGCCGAGGCGCATCGGATCGCGTCCGTACTGCGCGAGCATGGTGATTCCTATGGAATTCGAGAGGGCTCGCGGCAACATCATAAGCTGATTCGCGATGCTGAATGCCAGCGAATAGAACGCTACCTGCTTTACACTCGCGAACTGCTTCAAGAAGAGCACTTCCGAGCGATCCCAGACGATCAGGCCGAGCGCCAAAAGGACCAGGTTGTGGCTCGAAAAGTTGAGCATCCGCTTCCGCAATTGCCCCGGGAGCGCAACCGTCCTATGATTTCGCAGCCGCCTGCGTGCTCCGGCATATCGTACTCCCGCTTCCATCAGGCGCGAAGTGAGCGTCGCAGTGGCCAAGCCAACAAGTCCCCAGTGCAGCGCCAGTGTGACCAGCACCAACCCGCTGTAGGTAACCATATAGGCGATACTGCCAGGCAGGTTGGCCCGAAGATCCTCTGCCGCGACGTTAGCCTCCGCGGGAATATAGCTGGTCATTGCCGGCCACATGCTGAGCACGATCAAAAACGCAATCAGCCGGTATCCTGGCTCCGAGCCGGCGGCAAGACAGAGGCCAAGAGCTGTGATGATTCCGGAAATCGTGATTTGGTATCGGAATGTGACCCGAAACAACTCGTGAGCGACGCCATATTCCCCCCTGCCCAGATACTCCGCCATGTACTTGCGGCATGTTGCGGGAATCCCGAAGTTCGCCAACCGCTGAGCCGTACCCGTCAGAAACAACAGATAAACATAGCGCCCAACAACACTTGGGCCCATAGCCCGCGCCACCGGCACGGACGCAATCAGCATCACAATCGTCGCGGCCGATGCGTCCAGGGCGTACCAAAACGTGTTGCCCATTATCTTCTTCGGGCTGTTTCCCGGCACGTTCGCGTCAAGCACCGGACTGGAACCTCCCGATGGCATAGATCAGAACGATACTCGACAGCTCCCATGCGGCTATCAGGCTGGCCATCTTCAAAGGCTTCGGCCACATCACCGGCACGTTCTTCTTTTTGGCGAGCAGGACCAAGGCGGCGGAGAGACCAATCAAGAGGTAAAGAACTGGGACATAAGTCCGCGAGAGAAAAAAGGCCGCCACCATGAACCCAATCAGCGCGGTCTGGAGAATTGAAGCGCACCCTCCGATGTCCGGTTCGGAGGAGGCGGAGTTCGGGAGCTGTTTCAGTATTTGTAACTGCAGCAGGCTAACCCCCAGGAGGCTGAGCCATAAGAAGTAGCCAACTAATCCGGACTCAGCGAAGCACAGGACAAAAGAGTTGTGCGCTGTCATGGGGTGGTGCTCCGTGAACTGGCGGTAGCCTACACCAATCAGCGGCCGCGCTTTCAACATCCGAAGACCTTCAGACCACGCATCGATGCGGTCAGCCGCGGATTCTTCCTGGATGGAGAAGTCGCGTCCTCCGCCGATGTCTACCGCGAGGGCGCCGATCGCCAGAATTCCCACCACCAAGGCCGCGCGCAACCATCCAACCCGCCGGGCCAATATGCAGAGGAGGACAAACATGAGACCGAGTGCGCCGCCGCGCGAGTGCGTCAGATAGACGCCGTAACACAACGCCGCGGAAAGAAGAAACTCCAACAGGTACCGTGGAATTCGCGGACGCCGTATACGTATGCTGACGAGCGGCAGCGCCGTGACGAAGCTGAGAGCGAGGTCGTTCGGGTCGTGGAACATCCCAAGCCCGCGAATTCGTTTGTCGCCCACTTCATTCTCGTCCGCCGATTCATCCGGGGAATCAGGGTCGCCAGTTGATACCTGTTCTGAAATCTCAGCCTCCTGCGAGTTTTCTTCTCTTCTTGCCGGATCCAGTAGAAACTTCTTCTCGTTAATGCCAAAGTGGTACGCCGCGAAGCCTTGAGCCAAGACAACGAGCGCGGAGAAAACCACCAAGCCGGTTACCAACTTGAACTTCCTGAGTGAGTCCACACTGGACACCGCCAACACGAACATAGCCAGTGATGGCGCAAACTGCGTGATTGCTTCCGGCAGGACCTCCCATGAACGGGCGTCGGCCACCCAGGAAAAAATCAGTACCGCGAAAAAGGCGAACAGGACGTGCACCTGGATGCTTCTGAGGGGCTCTCCACGACGAGCGACGACCAGGAACACCGAGACCGCCAAGCCTCCGATTCCAATCCAGTAGGGCAGATGGTACGGAGCCAACTTCGGAAACATCTCCGCTGGAAAGACAAAGGACGCCAACAAGTAGAGGATCAGAAAGCAGACACTCATGTCAGATTGCCGCTCGTTCTCGGGTTAGACATGACCGGTATAGACTCAGATACTCTGCCGCCATTCGTTCCGGCAGAAAGTGCTGCAGATAGCACGATCGAGCCCTATCTCCCAGTTCTTTGAGATTGCGGCGGCGCGACGCGAAGTCGCGAATGGCACGGGCCAGCAGATCCACTCTGCCGGCAGGGACCACCTTTCCGGCTCCCGAGAGACGGAGCACCTCCGGCATTCCGCCGGCATCGGTGACGATCGCCGGCAACCCGGCGGCCATGGCTTCGAGGATCGAGATGGGTAGGCCTTCGCTCACGGAAGACAGGACAAACACGTCCGCACGGCTCAGCCAATCTCCCACCGTGGCCTGCTCGCCGAAGAACTGGACGGATTGCTCGATTCCCAAATCGGCAACACAGGCCTTCAGTGAAGATGCTTCCGGACCGTCTCCCACGATCCATAGCTGGAGGTCGGGGACGCGAGGCAGGGCAGCGGCAACACTACGCAGAAGCACGTGATAGTCTTTTGCCGCCGACAGTCTTCCCACGGTGACGAGTTTGAAGCCATCGGCGTTCTTGACTACCTGGTCTGAGGAAGATCGCGCGGGATACGCCCCATTACGAATGGTGACAGGACGGCCGGCGAGCCTCCGTGCATGACGAGTCATGTTACGCCGGGCGGTTTCACAGACTGCCACAACGCTGCTGCAAAACACCGCGGCGCAAAGCCAGTACTTAAAGTCTTTGCGCAGGCGGTAGGGAGGCGCAGCCATTCCGTGACGCGTGCTGACCACCGCGTGGACACCGGCCATCCGCGCCACCGGCGCTGCGAGGACGGTGGCCGTTTTATTATGACAATGCACTACGTCCGGATCGACCCGCCGGAATTCGCGGTATAAATGCCGGATGAGATTGCCGGCAGCGGCGGGAACGTCCACAAAAATGGGAACGCCATCGGTTTCGAGCCTCTGAGCCACTGCTCCCCCGCGGAACAGGCAATGCACCGAAACCTGGTGTCCGGCAGCGGCGTGCAAACGGCAGAGAGCGGCGACCACGGTTTCAGCGCCGCCGACGTCCATACTGTCGATTACGTGGGCGATTCTCATTTTCCCGAATCACTTTGCATCGCAACCGTGATCTGCCGCTTTCCTGACGCGAGCACCGGAATTTCCTCGACCGGCTCTATGTCATACCTGGCGGCAGCGCCAAAGGCTTTACGGATTTCGCTATCGAGCAATTCCCGGCTTGAGCGGGAGAGTTCCCGAGTCATTACCGCCGAAATCACAATTCGGTCCAGGTCCTTCTGTTCCACGCGATACCGTGCGACCTCGGGAATCTCTTTTAGCAGGTGGGGGAAGAACTCCCCTGGGACGATTCGGCCGTCAGCGCCGCGCAGCGCGTCCAACACGCGTCCTTCGATTCTCGACAAACGCGGCAGGCCCCGGCCGCAGGCGCACGGGCCGTCCTTCAAGTTGCCGAGATCGCCCGTTTCATAGCGTATGAACGGCATTCCATAGTTATGAAGGTCGGTGACAATGATCTTCGACGGCTCATCGATCTGACGCCCGGCTTCCAATACGACGTTTTCCGAGTTGATGTGCAGGCCGTCGCAGTACTCGCACTCGCCGGCGAGCGACATGAACTCGCGCGATCCGTACGTGTTGTACACCGGCGCCTCGAACGCTTGCTCGATATCCAGGCGCGCATCTTCGATCAGCGGCTCCGCGGCGGCGATGACGCCAATCACCCGTGGGATGCTGCGCCTGCTCCGGCCAAGAAAGTTTGCGAACTCCTTTAAGCTCGAAACATAGCCGACGATAGAGGCTGGGCGGATCCGGCAAATGTCGGCATGAATGCGAGACCAGAGTTCGTCGGTCTGAGAAAACGTATTGAAGGTCCACTGGCGCAACAGCGCTTCGTGAAGCCGGGTCTTCCAGATTTTGTATTTGGGAAAGGCGCCTACCGGCGCACCCCACAAATAGACAGACTTATCGCCAACGTGCAAGCCGGACCACGAGTAGACACGGTCCCTGGCAGCAGTCCGCCAATCATAACTTTCGCGGGTCCGGTAGAAGCGGGTAGGCACACCCGAGGAGCCTCCGGTGGCGTGGGGAAGAAGCCTCCCCTTGTAGGAGGTGGAGCATAACTGTTCCCGGTGCCGCCGAATTTCATCGCGAGTCAAGAGTGGCAGGCGTTTGAAATCATCCCAGTTACGAATGTCGGAGAAACAAGCGCCCGCGGCACGGTATTTCCACTGGTAGTAGGGCACAGACTGGAATGCATGGCGCAGCAGTTTACGCAACGCCGCCCACTGAAACTCCAGGAGTTGTCCAGGCTCCCACCATTGACTCGCCTCGAGAAAGCGGCTGCGTTCCACGTACCGCCGGGAGCGGAATCGATCATAGCCAGGCAGGAGGACCGACCGCAGCAGACGCCTGTACGGGAGCATATTAGTTCCCCGTTGCCCCGGCACGCTCGCCGATCCCAACCGCATCCAGCGGATTCGCACGGCGGCGGACAGCATCGATCGCTTTCCACACCTGCCAGGCCGAAACGAACAACAGTTGGGCGCCGATGCGATCGGCTTCTTCGATCAGGTAGTCGAGTGTACGAACCAGCGCACCGCCCTCCAGCAGAGCAACCGAGTTCTTTTCGGGCGCCCCATGGGTGAACAGCTTGAGGAAGGCGTCCGCGCCAATTCGCGGAGCTGCCTGTGTCCAAAGGCGGGCTCGCCGCCTGGAGGGAAGCGCGTATCCCGCCAACTCTCCGGTCTCGACTTTCGGTGCGAGGCGCCGATGCCAATCCTTGAGATTCATGGTCAGCGGTCCCGGCACGATCAGGATATCGCCGCAGACTGAGCCACCCGGTTGAACGGGGGTGCCGCGGTCGTGCGACTTGGGCCGCGAAACATCATCGGTCGCCCAATAGATCGTGTTCACCATTCTCACTTGTGCCGGTGACGGCGCGCTGGGGAGCGTAAAATCCGCATAGCAGCCCAACTCGCGAAGTAGGGAGATTTCGTTGTTGAGGCCGCAATGCCGGCCTCCGGGAAGCGAGTTGTCCAGGGCCCAGTTCCCGTGAATGAACCCAAACACAGGCCGTCCGTTTTCCGTGTGCAGCAGTCCGTGGCTACGGTGCAGCCGATCTATGAACAAAGACATACGGTTGCAGAACTGGTCTGCGTTGTCGCGGTCGTGATGCAAGTGGACTTCGACATCCGCGATTCCTTCCCGGCACAACCGCGTCAAATCGTCGATCACCTGCGGATGATATTGTTCCGCGGGGTAGAAGAACGTGTAACAGGGCGGTCGGCCGAAGCTGTCGCAGCGTTGCCGGGCAATTTCCGGCCACAATCCAGTCCAACGAGCCGAGCGTTCCAGCGCTTTTCGATCGTCCGGACTTCGCCACCACGGCTCGAAATGATCGGCAATCATGAGCCAGATCCGTTCCGGCGGTTCCAGGCCGCTGGTCCGCATTCGCCATGCGCACCAGCCGGGCAGCCACAAGTGCGCTGTCCGAAGCACCCCAATCATACGTCGGCTCCCTCGAAGTGCGCCTGAGCTTCCAGTTCCAGGGCGCATTCCGGATCCGCGTCGATCGTGGAAAAGCCTGGCCTTCGAGTCGGCTCCCATACTGTCGATTGAGATCGCTGGAGAAAACGCAGAAATCCCAAGAGCAAGGCGAGGTTCATGGAAAGGAAGTAGTAAGGCAGGGTCAAAGGCACCAAGTGAACGCCGCGAAGACCCAGACGATAACCGGCGAACCCGAGTCCTGCAATCAGGGCGCCCACGGCTGCCACTGCGGCAAAGCGCACATCGCTTGCCAGCAAAATCGCCGACGTCTCCGCGATGCACAGGGCCAGGGGCACGAACCAACGGAAGACCTTATGCGACCAGTAAGAGAATGCTATCCATCCCATGGCCGGATTTAACAACTTCCAGGTGTATTTTAGTGCGTGAAAATTGCCGGCACCAATGCGAATTCTTCGCCGGAATTCGTGCCCAACGCCGTCGGCGAGTTCTTCGACGGCCACCGCTTCCGGATCGTATACGACCCGATAGCCGGCAGCCCGAATCCGCATTGCCACCAGGAAGTCGTCGACGATCCCGTCCGGCGGTAGAGGCGTGAAGAGCTCCCTGCGAATCGCAAACAGCCCGCCATTCGCCCCGACCAGCATGTTGAGGCGGCTCTCCAGGAACTTCAACATCGTCTCGTACTTCCAGTACAGGCTCTCGGAGCCCTGCTTCCGACCGCGATCGACCAGCCGCAACTCGCCGCACACGCAGCCCACGTCGCGATCTTCAAAGTGCCTAATCATGTACAGGAGAGTGTCGGGCTGTAACATCGTGTTGCAGTCGCAGAGCACGATAATGTCCCCTTGGGCAAGAGGCATCAATAGGTTAAGAGTTGCGGGTTTCCCATGCCGATTCGAGATCTCGACGATGTGAGCATTGGCAACGTTCACCCGGCGCGCCAGCATGACAGTCCGGTCAGTGCACCCGTCACAACCCACCAGGATCTCGAGACGAGCTGCGGGATAGTCCAGGTACTGACAATTCCGCATCTTCTGTTCGATCACGCGTGCTTCGTTGTGAGCTGCGAACACCAGCGATATCATTGGCAGCTGCGTGCTGGATCTGCCGCGACGGCGGTTTCTCTTGCCGAGGCCAAAACGTAGATCTGCCGCAACCTGCTTGTCGTTGGCGAGCGCGACGAGCACCAACGGATAGCCGAGATAGGTGTAAAGCACCAGACCGGCAGACAAAGCGAGCAATGCCTGGAGAAAGCTCCAATTCAATGGCGTGCCCCTTTCCGCGGCGCAGCCGCGTTGCTGCTCCACATGGTGTTATCCATATTCAGATCGTTCCGGCGACTTGTTGCGACGACCCTAAACGCTCAGATAATAGCCGTAACGCCGGTGGTCTCTCCTATATAAAAACCAATTCGAATTGCAATTGAGCACGACACCCAGCAGCTTACTTTCAGGTATGCCAGCCAGAGCCTCGTCCAACTCAACTCTTCCGGTATGACCCGGCCTTGCTACCAGAACCATCCCGTCGCAGGCTGCCACCAACCTCGCGTAGAACGGGACGGCCTCCACCGGCGGCGAATCGAAAACCACGAAACCGAAGCAGTCCCGCACCTTCTCCATGAACCTGGGCCATACCTCGGAATCCAGCAGCTCGGCAGGATTGGCCGAACTGCGCCCGGCACTGAGGAGATAAAGGCGCCGGAATTGCGAGGCCCGCACAATCGCATCCTCCAGAGTGGCCTTGCCCTCGAGTAATTCACCCAAGCCCGGAGAATCGGGTATCCCGGTGATGGCCGGCAGGGTGCCGCGAGCAAAGTCGGCGTCAATTACCAGGACGTCCGCACTTTCCTTAATTGCCAGAGCGCCCCCAAGGTTCATCGCAGTAATCGTCTTGCCGTCGCCCGCACAAGGACTGGAGACCAGGAACACTCTCGGCCCCGACGCATGATGCAAGATCCGGGTTCGGATCTTCCGGTACTCCTCGCCGGCGAGATTGTGCACGCCGTCGAATGGAAGCACCGGCATAGACCGCGGAATTCTCAGATCGACTACCCGGGCCCCCTCGAGTACGGTTTGCCGGTTAGGTGCTACTCCTGAATCCGTTTCCAGCGTTCGAGGCAGGTCGATATGCTCTTCATCGGTGCGAGAGTGCAAGTTGGGCATTTGGCTCACATGTTCTCCGTAGGTAATACGTGGATCGCCGGTTTCTGAAACCGACGCAACCATCGAAATGCCGGCTTTCGTCCGGAGTCGTAACGATCCAATCGGCGGAGCAGAGGTCCGAAATGTGCGGGCGCCCCGACGGGCCCCTCGGGCGGAACAGCCCCTTCCACTAGTGAGATTTCGACGGCCGGCAATCTACCCAACACCACGACCCCTTGCGGTAACTCCCACTCCCCGAGGAACAGGGCTTTGCGCCACTCCAACAGGAGGGTCAGGCCGATACTCAATAACAGTGCACAGGCACACCCGCTCGCATAAAGGAGCGGGCGATTGGGGCTTATCGGCGTTGTAGGCGTTCGTGCCGGATCGAGGAGCGCGAACCGTTCCGGCTTCTGGCGGAGTTCCATCTCCGTCGCCATCCCGGCCGCGAGCTTCTTGTCGAGCAACGTCCGATAATTGCCCTTGGAGTTTTCATAGTCGCGCAACAGCTGTGCCATTTCCTGCTCCCTTAGGGGGAGCAGCCCAAGGCGCTCCTGATAAGTCGAGATCTCGTTGAGGGTCTTATCCTGTTCGGTCTTGCGGCTGGCGAGTTCCTCTTCTGCCTGGGCAATCTGCGATCTCAACGTTCGAACGCGCTCGCGCGCCTGTTCCAGCTGTAGCGCATCGGATGCCGCCGCGTCCCCTTCCTTGTGGAGTTCAACCGGGCGCGTAGCAGTCGGCTGGGCCCCTGAACGTTCTTCATCCAGGGCTGCCTCAATAGCCCGCCGGAGCGCCTGCATATCTGGATGATCGGGAGAATAGCGCTTGAGCATGTTCGCATACCGTCCTTGCAGGACCTCGGACTGCGGCGTTTGTCGCGGTGGCGGCTCCGGTTCGGCTCGAGTTCGTTCGGTGACGCTCTTTTCCAAAGCCTGGCGGGTGATCTCGGTCATGCTCAGACTGCTCTCGAGTACGACCTTCGCGTCTTGGGTGCGATTCAAAGTGTCTCGGCCGGCATCCAGGCTGGACCGCAGCTGGGCCAACGTGCTGATGATGGATTGCTGCTGCTCGGGCAGTTCCCCGCTGTGACGGAGCTTGTATTGCGTGACCTTGGACTCAAGTTGATCGAGCGTCCGTTTGGCCTCGGATAGCTGAGCCACGATCAACTCTTCGGTGCCGACTGCTTGAATTTCCCGTGCTCGCAGATTTTCGTCGACGAACAGGAAGCCCAGACGGTTGACAACCTGGGCCACCGCATTTGGATCTTCGCCCGAATATCCTATCCGGAAGGCCCCTGGGCGCGTGCCCGTCCAGCCGCGCTCGAGTTTGATTGTGATCTCCTTTCGCATCCTCTCGATCAGATCTTCGGCGCTGACACTCCCCTTGTCGCGACGGTAGAGGCCAAACTCATCGATCATCTTCTCCAGGTGGTCGAAACTGAGGACCCGCTGGCTAATGGCCACCAGCCGTTCCTGGAATTCGGTATTCACGATGGACTGGACATAGCGTTCCGGGATCTTCTGAGAGTCGACAAGAACCACGGCTTCGGCGCGATAGGTGGGTCGAAGAAGGCTGACCACCAAGGTAGCCGACATACTGAGGACCGCCCACACGCCCACTAGGAGCCGCTTCCGCGACCATATCATTTTGATAACCGAAAGCGAGGAGGTCGATAACACGCGTCGAGTAACCTCGGGAGAATCTGATTGGTTCATTGAATGCCTGGCCGGCTGAACAGCACGCCCTTGGCCAAACCTCGCAGGAATGGGTGGCGCTCGCCGCCGGACACAGTTGAGCAAAACGTTTCCGGCGCTGGGGACTTTGTGCTCAAAAAGACGACGATCAGCCGAAGTCGGGCAGCGTGAACCGCCATCATGTAGGTCTCCGCGACATGGCACTTTTGGCGTCCGGATTGCATCGACACGAAGTTCTTGCGGCTGCGATTCAGCGATCGACCAAGGGGGCGAGCTATGCGATTACGCGTGCTGACGATTGCGGCAATGGCGGTTCAGCTTGTGCACGGCGCCATAGCCGCGCCCTATCTCGCCGCCGTCGATGGAACGGGCTACTTTAGCGGTGCTACGATTTCGGAACCGGCATTGCTTGCCGTCGTGGGTGTGGCTCTATTAGGGATCAGCAGGCTGCTTCGCAAGTAGGTTTGGGGTGTAAGCGATCGCGCGTGTGCTAGCAGCAGGTGGAATGGCCCAGTCCAGATTCGGAGTGAGTTATGTATAGACGACTTGTCTGCTATTCGATAGTGATTGCATGCGTGGCGGTGGGCCAATCACAACCTTGCGGTAATGAACTCGAGCAGTATGTGGCGATGGCGCGCACAGCCGGACAGAGCGATGAGCAGATCCGCCGCAATGCGGTCGCAGCCGGTTGGGGGGAGACGGCCGTGACGGAAGCGATAAGGACTGCTATGAAAAGCAAAGCGGCCCTGATGCCGCGAATCGTGTCGCCGGCCGGAACGCAAAGCGCGACGCCTGAGCTTCCCGCGATCTCTGAGGCCGCCATTGGAAACTCAGGCAAACCGTCTCACGTCAGCCGATCCCTTCCCGAGGATTACCAGATCGGGGCCGGCGACGTCCTCCAGATCAACGTTTGGAGAGAACCGGAAGCCTCGGTGCCTTCCACAGTCGTGCGCCCTGACGGGAAGATCTCCCTGCCGTTAATAAGTGATGCCGCAGTGGCGGGATTGACGCCCAAACAGGCTGAAGTCATGCTCTCCCAGGAACTTGGCCGTTTGATCACAGGTGCTTATGTAACTGTGGTGGTGACGGCAATCAATAGCAAGAAGGTCTATCTGGTCGGGGCCGTCAAGACGGAAGGATCCCTAGCCTACACGTACCGCATGAGTGTACTGCAAGCGATTAGCGAAAGCGGCGGGCTCACAGACTATGCGAAGAGGAAGAAGATCTATGTGCTGCGCACTCAGGACGGCCGGCAGGTTCGGCTCCCTTTTAATTTCGATGCCGTGATTAAAGGGCAGCGCGCGGAGATGAATATAGCCCTCTTGCCTGGCGATACTGTCGTCATACCGTACTAAAGATTCTTCCGTTCGATCTGCAAAACACTCAAACGATCTTCGGTGAAGAACATTCTCATTGTCGATGATGACCTGGGATTCGTTTTCTGGCTTTGCCACGTCTTGGACGCAGCCGGCTACGAGACTGTGCCCGCAACGAGCATGCCCGAGGCGCTCGCGGCGCTGGCAGAACTCGACCTCTGGGTCGACCTCCTGATAATACGCCGCGCCTTGCCAGGGGCCGACGCCTTCGCAGCCGAGCTTCGCTCGTCGCAGCAAGGCCGGCTGAAAGCGATCGCCGTCATCGACGAAAACGAGGCGCAAAACCAATCGATTGCGGCATGGGATGGTTGGCAAGTCAAACTGAAGGTCCCCGACGCGGTTGCTCGAGAGATGTTCCTGTCTTTGGTCCAGGGCGCCCTCGCGGACGGGATTGCGGGAGCCCGATAGGGCCGTGGAGAGGATGTCCCGAAAGGCAGGATGTAGTCCCGAAGTCAGGGCCGGGGGACTAACGGGGCACGGGCGGTTCCACCGGCATACGAAGACGAGCCAGCAGCGCCTTGAACCGAGGCTCGCCCCACAGCGGTTGCAGATCGATATCGTACCTGCTCATGAGGATATATGCTTCGCGCCGGTCCGCGGCAGCTTCAAGCAGCCGCAGCGCCTCTTCCTTATTGCCAAGTGCTGTTTCCGCGGCCGCCAGAGCGCTCGCGGCCCCCCGGCCCTTCGCCTTGACCCGCTCAATCCAAGCGAGGGCCTCCTGTCGTCTCCCTGTCAGGGCATAGAGTTCAGTCAGGATCGACGGGGCCGCTTCCGTACGTTGTGCAGCGCGATCGGCCTCCTGCACCGCTTCGTCGGTACGGCCCAGGTGTACTAGGCAGAGTCCAATCAGGTGGCTGACAGCGTTTGCATAGACTTGCGAAGCATCCTCTTTGCCCACCGATCGGATCAGGTCCAACGCCTCACGAAATCGGCGTTGCTCATATAGTGCCCACGCCAGGTTGTATCCATACATTTCACCGACCGGGTTCAATTGGAACGCCCGACGCAGTTCCCGCTCGGACTCCGCGAGCCGTCCGAGGAAGGTGAGCATGCCGCCATAGGATGCGTGCGCCTGCGCAAGATTCGGGTTGATCGCCAGGGCGTGCCGGTAGTCCGCTTCCGCTCCGGCCCAGTCGTGATCGAGGTACTCCGCGATCCAACCGGACGCCATATACAGTTCCGGCCATTCCGGATCGAGTTTACGAACGATCTGAATGCATTCCCGAGCCCTTGCCTCGTAGAGCGGCCGATGTTCCGGGTCCTGGAACCAGTTCGTCAGGAGAACATCAGCCAGCCCAATGTAGGGCTGCGGATACGATGGATCTAACTTCACGGCGCGCTCGAACAGCTCGCGCGCTCGCGCGTCGCTTTCGCGAAGGTACCGATGCGTCTCGACGCGCGCTTCGGCATATAGCCGGAATGCTTCGGGATTTTCGGTGTACCGGTGCGTCAGAATCTGCTGATCTCCGCCCGACAGCCGGGGCGCCAACGTCCGTGCCAGCCTTTCGGAGATCTCGTCCTGTACTGCAAAAATGTTGGTAAAGGATTCATCGTAATTCTCGGCCCATATCGTTTTTCCGGTCGCGGCGCTGATCAGTTGTACCGTAACACGCAGTTTCTTACCCAAATGCTGCACGCTGCCGGTGAGTGCCCAGTCTACTTTGAGTTCTTTCGCCGCCGCCATGACATCCACGCCTGGCTTGTCGAACTGGCGAACCTGCCCGGTCGTACGCACGTTGAAGTCGCGCAACATGCCGAGGCGCGTGATCAGTGCATCGGCCATGCCGAGACCAAGGTACTGATAGTCGTCGCCCGGCCCAGACAGGATCTGGAAAGGCAACACCGCGATGGCCGGTGGTGTTGTGGTCCCGGCTATGTTCAGCCCATACCGTGAAAGAAGGCCCGCGAAAACCAGCACGCCGCCGGCAGCCAACCACATCCATCGCCGCCATTGACGAAGCTGCTTCGGAACCGCGAGGGCGTCCGGGTGACGAGCTTCTACGTCGCGCACCGCCTCGGTGACCGTTACCTGCGCCGTGAAGCGATAGCCGCGCTTGGGGACCGTTTCGATGAACTGCGTCTTGCCCTCGATAGCCAAAGCCTTGCGCAGAGCCGATATGTGGACCGTAAGATTGGCTTCCTCAACCACACTGTCTGGCCAGAGGACGCGCAGGATCTCCTCCTTGTCCACCAGTTCTCCAGCCCGCCCCGCCAACAGGACGAGCATCGAGAAGGCCTTCGGTGCGAGAGTAATCACCTCCCCGCGGTACGTTAGCCGGGCTTCGGCAACCTCCAGCCGGAAGTCGCCGAACGTAAAGATCGCTCTGTTTTTGCTTAACATAGCGTCTTTGGAAAAACTTTGGAGAAGTTCAGGAAAGGCTTTGTGCCTTTTGGCCGGCGGCGGTGCAGAATCGAGGCATGACACGGACGGCCGCCGCTCCAACGGTAGGGGAGCGCCGGGCGCCAGGCCCATTCGAAGTTATACCTCTTCTCCATCTCGATCAAACTTATCCTACCGCCCCCGACGGCTGGGGAGACTCGGCCCGCGACGAGGCCTGCGTTCCCGTGTCTGGTGGCCGAGTAGGCGCTAATGGCTCGACAAGTGGGCCCATTTTCAAGACGTGGAGGGTGAGCATATGCAGTATTCAACGAACGGCCCGACGATCCTCGTTGGGGAAGACGAACCGGAACTCCGCGATTCTATCGCAGCGTCCCTGAACTCTCTAGGTTATTCTGTCGAACTCGCGGGGGACGCGGAGGAGGTGCTGGCCTGTTTGCGCTCGGGATTCAACATCGCTGCTGTACTGCTGGATACAATGTTACCCGATTCCGGCGGCCTCGAAACGCTGATCGACATCCACGCCATCGACGCCACCTTGCCGGTCATCATGATTGCAGGCTGGTCTTCCATGCAAAGCGCAGTCTCCGCGACGAAGCGGGGCGCAGTCGACTTCCTCAGTAAGCCTGTCTCCCCGGAGAACCTTCGAAAGGCGCTGACACGAGCCCTGGAAACGCCGTCCGCCGCAGACGCAGCACCCGCCCAGACCGCCGCCCCAATCCTCACTAAAGCGTTCTTCGGCACCAACCCCCGCATGAAAGAGATTCAATCGCGGTTAGTTCAGATCGCCTGGGCTGACGCCCCGGTTCTCATTCAGGGAGAAACCGGCAGCGGCAAGGAGATAGTCGCGCGCGAATTGCACGCCCAATCGCCGCGCGCCAACAAACCCTTGGTCAAACTGAACTGTGCAGCTCTTCCTTCAGACCTGGTGGAGAGCGAATTGTTCGGCTACGAGCGCGGCGCCTTTACCGGTGCGTTTCAGAAAAAGGAGGGCCTGTTCGAAACCGCCGATGGCGGTACGATCCTGCTCGACGAGATCGGCGACATGGACATCCGGCTTCAGGCGAAGCTCCTTCAGGTCTTGCAGGATCACGAGTTCAAACGAATTGGCGGCAAGGAAACCATCAGAGTGGACGTGCGCGTCATGGCCGCTACCCACCGCAATCTTGAATCCGCAATTGTCGAACGTACCTTCCGCGAGGACCTCTACTACAGGCTGAACGTGGTGAATCTGCACGTCCCGGCACTCCGCGAGCGCAGGGAAGACATTCCTGCGATTGCCGACTTTCTGATTCAAAAACATTCGGCGAAAGATGCTTCATCGCTCGGCCTCACTCGCGAGCTGAAGCATACGATGATGAACTACCACTGGCCCGGCAATGTGCGGGAGCTGGAAAACTTCGTCCGAAAGCTCATCATCTTCCGCGATTGTTCGGCGTTGATGCAGGAACTCGAAACGAAGGTGGCGCGCACGCGGGTCTCCACCGCAGCGTTGGCAGAGACCCAGCCGGCCGCCCGCGGCCCGTTTGTCGATGATTCCCAGGTGCTGGAAAGAGTGATCAAGACCAAGGACCAAGGTGAGGCCGAAGCGATCCTGGCAGCGCTCAACCTGACCCGTTGGAATCGAAAGCAGGCTGCAGCTCGCCTGAAGATCGGCTACAAGGCCCTGCTGTACCGAATGAGGAAGCTCGGTCTGGAGGATTCGCCGGCGCCGCCGGTCGTGAGCTCCGATCGCGCTCCAAGGAGTCTCGGAATGACGGCCGGTGGCGATTGACCATCAGATCGCGAAACCGGTGGCTCGGTGCCGGGGCGGAAAGGACATGTCGCGCGACTCGGAACGTTCGGACTTATTCACGCGAACGATCATCGTTTCCCGCCGGCCTCCCGTCCCGCCAAAAAGAAAATCCTTCTGACGCGGGCAGTTCACGCATTCGTCCCCCCTGCTATGGAACCAGAGGAAGACCTCGTAGAAATCCAGCGACACAGCGGCGTCGCTATCCGTCACCCAGAATTTTGAATAATTCGGCTCCAGACGCTTGTAGCGGAGTTCTGAAGCGCTGCCGCTGAGAACCGTAAACAGCGTTCGCAGGATGCGCACCTGCCGGGCATAAAAGAGCTTGTACCACCGCGACGACCGAACGGGGATACTCGCCTTGATCAGTTTCCCCTTCCATCCGAAGTCGCTGTAAGGGCGCACCTCGTAACCTTTAGATGCCCAGGAATCGACATCCCATGCCGGGCGAAGCAAGACATATCCCCCATCCTTCACCACGCGGCGGATCTCATGCAACGCCTGCTCGGGATTTGTGACGTGCTCCAATACCCATATCGACCAAACCGCATCAAAGGCGCCATCCGGGAATGGTAGCTGAGTGGCAGAAGCCTGCACGAACGGCCTGCGAATGAAGCGATGGGCGCTTAGGGAAAGATCGACCCCCACGTATTGATCGGTTAGGTCCTGCAGCAGTCCGCTTCCGCATCCAACTTCCAATGCGCTTGCCGTCGTAAGGTCATACTCTTTGACAAAAGTCTCGACCGTCTTAACTATGCCGGCTTTGCGGCCATGTTCCCGAGCGGAACTGACATAGTCATCGTCTTCCGCGGGCACGGGTGGCCCTCCGCGATACGCTCCTTCATAGAAACGACGCGGCGCTTTCAAATCCGGCAAGCCAGGCAAGACGTCCTTGTGAAGAGGGTAGTGCATCGATGTCAGAATCGCGGAAAACGCGAGAACGGGCAGCAATATGGCGGCCAAGATAACAATCTCAATCATGGGTTATTTCCTGGTCTCCATGAGAAAGTCGGCATCGGCTTTGTTGAAGTTAGCCCGTCCGTCAAGTGCCACGGAGTGATTTGCCGGTTCGGGAGGACTGAACATTAACTGTATGCCACGCGCCACCCCAATCCGCGGGGACCAGCCCAGCAGTTCGCGGGCCGCGGAGCAGTCGAAGGTGTCAATTCCTCGAATCGAGGCGACCCGGTAGCGGCTCAAAGGGAAGGAACGCCCCAGAAGCGCGCCCAATGCTTCCGCCACTGCACCAGCCGCGTAGAAAACGAGCCTCGGAACGTGGACTACTCGAATCTTCTCTCCAAGGTGCTCCCGGCAGCGGTCAATGTACTGCCGCTGGGTAAGGCGCTCGCTATCGACCAGTTGGAAAGTCTTGCCACAGACATCGTTCCGGTGGGCGGCCAGCAAAAGGGCATCCACTACGTCGTCGATGTACACCAGCGGAAGAGCAATCTCTCCGGAACCGACAACCACCCATCGGCCCGCAAGAGAGATCGTGCCGTAGGGAGGGAACATTTCCCCGCCGGGCCCGAAGATTTGTCCTGGGCGAACGACCGTAGCTGGCAGACCTTTGGCGATGCCATCCAATACGATCCCCTCCGCAGCTGTTTTGCTCTCCGTGTACGCGCCTCTCCATTCCGGATAAGGGTCCATCGGAGAATCCTCCGTCATTGGCCCGCCGCGGTGACCGGCGTAATCCAGCACGGTAATCGAACTGATATGGATCAACCTTCGGATCCCATGCTTCAGGGCGGCATCGACTACGTTCCCGGTACCGGCGACAGTCCCGCTCTGGAAGTCGG
>Ga0335080_10000487_pt1 | contig 36243 bp, 30 predicted proteins | sample Lox_Sample_34_FD_206720 | JGI IMG/M metagenome (GOLD analysis project Ga0335080, IMG submission 206720) | Soil microbial communities from Loxahatchee National Wildlife Refuge, Florida, United States - Lox_Sample_3.4 | ecosystem: Environmental > Terrestrial > Soil > Wetlands | place: USA... | reverse complement strand
TACGAGGAAGAGAAGCGGCGCGTTGAACGCAACATGCTGGCGCTGTCGAACCTGAACCTGGCGACCTCGAGTTTTGTGGGCGGCGAGATTCAGCGGATGCTGTCGCAGGCGCTGGATCGCGTGCTCGGCGTGGTGCGCTTGCCGGTGGGCGCACTGTTCCTGCATCATGGCGATCCGCAAGGGCCGACGTCGGTGGTGGCAGTCGGGCTGAGCGACGATTTTTGCCGTATCGCGCAGGAGCACGGGCTGGATGACTATCTGGTGGGATTGGTGTCGCGGCTGGGCGGGCTGTTGGGCTTCCGCGACCTTCGCAATGACGACACGGTGGCGGCGCTGGAGCGCGAGGAGCCGATCCGGCGCTTCCGCAAGTTGGCGCTGCAACAAGGTCTGCGCAGCATCGTGGCGATCAGCCTGCAGGCGAAGGAGCAGGCGTTTGGCGTGTTGCTGCTGGGAACCCCGGACTCGCGGCGATTCACGCCGGCGGAGTACCGTTTGCTGTTGGCACTGGGCCACCAGATCGGCATGGCCGTGGAGAACAGCTACCTGATTCAGCAGACCTCGCGGCGGTCGGAAGAGCTGCATGTGTTGAACGAAATCGGGCGAGCGCTGAGTTCGACGCTGAATAAGGACGACCTTCTGCGCAAAGTTTGGGAAGAGCTGCGACGGCTGTTTGCGGTGGAGAATTTCTATATTGCTTCGCTCGATCCCGTGCGAGACGAGATGCGGTTCGATCTGGAAGTGGTCGGTGGCGTACAGGTTGAGCCGCGCAGCCGTCCTGCGGGCAATCACTTGACGGAATACGTGATCCGCACGCGCCAGCCGGTCTTGATTACGGACAACTACGAGGTGGAAGTAAAGAAATTGGGCGTGGAGACGACCCGCACGAACGGGTGCTTCTGCGGTGTGCCGTTGGTAGCATACGACCATGCGATCGGCGCGATGGTGGTGTATTCGGATAATGAGCGCACGTTCGACGAGGGGCACCTGGAATTGATGCGGGTGCTGGCCAGCGAGGCCAGCATTGCGATTGAAAACGCGCGGCTGTTCCACGAAGAACGGACCAAGGCGCGGCACCTGTCGCTGCTCAACACGATTTCGCGCAATGCCATCGCCACGTTGAACCCGGACGAGATGCTGGCGAAAATCGCCGAGCAGTTGGAAGCCGGACTGACCTACGACCACATTGGAATCAGCGTGCTGGAGTATTCGACGCGTGAATTAATTGTGCAGGCCGAAGCCGGCACGCGCCGCGGCGCACTGGGAAGCCGGGTCCCCTTGGGGAACGGCCTGATCGGACATGTGGCGCGCAATGGGCAATTGGCCGACTATCGCAGCGGGAGCAATGTGGATTCCGCGCACAAGCCTTTGCTCGCCGACACGCATGCGGCGATCGCGCTACCGATTTTCTACGCCGAGCAGCTCCATGGCGTGCTGTACATCGAATCGGCGACAGCCGTGGAATTTTCCGACGAAGAAATCCTTTTACTGCGCACGCTGGCGGACCTGATCGCGGGCGCTTTGCACAATGCGTATTCGTTCCAGAAGGCGCAGGAACAGGCCATCACGGATGGCTTGACCGGCGTGAAAACGCACCGGTTTTTCATGGAAGCGCTGTCCGCCGAATGGAAGCGTTCGACGCGCGCGGGCCGCGCCTTTGCGCTGGTGCTCATGGACCTGGATCGTTTCAAATTCGTGAACGATTTCTACGGCCACCTGGAAGGCGACCTGGTGCTGCAACGCGTGGGCCATATTCTGGAGACGAACTGCCGGCGGTCGGATGTCGTGGCGCGCTACGGCGGAGACGAGTTCGTCATCCTGATGCCGGAAACGAACATGGAGCATGCGCGGCAACTGGCCACCAAGCTGCGCGGCTGGGTTTCTGCGGACCCACTGCTGCGCGAGAAAAATATCAGCGCGAGTTTCGGTATCGCGTGCTATCCGCTGCATGGCTCTTCGCCGCAAGAGTTGATTCAGGTGGCGGACGCTTCGATGTATCTATCGAAGCATCAAGGTGGCAACGCAGTTTCTACTGCCGATCATTTCGATCCGAACGAAGCGAAGAAGTGGAAGCGGGATGTTCTGGAAGCTTATCTGGGCGTGACGCTAAAGCGATTGTTCGCAACCGGCCCGGAAGCTTTCGAAGAAATCTATTCGCGCCTGAAGCAGTTTACGGAGTCGCTGGCGAGCACGGAAATCGCGGGTACCAAGCCAGCGGCTTCAGATCCCTCGGCCGGTCCGCAAGCCTTGCCGCAGGCGGTGCTGGACACGGTTACTTCGCTGGCGTTCGCGATTGATGCGAAGGACCACTACACGCAAGGTCACTCGCAGAAGGTATCGGCGTACGCTGCGCTCATCGCCGAAGCGCTGAATATGAATGACGCGGAAATTGAGGAGATTCGCCTCGGCGGCGTGCTGCATGACATCGGCAAAGTGGCCATTCCGGAAAACATTCTGAACAAGAGTGGGCCGCTGAATCCGGAAGAGTGGGAGACGATGAAGTCACACGTGAGATTTGGCGCCAAGATCCTGGATCCGCTGGCGCCGCTGGCGCGGATTCGAGAAATGGTTCTGCACCATCACGAATTTTTCGATGGCTCGGGATACCCCGATTCGCTGGCGGGGCACGGCATCCCGCTCGGCGCGCGCATCATCGCAGTGGCCGACGCCTACGATACGATCACCAGCGACCGGACGTATAAGAAGGGTCGCAGTTCGCCGGAAGCGCTGGCGGAACTGGAACGCTGCGCCAACGCGCAATTTGATGGAACGATTGTGGAAGCGTTTGTGCGAACGATGCGCCAGCTGCCCAACCCGATTATTGAGGTCGCCGCGACAGCTCCGCGCAATTCGTGAGCGGTTGATGGGCGGTCAACGATGACTTTCGCCGCGTCCCCCCGCGCGGCTAAACCAGCTAAAGTTTCGTTCCCTTCCTGCCGATAGTCCTCATGGAGAGCTTCGTGCGATGAGCATCTCGGACCCGCATCCGAACCGGATGAGCAATCTGCGACGCAGCCAGCGCGTCTGTCTCAGCATTCCCGTGCTGGTGATCAAGAGCGAAGCTGGAAAGGCCGCCGTCACGGAGGAGAGCCACACGCTGATTGTGAGCGCTCACGGCGCGCTGGTCCTCTTGAGCATGACGGTGAAGTTCGGCGATATACTAAAAATCAAACACAAAAAGACCGAAGAGGAGCTGGCCTGCCGCGTGATGAATTTCGGTGCGGAGCAGGGCGGCAAGCGCGAGGTAGGCGTCGAATTTGCAGAGCCATCGCCGCGTTTTTGGCGCATCGCCTTTCCGCCGGCAGATTGGAGTCCGCGCGGGCCGGATTCGAAGCCGCCGACGCCGCAAACGCCGGGCAGCCGGCCGGTTCTGCGCAAACCTGTTCCGCCGCCCGCGGAAGCCGCTAAATCGCCAGCGACCAAGTAGTCATGCCGGGCAATGTTCGGCCGACAGTGCGCTCTCTATGAGTTCAGCGCGCCTCTAGATCTACATCCTTGATGGGCAAGTCCCAGTGAGCATCGAGAATCTCGAAGCGCCGCTGCTCTTCCTTCTTATAAGCGTCTTGATCAGGATAGAGCTGGCGGATCAGAGGTGCGCTATCGAAATTGTCGTTGGCGATGGCGGCGTTTTTGAACACGATGGTCACGCGATAGTCCCAGCGCCCATCTTCAGTAGTGTGAAAGCGCGGCGCCGCCATGGTGAGTTTGAGGATGCGGCCGAGCTCTATTTCTTTTTTCAGGACGGGATAGTGATTTTTCTTGAAGAGCGCGAGGAATTCTTCGGCGTGGCCCCATTTCGCTTTGTAGTAGTACTCAATGACGTAGGGCTGCGCGTTGACGTCAGCGGCAGCGCTGCTTTGTGCCGCAGATGCCCGCGTATGGCTCGCATACACAGCCGCAACGATGGCCAGCGATAGCAGCGCAAAGAATTTGAGACGGCCGCCCGGTGTGGTGCTCATGAGATTTCCTCCGCTTAGAGAGAATGGTGCGTGGCAGACATCGTAGCGCATGGGCCGGTCGGTGTGTTAAGTGCTGCCGGCCTCGGAGCGCGGTGTTCCGGCATGACAGGCCAAAGTGCCTGTTATGCTTAATGTGGAGTTGGCCAAAGCCGGCGGAGGGCACATGCAGACAGCAACCGTGAAATGGGCGGGCGAAGAAAAATTTCTTGCAGTCAGTCCTTCCGGGCACGGCATAGCGCTCGATTCGGATCGCGAGTCCAACACAGCTCCCGGACCGATGGATCTGCTGCTGATGGCGTTGGGGGCCTGCACGGCGACGGACATCGTTAGCATTCTGAAAAAGAAGCGCCAGAAGCTGCAGTCGCTCGAGGTGATTTGTTCCGGAGAGCGCGCCGCGGACCCGCCAAAAGTCTGGACAAAGCTCGAAGTGCTGTATCGCTTGCGTGGCAAATTGGACGAACAAGCAGTAAAACATGCCATCGAACTAAGCGAAAGCAAGTACTGCTCGGTTTCGGCGATGCTGCAGAAGACCGCGATGCTGACCTGGCGACACGAGATTATTCCGCCAGAGGAATGATGGTCCGCTGCGTCGCGAGCCCCGTGTAGGGCGTAAAAACGCCCCCAAATCCTTGTTTCTTTCAGTCTTAGCTTGTAACCTTTGTATCCGTCACGGCAATTTCGCTCGCTTTGCCGTAATTCCCAAGGAGAAAGAATGCCTCACCGCATCGCGGCAAAGATTACGGGTGTAGCAGGCTACGTTCCCCCGACTGTGGTAACGAATGCGGATATGGAGAAGATCGTAGCCACCAGCGATGAGTGGATTCGCACCCGTACCGGGATCAGCGAAAGGCATAAGGTCGAGAAAGGCGTGGCCAGTTCGCATATGGCGACGGAAGCCGCGAAAGCCCTGCTGGCGAAGACGCATACCGATCCCAACGATATTGAGATGATTGTGCTGGCCAGCGTGACGCCGGACATGATGTTTCCCGCGACGGCGTGCCTGGTGCAGGACCGCATTGGCGCGAAAAAAGCCTGGGGCTTCGATCTTTCCGCAGCGTGCTCCGGTTTTGCATACGCGCTTACCGTGGGCGCGCAATTCGTCGCCAGTGGCACGCACAAAAAGGTGCTGGTGATCGGCAGCGATACAATGACTTCGATCCTGGACTACACCGATCGCGCGACGTGCGTTTTGTTCGGCGATGGCGCAGGGGCCGTGTTGGTCGAAGCAGCTGCCGATGGCGAAGGCATTCTCGATTTTCATCACGATGTGGATGGTTCCGGCGGGCAGTATCTGTACATGCCCGGCGGTGGGTCGCTCAATCCGTCTACCGTAGAAACCGTCGAGAAGCGCATGCATTATGTGCATCAGGAAGGTTCGCAGGTTTTCAAATATGCGGTGCGGCGGATGGCCGAAGTTGCGGTGCAACTGATCGAGCGAAATGGGTACACCAGCGACGATCTGGCGCTAGTGGTGCCGCATCAGGCCAATTTGCGCATTATCCGGGCGATGCAGGAACGGCTCGGCGTGGAAGACTGCAAAGTGATGGTGAACATCGACAAGTTTGGAAACACGACGGCGGGCACGATTCCGCTGGGCTTGAACGATGCAGTGGCGCAAGGGCGACTGAAAAAAGGCGATCTGGTGTTGATTGTCGCGGTAGGCGCAGGTTATACGACCGGCGGCGTGCTTTTGCGCTGGGCTTACTAACTACAGGTTTACGCGGACTTCGTTAGTCTCCGTCGCGTGTTGCATTTTTCCTGCGTGTTTCGGTGCGAAAGCTACGCAACCGCGCGAGCAAGGTAGCGAGGCGGTGGCGATCCTCGTCGCTAATCGCGGTAAACCGCAGGCCCAAACCGTTGGAAGCCTCCCAGCGTTTCACGATTGCTTCGGCACGGATTTGCCCTTCCTGCACGAGAAATTCGACTTTCAGCTTGGTTCCGTCACGCTGGCGGCGTTGCGTTGAGAGAAATAAGCCTCCCACACTGAGATCGCGCACTTTGGAAACGTCGTCCATTCCCTCGCCACGCCAGTAGACGTACACGTAATCAGGCGCGGCGAAGCGCGAGCTGCGCCTGCGGCAAAAAGACGAATGCTCTTGAAAAACGGGCACGGCAAACCTGCGTTCTTGATGTCGGGAGAGAGGGCCTAGGCTTTGGGATCGTGAACTGGAGAAGCCGTAAGGCTACCGCAACCCACAAAAGATTGCACGCGGAAAATCCATCGGATCTGGAAAAACAGTTTCACCAGACTCACACATCCATTGGGGCTGCGCTTGTCGCGCGCAGAAAACCCGGCGAAGCACTCCAGCGGCGAATCACCAGATCCACTGACGATTAGGATCCCGCCGCTGGTGTGTCTCCGGCCAACCTCCCAAGGATATGTGACCGGCTTTATTTAAGCGTTGCACGGGCGTGAGTATGGAATCACAGGCAATCAGGCGACCGCGCACATTTTGAGTGCCAGAACCTGTGTACGTGTGGCTCGCAAATGGGACGCCGGCTTTAGTGTGAGCCGCCGGCTCTGCGGATATAGATGCCGCCCTGGAAGTTAGTGAACTGGTATTCGGGCCCGCCACCGTTGATGGTGCCGTGCACGGTCTTGTCGATACGCACGCGGTACTTGCCGCCTTTCTTGCGGCTGTCTTCTTCGATGGCCTGCGGAGCGGTGGCCTGGAGTTGCACGTCGAAGTCGCTGAACACGTCGCCGCGATCGGACTTGATAGCCAGGTTGGCTTTCACGTCGGCGGGAAAGGTCACGTCAATGTCTCCGTTCAGCGAGCTGAACGCCATCGGCTTCTGATTGACGTGCAGAAAATTCACCTGCACTTTGCCGTTCAAGGCATGCGCGACGGCGCTGCCGGAAACATTCGTCAGGGTCACCGAGCCATTCACGTTGTTCACATCCATCTCGCCGTCTACGCCAGTAACGGTGATCTCGCCGTCATTTACCGCGCCCAGCTTTAGGGACGTGTGCGTGGGCGCCATGATGGTCACATCGATGGTTCGTGCATAGGATTCCGTGCTGACGCGCACTTCGTTGTTCTCTTCCTCAACGCTCAAGCCGGTGGTCGAAATGTTCAGCCGTTTCAGCCCGCCGGAGGTGCTCTCGTGCTCGCGATCCTCGCCGCGATTGCGCGCTTCCACGATGACCTGTTTACCGTCGTAAGCCTTCACGTTGATGCTGCCGTTCACCATGCTTAGTTTCACGAACGCTGGCCGCGAAGGATCGCTCAAGTTCACTGCGATCTTGTCGCCGTTATTCTGTGCTTGCGCTCGCGGCGCCAGCCAGGCCGTGCCCAGGAGCACCAGCGCTACAACAAATGCCCGAATTTGCGTTTGCTTATTCATGGTTTTCAAGAATACGAATGTCTCCATTTAAATTTTCGACCTGGATTTGCGGACCACCCGCGTTCACGCGCGCTTCCGTGTAGCGGTCCGCGCGGTAAATTACTTTGGCGCCGCGATGCTCGGCTTCCATGGGATGGAGCGGCATTGCGGTGACCGGAAAATCGCTGTAAATCCCGCCATTGAAGGTTTTGAGGCGAAAGTCGGCGGAGAGATCGTGGGCAAAGGTCAACTCCACAGCTCCGTTCACGGTTTTGAAGTCCGAATTCGCTTTCGGGTTCTGCCGGAAGGACACTTTGACCGGCCCGTTCACCGTGCGCGCCGTTCCCGAACCGGACACGTTGTCCATCTCGATGTCGCCGTTCACGTTGCGCACGGAAAAATCGCCGTTGGTGCCGCGCACACGGACGTGTCCCTCATTCACGGTCTTTACATGTACTTCGATATCCTTCGGCACATGAACTTGAAAATCCATTTTCACGACGTAGCCGTCATCGTCGCGCGAGTGCCGGCAATCGTCGCAGTGGCAGCGGAAGGGGCCATTTACGTACAGCTTCAGCGCGCCGCCATCCTGCGAAATGTCCAGCGTGACTTCTTTTTTCGCTTTTTCCAGCTTGTCCTTGGACTCGGCGCGATTCGTGCGCATCACGGTCATCTCGACCTTGTCGGTCGCGTCCGCGGTCACTTCAATCGAGCCCCAGATGTTGTCGATATCCAGCGACTTCGGACCGCTGGCCGGCATTGCAAAGCTTTTCTGAATCGTTTCCTGATCTGTGGTTCGAAAATCGTCGTCATCGGTAACGTTCACCGCGACATCCGCGCCTTCCGCCACTGCGGGGGCGACCGCTTCACTGATCGCCGGCGCGAGATCCCCGTTCAATTCGGAATTCAGCTCGGAGTTAAGGTTTGAGTTCAGATCGACGTTGAGTTCAGAATCCAACTCGGAATTCAGCTCGACGTTGAGATTGGTATTCAGGTCGAAGTCCAACTCCGGGATGGCGATTGGCTCCACCTCGGGCACGTGGATGTTGATCGGACCGATCTCCGGCACAACGATTGGGTTGACCACCGCGTTTGGCCGCACCACCGGCGCGATCTTCGGTGCCTGCACGTCCACTTGCTGGCCGGCAATTTTTTTCGCGCAGAAACTCACCACTAAAATGCCACCCACCGCGTACGCCGCCAAAATCGTCCCGAACCGTTTTTTCTCGCTCCGCATCGCGCTCTCCTTTAGTTCAACTTGCTTACGGCCCAGGCGGCCCGTTGCTTCACCGCGGGGTTCAAATCGGGTTTCTGTTCGAAATTCTTTAGCTGCTGCGCGGCTTCGCGGTCGCGCCATTCCACAAGCTGATCAATCAGCGCCACCTGCACCAACGGAGACTGCTGCTCCTGCAGCGCGTCAAGCACGCCCCTGCGCACCTGCGGCTGCGCGGAATGGTTGCTCAACGCACCGAGAGCCGCGAGCCGCACGTCCACGCTACCGTCGTAGCGCAAGGTGTGCAGCAGGGCCGTCGTCACTTGTGGATCGAGCTGCTGTTCGCGCTGGCTGTAACTCACACCTTGCAGCCGCTCGCTGGCGGATTGCTGTTGCAACATCGAAAGCACCACCAGTTGTCGCGTGTTGCGCAATTCCAGCTCCATTTGCGCGATCTGGTCCTGATTCGAAGCTGTAGGCTCGTGGGTCGTTCGCGCGCCGTAGAAATTCCCGGCGAACAGTCCGATCAGCAGCAGCGCTGCGCTCCAGGCCACCGCGCCTACCGGTGTGCGTAGCCATTGCCACAAACTCCAAGTACTTCCAGGGCGCGCAGGCTCATGGACAGACCGTTCGCGTTCGAAATGCGCCTTGCCACGGTCGCTTCGCCCTTCCTGGTACGCATGCAGCATCGCTTCGAAGCGCAGCCGCGACTCCGCACTCGGCTGCTCCACGGGCAGTAGCGCCAGTTTTTGCCACACGGCGACTTCGTCCTTGCAGTCTGCGCATTCCGCGAGATGCGCTTCCACCATGCTTTTCTTCGCGCCGCTCAAGCTGCCCTGCAAATAGTCGGGGAGCAGCTCGCCAATCTGTTCACAACTCATGTTCATGACCCAACCCTCCGCGGAGGAATCGCTGGCGCCGACGCCGCTCCTGCGGAACCCGCGGCTGTCGCTCCGCTCTCCAGCTGACGAAATACGTGCCGGAGTTCCTGAATCGCTCGATGAATGCGCGTCTTCACGGTGCCCAGTTCACAGCCCAGCAATCGTGCAATCTCTTCGTACTTCAATTCCTGAAAGCGGCTCAAAATCAAAATCTCGCGTTTCTCTTCTGGCATCTGCAGCAAAGCGCGGTGCAGCATCTCCGCTTCTTGGGACTCTTGCGCTTCGTCTTTCGGCTTTACCGGCGGCGCCATTTCCGGTTCGAACGAAATATGCTTCGGCGTTTTCCGGTAGTGATCCACGCGCGCGTTCCTCGCAATCTGGTAAATCCACGCCCGAAACGGCGTGCCCGGCTGGTAGCTCCGGCTGTACTTCAAAATCCGCAAAAAGACTTCCTGTACCAGGTCTTCGCTGAGCGTGCGATCGCCGGTCAATTTCGCGTAGAAGTTGTACAGCGGCGTCTGGTAACGGTCGAACAAGACGCCGAGCGTTTCGCCGGCGCCATCGCGCACCTGCAGCATCAATTCCTCGTCGGGAGCCAAATCCATGTTCAGGTCGGTGTCCGTTTCGGCCCTGGGCTTGCTCTCAAGAGTGATTACCGCCCAGGCAGGAAAAGGTTACATCCGAATGGCCGCCCGTGGTGCCATGTAAGTCGGGCGGGGCCTGCGAGTTTCGTAGGGTTTACGGACCGTGCGAGAGCGGGTGACTTGTGGTTTTGAATTATCTTCGCTGTACTTCGCCGCGAACGGGAAGTACAGAGAAAGCTGCACCAAGAAATCCGCTCTGGGCCATTGTGCCGCTTCCCGGAAAAACCTTACCGTCCCGCGTAGACCAATTTTCGGCGTGAGGGGCCGGGCAATCAGTGGTGCAACCAGCCGTGGAGATCAAGAAACCCTCTTTCGACCCCAGGACTGGTTCTCCGACTGAAACTCACGCCGAAACAAATTTTCGCCGCGACTGGTCCAGCCTGGGAGAGCGCTGGACCAGCAAGGCGAACCTTCAGAATGGTGTGGCGCGATTCAGTACGGCGGTTCGGGTAAAGCCGGCGATGGCTCCAAAGCGACGGAGACCGAGCAGAGTCTTGCATCGCTTTCGAGCAGCGAAAGGCAGATCTGCTGAATTTCCTACGCTTCCCGTGAGGGACGGCCGTTGGAAATGGGGCGAGGCTCTTCTTGAGGGCGAGTCTCGCCTCGTTTTCTTTCGCGACGGCAAATAGTGAGCCCGGGCGAGGATCTATTTCTGCGGATGAGTACGCGTCGATGAAGCTCGGTCTGGAAAAGACCTCGAACGTGCCGGCCCCGGCATGAGTTAAGCGAGACTTTGAGCTGCGGCTGCCGCGCTTATCTTTGCGGAAAGAAGAACTTCAGGAAATCTGCGCTAGAGGCTTGGCGGCGAGATGGTCCGGTGATACGGCGTGGCGATCGGCGAGCTGCAGCTTGCTGAGAATGTTCGACACGTGGAACTTCACGGTGCGCTCTGAAATGCGCAGCGCCTTGGAAATATCTTTGTTGCTCATGCGCCGCATCAGTAGCTGCAGCACTTGCGCTTCGCGCGCCGTTAGAAAGTGACCATGCAGAAGCTGCGCATCGAGCAGGCTCTTGGCGTGCGTCACAAATGCCAGCAGCACTTCGGAAGGAACCCACAACCGACCTTCCAAAAGACTCTGAATGGCGCGAGGCAGTTCCTTCTGCCAAGTTTCATGCAACTCAACGAAGCCGTCAATTCCCCAAAAGAACAGGCGGATTTTTTCGGGCAGCGTGTCGGTTCCCGGCGCCAAAAGCGCCAGGCACTTGCAGCCAGGAGAGGACGCGCGGCAGCGGGCCGCCAAAGGGCCGAGGTCGATTTGCGAGGAACAGGCGTCCAGCAAAAACAACGCCGGCGGCTCGGTCGTCGCCGGATTGGCGGGAATCGCCGAAACAGGAGTCGAACGCAGCGGCAGGTTCTTAGCGCCGGAGAGAATTGCTTCGACAGCGCGAATTAAGAGCGGATGCGAACTCAGAAGGCGTATAGCGCTAAACATCGCGTTTCACTTGCAGGCGGGACACCATATCCCTGTGTAGATGACGGAACGCGAGCAACCCAACGAAATGTCCCGAGGTAAGGGTGGAGACTATAAAAGGCAGCCCTGAAAAGCAAGCGGTTTGTACTACAGGTCCGATGAAATTCTCTTTAAAATCAAGCGGGAAGGCCGTGTGCCCGTGAGTGGCTGGCGAGGATCAGCGCGAACAACCGGGTCGCAGACTCGGTTAGCGTCCTAGCAAGAGCGCAGTGCGGCGGCCATCGCGAGGTTGGTCTGCAAACGCCGGTCGATTTGCACCGCCGTGAACCGGGCGCAAATCACACGTTCGCGCTCGCACCAGGCCGAGAGTACCGGCATACGCACATCGCTAAGCTTGGCCAATCCCTCAAGTGCGCGGTAGTAGGCGCGAACCAGGAGCAGGCCATCGCCGCTCGTCTGCAAATCGGGGGTCAATTCGTGGAGACCGGCCAGTTTCTCAAAGTCGCGGCCCTGCATCTGTCCCGCATCCAGATTGGCCGCGGCCAGCACGCGTTCGGACACCGGCTGTGCCGCTACTCCGGCGAGTACAGCACGCCAGTAATAGAGGGCGAATTGCGAAAGGGCAACGATCGATATCGCAAGTAGCATAGCGGCGAACATCCCTCAGGTAACCTCTCCAGCGAGAGTGCCTGACGCATTGGAATCCTCCAATGGCCCGAGAGTACCAGCCCGATAGGACTGCGCGACGCGCTCTAATCCCTTGACTATAAACCTCTTAATTTAAGGGCCCCCTTCAGCTCGCCCCGCCCGATGCCCACAATGCCCAGAAGCAGTTGCCATTCCTGCAGTGCCGGCCTATCCTCTCCGCTTCAGCCGAGAGGAGTCCTCCATGCTTCAAGAACGTCGCTGGATCTGGGTTGGCGCGGTCCTGGCTCTGTTATTCGCCTTGGGCGTTCGCACCGGACTGCACGCGAAGCTCAGCGAGACGTCGAGCCAACAGGCCCGCCAAGCCGACCGTTCGGCCATTCAGGGTGTTCTGGACGCCCAGCAGCAAGCCTGGAACGGTGGCGACGTGGACGCCTTCCTTACCGGTTACTGGCACTCTCCCGAGCTGACCTTCTCCGGCAGCAGCGGCGTTTCTCGTGGCTGGGACGGCGTGCTGGCCCGCTACAAAAAGAACTATCCCGACCGCGCCGCGATGGGCCATCTCGATTTTTCGGAACTCGAATATCACTTCTTGGGACCCGACGCCGCGCTCGTGCTCGGTCGCTGGCACCTGCAACGCGACCCCGTCAAAGGCGGAGGAGACATCGGCGGCGTCTTCTCGCTCGTTTGGCAGCGTTTCCCTGATGGCTGGAAAATCATCCACGACCATACCAGCGCCGTCACACAGTGAGGATTCTCGGTGAAACGAAGTTGGCGAACGAGCAGCAAGCAAGGATAGATTTGCCGGCGGCTTTCTCGGTGTTGGGGTCTGTTTCGTTCGAATTCGCGCTATTTCTCGGAGAGCGCAGGCGTTGTCAGTTTCAAACTGATTTTTGGCGGATGCTGCAATGTGTTGTGGACGAGGCAGTGATGCACCGCGTTTTCAACGCCAGCCGCATGCTGCGCGCTGAGTTCCACGGGCACTTCCACGTCGATCTCGAAATTTTCCATTCGCGCCGGCTCTTTGGCCTTTTCGGCGGAGACCTTCACGCGAGTTCCTTCGGTCGCCAGACCGTTTTTCCGCAAATATTGTGCGGCGTAGTATCCGGCGCAGGAACCGAGTGATGCCAGCAGCAATTCGGGCGGAGTCATGCCCTCGTCGTAGCCTCCGCTTTGTTCTGGTTGATCGCTTACGACGACATGGCCTCGCGCGTGAATTTCAAACTGCACTGCTCCGAGGTGCTCTACTGTGACTTCCATGTGGTCCTCCTTACTTCCGCGGGACAGGCGGCGCGAGCGCCGCGTCCAATCGCGCACGCATCAAGTCGCGAGCCCGGTGCAGCCGTGACTTCATGGCTGCCAGCGAGATGCCCAGCTTTCTCGCTACCTCCGATCCGGACAAGTTTCTGAGATCGCGCATCTCGTAGACCTCGCGATATTCCGCAGGCAAGTCTCGCAGGGCTCCTTCGAGCAGCGCCTTCATTTCGTGCCGCGCCGCCTGCGCTTCGGGCGGAGGTGCCGCACTCGGCAATTCGCGGCCCCCTTCCTCGAGAGCGGAGAGCTGCATAAGGGGCAGCAGCGCCTCTTTCTCTTTCAACTGCCAGCACACGCGCCGGCCAATCTGGGCCAGCCACGCCTGGAATGCCGTGGACTCGCGAAGCTTCGCAAGATTGCGGTAGGCCTTGAGCAGCGCCTCCACCAGCACGTCTTCGGCATCTTCGCGATTGCCACACACCCGCAGCATCTGGCGGTAGACCGCGTCCTTGTGGTCGTTCGCCAGTTTCTCGAAATCCAGCGGCGCGCTCGGTTGCGGTTCCGTTGGCTGTCAAACCTCCTGGTCGGTTCGCTGGCCGCATCGGCTCATGCTCGCTTGGGCACAGGGCAATGGCTGGCGCGGTTCCAAGGCATTTTAGTCAATAGCATCGCCATCGGACAAAGGTTGGTAAGTCCCGCGAACGTCAGCCCCAGACCCACGAAACCGCTGAGCAGGATCCATTTCGCACTCGCCACGATAGCGAGCACGGCTCCTGCTAGAACCAACAGGCCCGCGCCTAGTCGCACCTGCCGCTCCAGCGACCAGTGCGTTGCTACGTTTTTCACGACCGGCCGACCCGCGTTGATCCACGCCTGCGTGCCGCCTTCGAGCACCGCAACATCCCTGCCGCATGGTTCGAGCAAGCTGGCAACCACTTCGGCGCGTTTTCCGGCTTGGCAAATGAGCACCACGGGCATACCGGCTTGCAGGTCGTGCACACGGCTTTCGACCTGCTCCATAGGGATGTTCAGGGCTCCGGGGATGTGTCCGGTTGCGTATTCGGACGGCGATCGTACGTCGACCAACTGGACTGGCGTCTCCCGGGTCTCCAATTTTTGTACGGTGATCGTCTGCGCCACTCGATTTTCTCCTTCCGATATGAAAGAGCGGCGTTTTTGTAAAAAGGATTCTGAAATAATGCAAAAACACTATTCGGGATTGACCCCGCGAGTTCAGGAGAAGCCAGAAACGGCAGCGGGAACGATCAGAAAATGTCGAGAATTTCTTCGTACCGTTTGAATGGTGGAATCAGGTACGCGCCGGCCAGTTCTGTGCGCGCCCAAGCGAGCATTTTTCGCGCAACTTCGAAGCCGCATTCGCGTGCGTTAGCGCCCGCTGCTTCCATGGACGTCAACACCGGCTGGGGAATTACGATGCCGGGCACTTCGTTGTTGAGCCGCAGCGCCTGCTTGTAACTGTTCAGCGGCCAGACGCCTACGAGCACAGGAATCGGCGGCTTACCGCCCAGTTTCTTTACGAACGTGTGCCAATGCTCTGGGTCGAACAGCGGTTGCGTCATAGCATAGTGCGCGCCCGCTTCGATCTTCGCGTGGAATCGCTCGATCTCGTTGTCGAGGTCGTCGGCGACCGGGTTCACCGCCACGCCGATCGCGAAATTCGTTGCGCCACCCAGGGTTTTGCCGGACCAATCAGTGCCCTGGTTCAATCGATGCAGTACCTTCACGAGGCCCACCGAATCCACTTCGTAAACGCCGCTCGTCTCGGGATAGTCGCCCACCGCCGGCGGATCGCCGGTGACGACGAGCACATTGCGCACGCCGCCGACAGTCCACGCACCCAGCAGCACTGCTTGCAAGCCGATAATGTTGAAGTCCCGCGTCGTCAGGTGCGGCACGGTTTCGACGCCGCGGGCCTCCAGGGCGCCTGCCGTCATCAGCGCGTCCATGCCCACGCGAGCCATGGCGCCGGAGTTGATGTCGATCGCATCGACTTTTCCGGAAGCCATCACGCGGTCCACTTGCTCGAAGATGCGATCCAGTGACAAACCCTTCGGCGGATCGATCTCGACGCAAACGGTGAACTCGTTCCTCTGTAGCTTCTTCCAGAATTTGCTCTCCGGATCGCGGTGAGTTGCCGGTGCGGGCTTCGCAATGGCTTCGACAACTGCGCCGCTGGGATGCGCCTTCGCCGGACGTAGCGACTTGACCGCTTCCGCCATGGCCCGGATATGCGCCGGCGTCGTACCGCAGCATCCGCCAAGAATCCGCACACCCAGCTCCGCGGCTTCGCGGGCAAACAGCGCGAAATACTCCGGAGACGATTTCGGGTAGACGATGCGGTCGCCTTCGCGCTTCGGGAGTCCCGCGTTGGGCATGCCGCTGACGCGCAAATCATCCACCGACGTCAATTCCTGCAGAATCGGCAGCAACGACTGCGGGCCGATGGTGCAGTTGGCGCCAACCACTTGCACATTTTTCTCGCGTAATTGCGCCGCCGCTTGCGCTGGCCGCAAATCGCCGTGCGTGGTGCCTTCTTCCGAATACGTCATTTGCGCGATAATCGGCAGCCCGGAAAACGAGCGAATCGCATCCACAGCCAGCAAGATTTCTTCGATGTACGTGAACGTTTCGAGAATAAACAAATCCACGCCGCGCTCTTCCAGGGCCTGCGCCTGCTCGTGGAACACGGCCAGGATTTCGTCCGGTTCGGGATGCCGCGATTGCACGCCGAGTCCCAGTGGTCCGATCGAACCGGCAATGAGCACTTCGCGCGCTGCAGATTCGCGTGCTTCCCGCGCGATCTTGACTCCACGGGAATTCAGCCGATGCACTTCTTCTGCTAGCCCGAGCGGCGCCAGTTTGAAGCGATTCGCGCCAAACGTATTCGTCTCGATGATCTGCGCGCCGGCTTCGATATAGGCCTGGTGTACGCGAAACACCGCTTCCGGCTCGGTTGCGTTCAGCTCGTCGAAGCAGCGCTGGGCCCCGACCGCTTCGTGCAGCATCGACCCCATCGCGCCGTCCGCGATGAGAATCGAATCTTTCAGCCGCTCATTGAAGTCGAGTATTTTCATGTTTGGATTTGTTGTGCCGAGGCAATCGCCTTCAACAAATCGGAATTTTCGCGGGTGCTATCACCGCCAATTCGAATCCCGGAAAATCCAAAAGGCAAGACCAAACAGCGCCGAGAGCGGCATAGCTCCACAATTGTGGCTTGCGCAGAGGCATTTCCTTCGTAAACAAATAGATGACGAAAGCCCAGATTAAGATACGCAGGACGTACAGCAGTCCATAGTAGATGTAGTTTGTTAAATATTCCTGGCTGGCCCGGGGAAAAGCACTTGCCAATCCGAGGCCCAATCCCAGCATGGCTACGGGCCCGATCAGAATACCCAAGCCGGTTCGCGCGCCTGCGATCTTGATGACGTTCGCCTTGATAGCGGGCTGAAGCTTCTTCAGCGCCAGGCCGGCAAGGCAGTAGCCCACGAATTTAATTCCAGCAAACACGGCGAGGCCAGGAACTCCTGGAAAGTATCCGCCCATGATCTTCTAGCGTTTTTGTTCCATGAGCGAGGCGACCGTGCTCATCAAATCGTACTTCGTGAGGATTTCGAATCGCGAGCCGTCCATTTCCACGAAGACCGCGGGATTTTCGTGGCTCAGAATGTAGGTGACGCGCTCGACTGGCGAGGATGCGGGCACGCGCGGCAGCGGTTTGCTCATCACTTCGCGCACGACGAGCTTGCGCAAATCTTTGCCTTGTAGCGCCATGGTCAAAATCTGATCCTCGTAAATCGTGCCGATGGGAATGTTTTCCTCGAAGACAGGAATCTGCGAGATGTCCTGTTCCTGCATGGTCTTCAGCGCGTGAAATACCGTTTGATACGGGCGCGCAATGATCAACTCGCGGGATTTGCCCGAATGCTTCTTTGCGTTTACCACTTCGGCGGCGGTCATCTGCACTGCCGCTTCCACGTAGCCGCGCTCGCGCATCCACTCGTCGTTGTAGACCTTGCTGAGGTAGCGCATGCCGGTGTCAGGCAGGAACGCCACAATGAACGCCTCAGGACCAAGATCCTTGGCCAGCCGGAGCGTTGCCGAAATGCAACCGCCGCCAGAGCCACCGGTGAATAGGCCTTCCATTTTTACGAGCCGCCGCGCGATGACGAAGCACTCTTCGTCATTCACCTGCAGAACGTCGTCGAGAATCTTCAAATTCATCGTGGTGGGAAAGAAATCTTCGCCGATACCTTCCACGACGTAAGTCCTGGCCTTCACGGTCTCGCCGGTTTTCACAAAGTCGTAGTACAGCGAGCCGTACGGATCGACGCCGATGATTTTGACGTTGGGATTTTTTTCCTTGAGATATCTACCCACGCCGCTGATCGTTCCGCCGGTACCCATGCCGCAGACAAAATGAGTGATTTTGCCCTGCGAGTCTTCCCAAATTTCCGGACCCGTCGTGAGGTAGTGAGCTTCGGGGTTCATGGGATTGTCGTATTGATTCGGGTAAAACGAATTGGGAATCTCGCGCGCCAATTTTTTTGCCACGGAATAGTAGCTGCGTGGATCTTCCGGCTCGACTGCCGTGGGGCAGACGATTACTTCGGCGCCGAGCGCCTTCAGCAAGTCCACTTTTTCCTTGGACTGCTTGTCGGTAATGGTGAACACCATCTTGTATCCGCGCACCGCGGCCACCAGCGCGAGCCCCATTCCGGTATTTCCCGAAGTGCCTTCGATGATCGTTCCGCCGGGTTTCAACAGGCCGCGCTTTTCCGCATCATCAATCATGGTGATCCCAATGCGGTCTTTCACTGATCCGCCCGGATTCGTGTAGTCGGCTTTTACATAAATCTGCGGTTTCAGCCCTTGATTGATGCGGTTCAGCCGCACCAGCGGCGTATGGCCGATTGCTTCGAGGATATTGTTACAGAGCATTTTCCGATTCCGCGGTCCGTCGTTCGGTCCGCCATTTTGGCGGAGAATTTGATCGCCAAGCACGAGAGGCAGCACTCGCGCTGTGACATAATTCTGCCAGTGTAGCACGCGCCCTCAGGGGCACACAGCGACGCGAAGCGAAGGAGACACAAGTGCCACGGGAAAATATTGCCAGCGGAACTACGTGGGAGCCGATTGTCGGCTACTCGCGCGCCGTCAAAATCGGAAATGTAATTACGGTTTCTGGAACCACGGCGACGGGCCCTGACGGAAAAATCGTTGGCGTAGGCGATGCGCAAGCGCAAACGGTGCAGACAATTCGCAACATCGAAGCGGCGCTGACCAAAGCAGGCGCCTCGCTGAAAGACGTGGTGCGCACACGTATTTACGTCACCAACATCGCCGAGTGGGAGAAGGTCGGCCGGGCGCATGGTCAATTCTTTGGCGCGATTCGTCCGGCGACCAGCATGGTCGAAGTAAGCAAACTCATTTCGCCCGAAATGCTGGTTGAAATCGAAGCTGACGCGATCGTCGAGCCATAAACCAGGCCAAGTTTAGGCCTCCGACAGGCGCTGCGGATTGCCGCTGGCAGCTGGGTTCGGGCTGACGACTATTCACTGTCACTGCTCACTGATTTTTATGACTGCTCTGTACGACGGCTGCATCGCTGACTACTACGACGAGTCGCCACTGGTGTGCGGGCGCGTGGCGGACGTAGCGTTTTACGTAAACGCGGTGCGTGAATATGGGGATCCGGTACTGGAGTTGGGCTGCGGCACCGGGCGTGTCACGATGGCGCTGGCCGAAGCGGGATTTCGTGTCACCGGCCTGGACGCGTCGCAGCGCATGTTGGAGCGTTGCGAGAAAAAATTGGCGGGGCGGCCGCGCGAGCTGCAGCAGCGCGTCAAGATCGTGCAAGGCGACATGGCCGCCTTCGAACTGGGGCAGAAATTTCGCACGGTGATTATTCCCTTCCGGCCATTCCAGCATCTCCTGGAAGTTCGTGACCAGATGGCCTGCCTCGAACGCGTTCGTGAGCATCTTTGGGCTGAAGGCCGCCGCTCTGCAGAAAAAAGGGGGCGGCTGATTTTTGATGTGTTTCAGACCGACCCGGAGCGAATGCACGATCCCGCGTTTCACCGTGAAGCCCCGGTAACCGAGTACACCACCGCAGATGGACGGCGCGTACGCACCGTGGAGCGCACTGCAGAATTTCATCGGGCGCTGCAGCGCAACGATGTAGAGATGATTTTTTATGTGCAGGACGCGAATGGAAAAGAGGAGCGCCTCGTATTTGCGTGGACCCTGCGCTACTTCTTTCGCTACGAAGTCGAGCACCTCCTTGGGCGCTGTGGGTTTCGCGTCGCCGCGGAGTATGGAGGTTTTGACAAATCGCCGCTGGTGGATGCATCGCCGGAAATGATTTTTGTGGGAGAGGCAGTGAGTGGTGAGTAGTCGGTAGTGAGTAGTGCGAAAAGAGTCGGACAGTTGAAAGTTGAGAGTAGAAGTCCAGCGCGGACAAAAGCAGATTCCTCGTTACGCTCGGAATGACAATTTCTCTTCTGCGATGTCCTCGAATGAAGTGGGGCTGCCTTCAGCGTGTTGCGGTGGTCTTGGTGGACTTGCGTTTGTGCAGTTCGTATTGCACGCCATTGAAGTGGTAAAGCAACGTGACCGTCTCCGCGGGGGAAGACCACAGGCTTTGGATGTCGCGGTAGCCCTTGCTGCTGCTGTTGAGCACTTCGAGGGTTTTGCCGCCCGCCGCCAGGACAACTTTGGGATTATGGTCGGCGGAGCTAACAATCCAAAACCATGCAGTGTCCGCGCCGCACATCGGACAAACCCCAATGATGACGAAGTCGGTCTGGCCGGGCTGGCTCAGGTGCACTTCGGCGGCACGAAAAAGCTGCGCGGGATTGGCGCGCTGCGAGGCGTTCGCGTAGGGCAGGCCTTCCTTGGCGGCGTCCGTGGCCAGAAGCAAATTGAGGACGTCCGGGGAGAGAGTACCCGGGTTTTGTAGCGGGCCTTCTTCAGAGAAGGAAGTCTGCTCGGCGGGCTGTGGAACGCGACCACCCAGCGAGCCGACGATCAGCAGGAAGGATAGTGCGGCCGAGAGAGTACACGGGTAGCGCGGTCCGAGGGTCCCCATAGCTTGATATATTCCCGGCGAAGGGGCCGACGGTTCCATTGGGAAGAATGGGGGCTGGCCTGCCTCGAACCACCTGAAAGAACAGAGTCGTTTGAGGCCGCGGGTTGCGACCTCAAACGCACAGGCCGGGCTGTGGACTACCAGTGGGTGCGGATGCGGTATTTGAGGACGCTGGTGCCGTTGGCTGCGATGGGAACCTGGAATTGCGCAGCGAAGGCGCCAGCCTTGGTGTACTTGAAGGTGGAATCGAGCATCTCCCAGTCACCGCCGATCGGTTCGTTAACTTGGACCGTGATGGGAATGTCTTTATGGTTGCGGATAGTGATTTCGTATTCCATTTCGTAGTTCTTCGTGTCGAGTTTTTTGTAGTCGGTTTGTTTGCGGGTTTCCACGACGTCGAAGGCATTGCCGATGTGCACGGAGATGCTTTCGTCTTTGGGCGTGTGACCGATGCGGTCCTCTCCGGCGAAAAGCACGCCGCCTTTGGAATCTTTTTGGTAGACGCGAATATTGCCCGCCGGCAAGGGCATGCCTAGCCCAGATTTCTCGTCATTCTTGAACTTGTAATAGACCATGACGGGATCTTTTTGTGCCTGGCCGGGAGCGAAAGCCTGGCGGTAGTAATAGCTATTGCCGTTAACCACGAATAGCTTTTCGATCGGCACGCCGGAGCCTTCGAGCAGGCTGATCTGTTTGGTTTCTTTGTCTTCCACGGAGGTGCGGCGGCCGAGCGTGTAGAGGTGATATTCGGAGAAGTTTTCCTGTTCGAACTGCGGAGCCGCAGCTTCCCGCGCCACCATGGACTTTTGCGCCATGACAACGCCGGCTGTACCGGCGACGCGATTGAGGTCACCGGCAACGAGTTGCAGGCGGGCGTTGTGGAAGGCCGTGCCGGAGTTGTTGGCGAGTGTGACCCAGCCATCAAGGTCGGCCGACTTGTCGTCGCGCGAAACGGTGAGGACGTAGTCGGAGTTCCAGGAAAGATTGTTCGCGAGATAGCTGGCTTCGATTTGCTGTTTCCGCGGACCGGAATTTTCCAAAGACATGACGAGCGTAGGGCGATCGTAGAGATTGGCAGGAATGTCCGGGAATCGGTAGCTTTCGGCGTAACCGCCAGTGACGATGTCGTTGCCGATTTTCCAGACCTGGCCGTTGTTGTCGGAGAGCAGCGTGGCTTTGATTTCTTCGTGCTTGGTGGTGCCGTTGTCCTGATAAGAGCGAACGAGAGTGACTTCGCGACCGACGTATTTGTGCAGGAGTTTGGCAGGCTCGAGAAGATCGTATTCATAGTTTTGCTCGAGGACGCCGAGCTTTTCAGCGTCGGTGAGCGAGCGGAAGTGCACGGTTGCGGGATTGACCGTGGCGGCGATGTCCATGAATTTGAGCCGGAACGTGCCAGTGGGGAGCGTGAGATTCCGCACGTCGCGGACGAGCGCGATGTTGGAATTGTAGACAGTGAGGTTCAGATCGGATTGATCGGAGAGCGATGTGGATTGATCAGCCGCGGCGGGAGCGGATTCCTTTTCCTGGGCGGCGACGCGCTGATGCGGATAGAGCACCGCAGCGGCGGCAAGCAGCGCCGTTACGACGAGAAAAATCCACGGTGCCCGTTTGGACCACAGGCCACGGAAGAAATTGGCGGCGGGGAGATTCATAGTTGTGCACCTCGACTAGGATTTGCTTTCGAGAATAGAACGTAGACGGACGAAAAACTTGCAGGCGTGCGGATGGAGTGCGTGAGAGGCAATGGCGACAGTGGCGGGCGTTACAAGGATAAAGAGATGCGTTCGGGGGATCACGCGAGGGAGTGGTGTCGCCACAAGCGAGCCGTCGCGCCTGCTCCGGAGCCTGCTGCCCTAGCGCACCATATCCTGTTGACAGATCGGGGGCACAGGCAAGAGTGCCTGTGCTACTGAGAGACAAGAGACCAAGTCAGGGCGCCGTCAGAAGTTTTGAAGGTTTGCAGCGCCGTGGATTTGGAATCGGGAACGAACCAGATGGTGGCGTGGAACGCGTCCGTGGCGTGAATGCCGAGAATGTCGGCCGCGACGGGCGCACTCAGCTTGACCCAGTGCTGGCCGGCGTCGGTGGTGCGAAGAATCGCGCCGTCGGCGCCGACGATCCAGCAGACTTTGGCTGCGGGAGCCGAGCCGGTAAAAAAATCGGCGGACAGGCCTGAGGATTGCGGCGTCCAACTGGCGCCGTTGTCAGCGGAAAATTCGATGGAGCCGGCCGGGCCGACGCGCCATAAAGATTTGTGGGCCGGATCGTTAAACGTCTGCGGGCCGCGCGCGAACGCGGAGGCCGTGCGCAACATGTTGCTAGAGGTTGCGGCGGACTCGACGGTGATCGTTTGCGTCAACGCACCGGCGGCATCAGCGGAAGCGCGGGCTTTAGCGTTGGCATTCGCAGATTTTGCGGGCGCGGCAGCGGGAGCGCCAGAAACCGAGCTCGATGGCGCGGGAGGCGGAGGCGCGGGAGCCGCCTGAACTTTTGGCTGCGGCGGTGGCGGATTGACCGAACCAGGTTCGATGAAACTCGGCTCTTCGGGCGGCGCGACGAGCACCGCGGAAGGCGGCGCAGCTTTTTTGTCGAGAGCCACGGCTCCGCCGACGGCGTCTGCGCTGAGTTGCGCCTGCTGCTGTTGTTGCTGAGAAATGCGTGGCCCATTCGAAGGCTTAGGGACGGAACGACGCGCTAGCGGCGCAGCGGACTCGAAACGATCGCGGAGTTGCTGCTCGTCCGCGCGAGCTTGCTCCCTGGATGCGCCAGCAGACGCGGCAACATGACCGGCGGACAAGGACTGATCTTTCTCTTTCTGCTCTTCCTTTGCCAGATCTTGCTTCAGCTGGTCAGCATTCGCGGAGAGCTGCCGTTCGTTATCCGACGGCTCGGGCGAAAGGCGCTTGAGTTCGACGCCGGCGGCCGGAGGTGCGGAAGTCACTGGTGGTGATACCGGCGCGGTGGCGGGACGGCTCTCGGTGGTTTGCACGCGCAGGGCGTCGGCGTCCTGACGCAACTTGGGGATCCCGGATTCGTGGATAACCATCCACGTTAGCAAGCCGGCGGCGACGGCGCCGGTCGGAACGAGCCAACGGAAGTAGGTTTTGCGCCGGCGGATGCTTGAAATACTGGCGGGCGCGCTGGGCAACGGCGCGACGGGCGCGGGGGTGGATGTCCTGTTCGCGGTCGAAGAGGTCGCGCGAGAAGCCACCGGAAGGGCCGCCGCGTGTGGCGCGAGTTGAGCAGGAACGAGGTCAGCAGCTGCGGTGTTCAGCGTGACCGACCCATCGAGCGGCGTGGCCAGATGCTCCAGAACGACTTGGCAGTCGGAGCACGCGAGAACATGCGCCTTCCAAAGAGCGAGTTCTTCGGGAAAAAGCGAGCCATCGTGATACGCGGCTAGGATTTCGGAATCGGGGCACGCCGATAGCGTAGGAATCGCGGCGCCCGGAGCTGCGGCAAAGGCGGCAATCGGCTGCGCCACCGAAGCAGCTTCCGGAACGGAAGAGCGGAAATGGCGCGCCAGCGCTTTGTCCAGATTGCGGTCGCGGTCGTCAGGCGCCATAGGCTTCTCCTTTCTTAGAACGAGGGCTGGCCGGGTTCTTGCGGGCCCCGCGGGGACGGTGCGACGTCATCATTTGGGCATCCTGGCGACAGGCGCGGCCGGAGGTTGTGGGGCATCGCGGTCGAGCAATTTTTCCAGATCGAAGGGAACGTCAGCAGCGGCATATTCGAAGCACAGCGCAATTTGTGCTTCGCTGAGACCAAGTTCGGCGGCAAAGCCGTTGGCCGCTGGGCAGCCGTTGCGCAGCGTTTCTTCGATGGTATGGCGAAGCGCGAGGCGGATCCGGTCGAGGTTTCGCGAGACGCTGGACTCGTGTTCGCTGAGTTGCTTGCCAATTTCGGCAAGAGTCATTTGTTTCGCGTAATAGAGGCGCAGGCGCTGGTCGTCGCGAGGCTCGAGCGCCGCCAGAGCGGCCTGCAGAGCGCGGACAAACAACGCGGTGTAGCGTTCGCGGTGCGGATCGGTGGATGGGAGCGAAACGGTCGCCGAGATTTTCGCACTAGTCTTTGAAGATTCATCGTCGAGCGAATCGAAGCGCCGATTGGCGCGAATCGAATCGATGTGGCGCTGAGCCAAGACGGCCCGCAGCCAAGTTTTCAAAGAGCTGCGGCCGTGGAAATAGCGGAACAGGGAGCGGTCGCGACGAGCACCGTCCGTGAGGCCGTAAAGCTCGGCGAAAAGAGAATCCGCAAGGTCGCAAGCTTCCGGGGAGCCCGAGTAGCAGCGGAGAACTGCGGACGCCGCCGCGCGAAGGTAACCCCGGTATTCGGTGACGAAATAATCCCAGGCCGCTTCGCAATTTTCGAGGCAGGCGGCAGCTAACGCTAAGTCTTGGAGGTGCAAGGAGCTAAGGAAATCGTCGACTTTGTCGACCGGAAAACTGCCGGAAGCCAGGCGTTTCTCGGTACAGCGGCGGAGGGCAACGGCGAACTGTTCGCGGGACAGGCCCCAGCGCCCGGCATTGGCCTGTGCGAAAAGCCAGTCGATTTTTGGCGAAGACATTGCGACGCTAGGAGGCAAGTCATCCGGTTGGATGACCCGGTTAGCCCCGGAGAGGTCTGAAAGGTCTTTTGCCATGGCAAACTCAAGTGACCACAGTATCGCAAAGGGGCCAACATTGCGCGTAAGCTCCGCATCCTAGGAGCTTAATCGAGCATGAGGCGCACCCGAGTCCGCAAAGATACGGACAAACGGGGGTGGGTTGGAGTATTCTTGGAGTCGTTGCGGCCCCGCCCGCAACAAAAGCTGCCGCGCCGGGTTAGCTCGCTGGTCTAAGGTCGAACGTCCGCAGGACCAGTTAGCGACTTCGCGACGCTAGTACGAAAGTCCTATTCGGACGCCCTCAGCCGCGTAAGTACCCTCGTACTGGTAATTCGACGGTACCGAACGAAATTCACTGGCGAACTTGGGAGCGCCGGGACCTTCTCGGAAGTTCCCCGGTTCCTCCCGGTAATTTTCTCAGGTTGAGGCGGCACGCGGATGACAACTATGACTGCAAATCCCCCACGGGGCACGACGCGGCTTGGCGTCGGTTTTGATGCCAGCCGGCGTCAGGCGCCGAATTCGGACGCCTGGAAAGCGGCCATAGGGACGAAGCCGATCGCCGCCCGTCTGGCGACCCTCCCTGAATCGAAACCGCGCTGGGACCGAATAGGCGTAAGCGCCGGCGTCCAGCTGGCAATTCTGACGTTCTGCGTAGCGATTCCTCTACTGTATCCCGACAAGATTGAAACGGCACTGCATCTGCAGATGGTCTCGATGCCGAATCTAGTGACGGAAATCCCGACACCACCGCCTCCTCCGCCGCCTCCGAAAATCAAGACCAAGGCGCCGGCCCCGACGCCGAAGCCGGCCGTGGTCGAGCCGGTGAAGCTCGATCCAAAGAAGATGCACATTTTTGAAGTGCCGAAGGCCGTACAGCCGAAGGTGCAGAAAGTCGAAGCGCTGGCGCCGGAAATGCAAGCGCACCTGCAAGAAGTAAAAATAGACAACACGGCGGCCCAGCCGAAGCGGCCCAAAGAAGATGTGAAGATGAACAACCTGAACTCCGGAAGCTCCGCGCCGGCAACGGTAAAAGCTCCCGTGGACAAGGTGCAGACGGGCGGGTTCGGCGACCCGAATGGCATCGCGGGCAAAGGCGATCCGAAGCATGCCACCAATGTGGCGCGGCTAGGCTCTCTGGATTTGCCCGGCGGGCCAGGCTATGGCAATGGCACCGGCGGCGACAAAGGAATCCGCGGAACGGTGGCGAGCAGCGGCTTTGGAAATGGCGTAGCGCAACCGCCCACGAGTGGCGGAAAAACCGGGAAAGTGGTTTCGTCCGGATTTGGCGATCAGACCGTAGCGACCGATGCGCCGAAGAAAAAAGCGGCAGCCGGCGGCCCGGCGGACACGCCCGTTGACATTATCGACAAGCCGCGCCCCGAATACACGGCGGAAGGGCGTAGTCTTAAGTTAGAAGGAGACGTGGTGATTGAGGTGGTGTTCCTCGCGAACGGCGCCATGCAAGTCAATCACGTGGTAAGCGGATTGGGCCACGGCCTCGATGAGGCTGCGGTCCGAGCGGCCCAACAAATCAAGTTCAAACCTGCAAAACGCGACGGCCAGCCGGTGGATTATCCGGCACGCGTGCGAATCGAATTTCGCCTGGCTTACTAAGGGGAGAGAGAAATGCGCAAGCTAGCTACAGCTATCTTCGGACTCTGCTTGGGAGTGTCCGGAGCCATAGCCCGCCCTGCAGCAGCTGAACCGCAGCAAGCGCGGACCATGGATCAAGTTATTGATCGGGTCATCACCAATGAAAATCGTCTGAACCAGCAGATTCGGCAATATTCGCCGCTGGTGGAGACGTATATCCAGAACCTGAAGCCGGACAAGGATCTGGGCTACGTTCCGGCCGGCGACAAATATTTTCTGGGACGCGCTGATTTTGCAAAAGGCGTAGCGCTGGTCCCGTTGAGCGATGCCGAAAGCAAAGGCAAGAAAATTTTCGGATCGGTCGGGAATTTCTTTTCGTTCGCAATGCAGTTTCTGCCGGACGGCTTCTTGCAGATGATCTTCATCGATACGAACGGTTTCGACAAGCAACACTACAAGTTCGACTACGTGAAGCGCGAGTTTGTGGGCGAAGTGCGCTGCCTGGTATTTGATGTGACGCCCCAGGAAAAGTCCGGCAAGGGCCGCTTCCTCGGCCGCATCTGGGTCGAGGATCAGGACTACAACATCGTGCGCTTCAACGGCGCATACAGCGGTGGCGGCCACTCCAGCTGGTACTTCCACTTCGATAGTTGGCGCACCAACGTACAGCCGGGCATGTGGATGCCGTCGTTCATCTATAGCGAAGAAAAAGATTTGCATTACGCGATGAGCAAGAAGTTGGACTTCAAGGCGCAGACGCGTTTGTGGGGCTACAACATCGGCCATGCGCAACAGGAACAGGAACTGAGCAAGATCCTAGTCGAGAGCGCGGTCAACGATGACACCAAGACCGCTAACGACCTGACTCCAGTACAGGCCCAGCGAACCTGGGATCACCAGGCAGAAGACAACGTGGTGGACCGCCTCGAGCGCATCGGTCTGATCGCGCCGAAAGGCGAAGTCGACAAGGTTCTGGACACCGTGGTGAACAACCTTGAGGTGACCAACAACATTGACGTCGAGCCCGAGGTGCGCTGCCGCGTCATGATGACTTCCACCTTGGAGTCGTACACCATCGGCCACACGATCGTGTTGAGCCGCGGTTTGATCGACGTGCTGCCGGATGAAGCCAGCCTGGCCACCGTCGTCGCCCACGAACTGTCGCACGTAGTGCTTGGCCACCGCATGGATTCCACGTACGCCTTCTTCGACCAGTTGCTGGTGGACGACAAGGAAACTTTCCGCCACTTCGGTTTCGGCCGCACTCCCGACGAAGAAAAGCAGGCCAACGCCAAAGCGCAGCTGATTTTGAACAACTCGCCGTACAAAAATCAGATGGGCAACGCGGGATTGTTTCTGACGGCGATGGAAACCCGGCAAAAGGAAATTCCGAACCTGATCAGCCCGCACCTGGGCGACCGCGCTCTGGCCCTTTCTGAATTGAAAGGTGCTGCGCCGGCTGCCGACCCGAAGCAAAACCCGCAGAATATCGTGGCGCTGCCGATCGGTGGACGAGTGAAGCTCGATCCGTGGAATGACACGCTTTCGCTGATCAAGAGCAAACCGGTGGGAACGATTGCGGAGCGCGAAAAGATGCCGTTCGAAGTGACTCCGTTCATGCCTTATCTGACGCGGTTTGGCAGCGATACGGGCAAGCCGATCGCGGCGAGCGCGAATGCGCAGACCGACGGCAAGACCGATCCTCCCCAGACCAAGCCAAACGAACAGTAGCAGCAGACAATCCGGAATTGACGGCCCGGTGAGAAATCGCCGGGCCTTTCCTTTTTCTGCGCCACGCGGCGTGAAACGGCCAAGGTATTGATGCGTCCAACCGTTTGCTCGTCAGCCAAAGTCCCCGATGGGGAAAGGCGGACCCGGGCCTCAGTTGCCCGGACCGCTGCGGATTTATAGACTGAGGTTTGGACGTTGAACAGGAGGACAAGGTGAACGCAGGGATGAAGCGGATGGCGCAGCTAGGTTTGGCTGTCGTGCTTTTTGGAGTCGGAGCGGCAGCGGGTTCGTTGCATGCGCGAAGCGCTGTGGCGCAGAACCGGTTTGGGCAGCCGAAGACCGTGTTGCATGTGGTGATCTACAAATTCAAAGACGCGACTTCGAACTACGATCGGGAAAACGCCATTAACGGTATTAAGGACATGGCGGGGAAAATTCCAGGGATCAAGAACATTTGGATCAAGACGGAGCGAAATCAGGTTAAGGATTTCAGTGGCGTCTATGCAATCGAATTCACTAGCGCCGAAGCCGCGGCCGACTATGCGGAGAGTCCGGTGCATGAGGCGTGGTCGAAGAAATGGCAGGAACTGCGGGAGAACAGTTTGTCGTTTCAGATTTCGAATCCGTGAGTGTTTCGATCAGCGCTTTGCGCCGAAGCGGCGGAGGAGCATGGCGTCCACGGCGCGATCGGAGAGTAGCTTGCGCGACCATTTGGCGAAGGTCGCTAGGCGCGTGACGGGATAGCGGATTTTGGGCCGAGGCGACTCGATCGCTTGCAAAATAATCCGCGCGCAGTCTTCTGGAGTGGTCTCCGAGGCGGCGCGGCTGGCGGTCATGTTTTTGAGAAAGCTGGCGTAAAGCGCTGCATAAGGACTTGTCGTGTTCTGAAGATAGGGGCCGGAAAGCGACATGGCGGCTTCTTGAATGCCCGTAACAATGTAGCCCGGCTGAATCAGAACTACCTGCACATGAAATGGCGAAAGTTCGAGGCGCAGCGCATTGCTCATGGCTTCGAGCGCGAATTTGCTGGCGCTGTAAGCACCTTGCGTAGGAGCGGTGACAAAGCCCGAGACAGAACTCATCATGAGGATGCGGCCCTGACGGCGGGCGCGCATGTGGGGGACCACCGCCTGCGTCACACGGAGAACGCCGAAAAGATTGGTTTCGAACTGACGATGCCAATCTTCGAGACGGAGATCCTCAACCGCCGCGGAATAGTTCACGCCTGCATTGTTAAACAGCACATCGATCTGACCGGCCTTAGCGAGCACTTGCGAGACGGCTTGCTGCACGGAGCCATCGCTGCACACGTCGAGAGCTAGCGTTTCAAGTGGTAGATTTTTTTCGCGAGCGAGCGCATCGAGTTGCGCGCGCTTTTCCGGGGAGCGGCCGGCAGCGAACACGCGATAGCCACGTTCGGCAAGCAAAATCGCGGCGGCTTTGCCCAGGCCGTCGGTGGCGCCCGTGATCAGGACGGTTTTTTGCGGTCGCGCTGAGCCGGTCATCCTTTTCTCCAAGACAGCGAAGCAGTATGCTACCCGTTCTTTGGCGGCGGGCGCATGCGCAAAAGCGGGTGAAACGTTTGTTGCGCGTGTGGCGTCACACGGTCCAGCGGTCGGACGGGATGCCAGGGAAAGACAAAAAGTGAGGCGATGATGAGCATGGCGTGGAAAAGCGTGCGCAGGTGCGTGGCAGCGGCGAGTGCGTGGGCCGCAACAATCGGCTCGACGGCGCTAAGCGGCGTGTTGCTGTTGAGCCTGGGCGTGACGGCCGCGAATGCGCAGAGCAGCGGCGGCGCGAACGACGAAGCCTACGGCAAGAAGATTCGCGAGTTCACGACGGAGCCGTTTTTCAGCACCGATCTGGTGGATCATCTGCCGGCATCTTCGACGGTGCCCTCGCCGGACAAAATTCTCGGGCACATTGTCGGCGCAGAGGGTTTTCTGACGTATTCGAAGGACATTTACCGCTACTACGACGAACTGGCGAAAGCGACGCCGCGCGTGAAGGTCTACCGCGTGGGAAAAACGGAAGAGGGGCGCGACTTTTTACTAGTGGCTGTGAGCGATGAAGCAAATATCGCGGCGCTGGATCATCTGCGGGATATCACCGGCAAGCTCGCCGACCCGCGCAAAATCAGTGACGCAGATGCGGATCAGTTGATCGCGGGCGCTAAACCATTTTACTGGGCGTCCGGTTCGATTCACTCGCCGGAAACGGGCGCACCGGAAATGCTGATGGAGCTGGCCTACCGGCTGGCAGTGGAAGATTCGCCGTTGATTCAGAAGATTCGCAAGAACGCGGTTTTTTTGATCACCCCGATTGTGGAAGTGGATGGTCGCGATCGCGTCGTGGACGTGTGGAATTACAAGAAGGCGAATCCCGGGAAGCCGGAGCCGGACTTGGTGTATTGGGGCAAGTACGTCCAGCACGACAACAATCGCGACGGCATCGGCATGGCGTTGAAATTGTCGCAAGTCATGATGCAAAACTTTTTGTATTGGCATCCGCAGGTTTTGCACGATTTGCATGAGTCGGTGCCGTACTTGTACGTGTCGACGGGAACGGGACCGTACAACCCGTGGCTCGACCCGATCGTGGTGAGCGAATGGCAAAAGCTGGCGTACAACGACGTGCAGGGATTGACGGAGCGCGGCGTGCCGGGTGTCTGGACGCATGGTTTTTACGATGGCTGGGCCGCGAATTACATGTTCTACGTGGCCAACGGGCACAACTCGATCGGGAGATTCTACGAAACGTACGGGAACGGCGACCCGGTCACTAAGGAGGCGGAGCTGCCGCCATCTTCCACGAGCCGGACGTGGTTTCGGCCGAATCCGCCGTTTCCCAAGGTGAAGTGGTCACTGCGCGACAACACGAATCTGGAAGAAAGCGGCGTCCTGCTGGCGTTGGGGTACACAGCGGACCACGGGCAAGAGTTGCTAAAGGATTTTTATCTGAAGAGCAAGCGGTCCGTGGCGAAGGCAACGACCGAAGGACCAGCCGCGTGGGCGATTGTGAACGATGGGCGAAGGTCAGCGCTGGCAGCGCAGTTGGCCAACCTGCTACAGCGACAAGGAGTTGAAGTGCAGAAGCTGGAGCAGGATTTTGACGTGAAGGAAAAGGCTGCCCCGGCAAAAGGCGCGGAAGGAAAAGGCGAAGTAAAACCCGACGGGAGCGCCGATAGGGCGAAAGGTGAGAAGAGCGAGAAGCCGGAGAAATCAGGAGAACAAGCCGGCGCGGCAAAAAAAACAGAAGAAGCCAAGACGACGAAATTACCGCTCGGCAGTTACATCGTTCGAATGGATCAGCCATACAGCCGCATGGCAGATATGCTGCTCGACACGCAGTATTACTCGACGAATGACCCGCGGCCGTACGACGACACGGGATGGACGCTCGGGCCGCTGCGCAATGTGAAAACGGTGCGAATCACGGACACGGCAATTCTGAAAGCGCCGATGACGTTGGTAGACATCACCGCGAAGTTCGACGGTGGTGGCGTGATTCCGCCGCATGCGCCGAAGAGCGGCAAAGCGCCAGCGACGAAATTCTACGTCATCAATGCGAGCGCGGAGCCAAGCTTGGCAGCGCTGCGCTTTAAGCTAAAGGACGCGAAGTTTTTTGCAGCAGAAGAAGGCTTCGAGGCGGCGGGCCAGAAATTTGTAGCAGGTTCGTTCCTTTTGCCCGTCGATGGCAATCCTGCCGATCTGGATCTGCGGCTGAACACCGCGGCGCGCGAGCTGGGCGTTCGTGTAACCAGCGCGGAATCCGTGCCGGAAGTCCCGCGACACGAAATCGGGTTGCCGCGGATCGCGCTCATGCACAACTGGACCGACACCCAGAATGAAGGCTGGTTCCGGTTGGGGCTGGAAGAGTCCGGCGTGCCGTATACCTACATTTCGGATACCACGGTGCGGAACACGCCGAACCTGCGTGAGAAATACGACGTGCTGTTATATCCGCCGACATTTTTTGGCGTACAGCAAATCTTGAACGGTGTGCCGAAGCGCGTTTTGCCGGACGGCAGCGAGGGAACGCCGATTCCCTGGCAGAACTCCTCGGTGACGCCGAATCTGGGCGGCATCGATGAGATTGCAGACATTCGCGGCGGCCTGGGATTCGAAGGCGTCGCGCACATCAAGAAATTTGTGGAAGAAGGCGGTCTGTTCATTCCGATCGCAAACAGTGTGGAATTGCCGATCGAGTTGGGATTGACGGACACTGTATCGGTCAACGAGACGCATCAACTCCAAGCGCGCGGCATGATCGCGCGAGCCACGGTTGAAGACAAGTCCAGCCCAATCACTTACGGCTACGACGACAATCTGGGCGTTTATTTCAACCAAGGCCCGGTGCTCAGTGTTTCGATCGCGGGCCGTTTCGGGCGGTTCTTTGCGGAAGGCGGCGGAGGACCACGGACCAGCGGCCGCGGCTCGACGACGGATCCAGACATCCCGCAAGGGCGGGCATGGGTGGAACCGGAACCGCCAACGCACCGCACGAAAGCGGAGCAGGAACTGTACGTGAGTCCGTCGGCGCGAGGCGATCTGGCCGCGGTGTTGCCGCCGCCCTCGTTGTATCCGCGTGTGGTACTGCGCTTCGCTCCCGAAAAGGACCTCTGGGTGAGCGGTATGCTCGCGGGAGGGTCAGAACTGGCGGAGACGCCAGCGATTGTGGACGTTCCACTCGGAAAGGGGCACGTGGTGCTGTTTGCCACGAATCCGATGTGGCGGCAGGAAACCCAGGGCAGCTTTATGCTGCTGCTGAACGCAGCGCTGAACTTCGACCACCTGAACGCGGGTCGCAAGATGCCAGCTTCACCCCCGGCCAAGGACACTTCCGCCGGCAACTAAGGGTCGCGGTCGAAACAATAACGCCGCTTTCGGCACAGCCGCTGGCGACAGCAGGCCGGGGTGCAAGAAGGGCTGCTAAGATCGCTCTATCGAGCAGCCGTTACTACGGCACGGGTGCGCCTGCATGCCAGAGGACGGAATCCCCCAACTTTCGCAGCCTCCGCGGAACTGGCGAGTCGGGTTCTGGAGCCTCATCGCGACGCAGTTCTCCGGCGCGTTCAATGAGAACGGGCTGAAGCAACTGGTCATTTTCCTGATTCTCGCGATGGATCTGGCCAAGGAAGATCGCGATCGTCTGGTACCTGTTGTCGGCATTCTCTTTTCTGCTCCCTTCATTTTTTTCTCGATGACTGGCGGCTTTCTTGCGGATCGCTTCAGCAAACGCACCGTCACCATCTGGACCAAGGCGTGCGAAATCTTCATCATGGGCCTGGCTCTTTTTGCGCTTTCGGCGCACAACCTGCCTCTTGAGCTCACTGCGATTTTCCTGGCCAGCACGCAAGCCGCAATCTTTAGCCCGTCCAAATACGGCCTGCTTCCGGAGCTGTTGCCGCAAGAAAAACTTTCATGGGGCAACGGTATCATCGAGCTGGGAACGTTTCTGGCCATCATTACGGGAAGCCTTTGCGCGGGTCTGATGGCCGATGGCTTTGGCAAGCATCAGGAATACTCCGGCGCGATTCTCGTGAGCTGCGCGGTTCTGGGACTGCTTTTCAGTTACGGAATCAGCCGCGTCCCTGCTGCCAATCCGCAGAAAAAATTCCGCGCCAACTTTCTCGGTGACTTATGGACGCAAGGCCAATTGATTCGCCGCGACCGCGTCCTTTGGCTCGCCGTTCTCGGTAATACGTACTTCTGGTTTATCGGCGCGCTCCTGCAGTTCGTTATCGTCATTTACGGCCAGGACATTCTCGGGCTAAAGCCGTCAGCGAACGCCATTCTGCAGGCGGCCATTGCCATCGGGATCGGTGTGGGAAGCGCGGTGGCAGGTTATTTGTCGGGCGGAAAAATTGAGTATGGATTGGTTCCGCTCGGCTCGGTCGGCATGACCGTTCTCGGAATTGCGCTTTTCGTGCCCGGCCTGCCGTTCGAGGGAGTTCTGCTGCTTTTGACAGGCCTGGGCTTCTTTGGCGGTTTTTTTATCGTTCCGGTCAACGCGCTCATTCAACATCGTCCCGCGGAATCCAACAAAGGCGCGATCATTGCGGCCGCGAACTGGCTCTCATTTATTGGCATCGGCGGCGCCTCCGTTGCCTATTATTTGCTCACCCATTTTGCCCATTTGGGAGCGCCCGCGATTTTTCTGTGCTCGTCGTTGGCTACGCTTGCAGCCACTGCTTATGTGCTGTGGCTGCTGCCCGATTCCTTGCTGCGATTGTTGCTCTGGATGCTGACGCATACGTTCTATCGGCTGGACGTAGAGGGACGCGAACATGTGCCGGTGCACGGCGGTGCGATGCTGGCGCCGAATCATGTGTCGATGGCGGACGCGATGTTTCTGCTGGCCTCTCTAGACCGGCCGGTTCGCTTCATCATGTTCAAGGGGGTGTACGAGAAGCCGTTCATCAAGCCCCTCGCGAAAATTCTCGGCGTGATCCCCATCGCTTCCGATCAAGGGCCGCGCGAAATGATCCACTCGCTGCGTCAGGCGACCAAAGCGCTGCAGGACGGCGAACTGGTCTGCATCTTCCCGGAAGGGCAAATGACGCGCACAGGTCAATTGCTGCCGTTTCGGCGCGGCATGGAGCGCATCATCAAGGGCGTGGACGTACCCATTGTTCCCGTCAATCTTGACGGCGTGTGGGGCTCGATTTTTAGCTTCGCTGGCGGGCGCTTCCTCTGGAAATTTCCCCGGCACTTGCCGTATCCCGTGCGCGTGACATTCGGCCCTTCGCTGCCGGGGACCAGCACGTCGCAACAGACGCGGCAAGCCGTGCAGGACCTGGGCGCGCAAGCGTTCGCGCGGCGCCAGCACTTGATCGAGCCGCTGCCGAGTTCACTCATCAAGACAGCGCGCCGGCATCCGTTCCGCTTTGCGATGGCGGATGGACAGACGCCAAAAGTGAACTTCTTCAACGTTCTGGCCCGCACGATTTATCTCGCGCGACGGTTGCGTAAGTCATGGGAAGGTCAGGAGATGGTCGGCGTTTTTCTGCCGCCCAGCGTCGGGGGAGCGCTCGTTAATTTGGCGGCGATGCTGATGGGCAAAGTGCCCGTCAATTTGAACTACACCGTTTCGAACGAAACGCTGGCCTCGTGTGCCCGCCAATGCAACTTGAAGACGATCATTACCGCGCGGGCCTTCCTCGAAAAAGTTCGTGTCCAGCCGCCCGGTGAAGTTATTTTTATTGAGGACGTCGCGAAAGACCCACGATTCACAGAGCGCCTTAGTGCTGCATTGACCGCGTTGCTTCCCGCGCATCTCATCCAGAAAAGGGCCGGCGCGGCACGCGCGACACGCCTTGAAGACACCGCCACAATTATTTTCTCGAGCGGCTCAACGGGCGAACCGAAAGGCGTGGTTCTGACGCATTACAACGTGGCCTCAAACGTCGAGCAGCTTAGCCAGGTCTTCTTTCTCCAACCCGACGACCGCATCATGGGCATTCTCCCGTTTTTTCATTCTTTCGGCTTCACGGGAACGCTCTGTTTGCCGGCGGCCACCGGCATCGGCGTGGTCTTCCATCCGAATCCATTGGATTCGCGCGTGATCGGCGCCTTGGTGAACAAATACGCGGTCACGATGTTACTCGCCACGCCCACGTTCCTGAATGCCTATACGCGACGTGTCGAACCGGAACAGTTTGGCAGCTTGCGCTTCGTGATGGCGGGAGCAGAGAAGTTGCCCGAGCGCATCGCCGTGGCGTTCGAAGATCGCTTCGGAATTCGCCCGATGGAAGGCTACGGCTGTACCGAATGCTCGCCCGCAGTCACCGTGAACACGATGGACTTTCGGGCCGCCTCGTTTCGCCAAGTGGGTGCAAAGCGCGGCAGCATCGGCCATCCGTTGC
>Ga0335080_10000486_pt1 | contig 36275 bp, 28 predicted proteins | sample Lox_Sample_34_FD_206720 | JGI IMG/M metagenome (GOLD analysis project Ga0335080, IMG submission 206720) | Soil microbial communities from Loxahatchee National Wildlife Refuge, Florida, United States - Lox_Sample_3.4 | ecosystem: Environmental > Terrestrial > Soil > Wetlands | place: USA... | reverse complement strand
GCAAGGAAGGAGCCCATTCCCGTGCTGGCCTGATTTTCGACGCAGCCGGAAATCTCTACGGTACGACGTGGGAGGGCGGCAAGGGACCCAAGGAAGGAAACGGAGTCATCTTCAGAATCACGCCCTAGCAGGGAGGCGCTGGTCGTCTCAATGCTCGAAACGTAGCTACGATTCAAGCATCCTGAGGGAACCGGGCCGGCTCTAACGTCGTAAGATTCCGTATGCGACGTGCCGGCCTGTTCCTTGCCATTTTGGTGCTGGGGAGTTTCGCGTCGGGCCAGGAGACTCCCCAGCCCGCTTCCATCCCCACAGTCCCGGCCAACACTTCCACGGCGCAGGAGCCGGCGGCACCTGTCACCCTCACCGGCGACCAGATCAAAGAACTGATTCGCGAGGCGGCGGAAAAAGACATTGAGAACGACAAGAAACTCCGCGACTACACCTACACGAAGCGCGAGGAGCAGCGCAGGCTGAACTCCAAGGGTGAAGTGCAGTCCACAGAATCCAAAACCTACGAGGTGATGGTGCTCTACGGGGAGCAGGTGGAGCGGTTGGTGGCGAAGAATGACAAACCGCTCTCCGAGAAAGATGCCGCCAAGGAAGAGGAGCGCATTGCGAAGATTACTTCTGAACGTAAGCACGAAAGCGAGGAACATCGCGCCAAACGGCTGAAACAGGAAGAGAAAGACCGCGAGGAAGGGCGGCAATTCGTGAGCGAGGTCAGTGACGCTTACAACTTTCACTTCGATGGGGTTGAGAATCTCGATGGCCGCAGTGCCTATCTCATTGATGCCGAACCGCGCCCGGGCTTCGAACCGCACAGCAAACAGGCGAAGTTCCTGCCCAAGATTCGCTTTCGGGTGTGGATCGATGTCGCAGAACACGAATGGGTCAAGGTGGACGCACAATGCATCGACACGATCTCTGTCGGCCTCTTCCTGGCGCGCATTCACAAAGGCACGCAGATCGTCGTGCAGCAGACACCCGTAAATGGCGAGGTATGGCTGCCGAAAGAGGTCGGATTCAAGCTCGATGCGCGGGTGGCGCTGCTCAAGAACTTCAATGTGGAAGTCTCGCAGTCATTCAAGGACTACAAGAAGTTTCACGCCGAGTCGAAGATCGTGGGCGTGGGGGAAGTGGAAGAGAAGTAGATTCGAGTTTCCAGTTTCGGGCTCCCCGTTTGGTGCGAGTGGCTAACCTTCAGATATCCAGCTACCCACGTTATAATCATGGGATGCCTACACCACGAAATTGTGCTCTGTGAGGGCGCGGTTGCGGAGTTGTGCTCCGCCGGACGGACGAGGGCGCCCGTCCCCAGGTGGTCTGTGACAAGAATTTAAGAGATTAAGGGCCAGGCGCTTTTCTTATGGATTTCAAGCTGGTCAGCGATTACACGCCTCGGGGCGATCAGGCCACGGCCATCCAGGCCCTTACCCGGGGTGTGTTTGATCGCGAGCAGCACCAGGTGCTCTTGGGCGTTACCGGTTCGGGCAAGACGTACACCATGGCGAAGGTGATTGAGGCGGCGAACCGTCCGACCATCGTCATGGCGCACAACAAGACGCTGGCGGCGCAGCTTTATCACGAGTTCAAGAGCTTCTTTCCGCATAACGCGGTCGAGTATTTCGTCTCCTACTACGACTACTACCAGCCCGAGGCCTATGTTCCGGCCGCCGATCTGTACATCGAAAAAGAAGCCACCATTAACGACGAGTTGGACAAGCTGCGGCTTTCGGCGACGAAATCGCTGTTCGAGCGGCGCGACGCTCTGATTGTCGCTTCAGTGTCGTGCATCTACGGCCTGGGCTCTCCCGAGGCTTACTACGGGATGCTGCTCTTCCTCGAGCGCGGGCAGAAAATCAAGCGGGAGGACATCACCCGCAAGCTGGTGGAGATTCTCTACGAGCGCACCGACGGCGAATTCCGGCGCGGTACGTTCCGGGTGCGCGGCGATGTGATCGAGGTGTTTCCTACTTACGATGACATGGCGTACCGCATTGAGTTGTGGGGTGACAACGTCGAAACCCTGGCCCAGATCGATCCCTTATTCGGCACGGTGAAGCAGAAGTATTTTCGCCTGCCGATCTATCCCAAGACCCACTACGTGATGAAGCAGGAGACCAAGGACAAAGCCGTCCAGTCGATCAAAGAAGAACTGGCATGGTGGGAAGCGGAGCAGGAAAAGGGCGGACACATCGTCGAAGCACAGCGCGTGCATCAGCGGACGATGTTCGATCTGGAGATGATCAAGTCGGTCGGCTACTGCCACGGAATTGAGAACTATTCGCGGCACTTTACCGGCCGCTTGCCGGGCGAGCCGCCGCCGACGCTGCTGGATTATTTTCCGCGCGACTTCCTGATGTTTATCGACGAGTCGCACCAGACCGTGCCGCAACTGCACGGCATGTATCACGGCGACCGCTCGCGCAAGGAAACACTGGTCGAATATGGCTTCCGCTTGCCATCGGCGCTGGATAATCGTCCGCTGACGTTTGAGGAGTTCGAGCACCGGATGAATCAGATCGTTTATGTCTCGGCCACGCCCGGTCCCTATGAGCTGACCAAGTCGGCAGGCGTGGTGGTGGAGCAGATCATCCGGCCCACCGGGCTGATTGATCCGCCAGTCGATGTGCGGCCGGTTAAAGGACAGATCGACGACTTGCTGCACGAAATCCGCCAGCGCGTGGAACTGGGCGAGCGGGTGCTGGTCACAACTTTGACCAAGCGCATGGCGGAAGACCTGGCGGAGTACTACAGCGAAGTCGGGGTGAAGTGCCGCTACATGCATTCGGAGATCGAAACCCTCGAGCGGGTGAAGATTCTGCGCGACCTGCGCAAGGGTGAATTCGATGTGTTGATCGGCATTAACCTGCTGCGCGAAGGGTTGGATCTGCCGGAAGTGTCGCTGGTAGCAATCCTGGATGCCGACAAAGAGGGCTTTCTGCGTTCCTCCGGTTCGCTGATCCAGACCATAGGACGGTGCGCCCGGCACCTGAACGGGCGCGCGATTCTCTACGCTGACCGCGAAACGGACTCGATGAAGAAGGCCCTGGACGAGACCAACCGGCGGCGGGCGATTCAACAGGCCTACAACGAGGCCAATGGAATCACGCCAGAATCGATCATCCGGCCGCTGGACATGTCGCTGGCGTCAATTGTGGCGGCGGATTATACCGACCTGTCTGGCGCGGAAGCCGAGGGCATGCCGGAGTTCAAGTCGCAAGAAGAACTCGACGCCTATATCGCGAAGCTGGAAAGCCAGATGCGCGAAGCCGCCAAACGGTTCGAGTTCGAGCAAGCTGCCAAACTGAGGGATACGATCAAGGAACTGAGAACGAAAGAGTTCCTGTTCGCGTGACCCGCAGGTTGGATTTCCGATTTCCCATCTCCGAGTGGGCAGCTATTCGCTTCCAACCGTGCATCCCATAGCAAGGAACTGACATGGCTTCGCGTCTCTGGCGCGGATTCGCGCCAGCCAGTAGAATAGAAAACTTCTCCTAACATTGAATCAATGACAAGCGGAATGTTCACCGAGTCAAGCAGAAGCTTGCAACTGGAAATCGGCAATGGGCGGGCGAAAATGGCATCGCGTGGAGCAGCAACGCACTTCCGGCGGGTTGGCGGTATCGTGGCGCTGCTTTTGTCTATTCTGATTTGGGTCAGCTGCGGAGACACATTTCGCCCGGTGGCAATTCCGCAGCCGCCAGTCCCTCCCGATCCGGAGTCGACCCACTTCGCTTTCATGGTCAGCACCAACGGGGCCAATAACAGCGGCGGCGTCACGCAGATTGACGTTTCCGGCGACAGCAACCTGGGAACCGCCCCGGTCGGATTAGGGCCGTCGCATGTGGCATTGCTGATCAATGGTTCGCGGGTGGTGGTTGCCAACAGCCTCGAAGACACGTTGACATCTTTCCAGGCTGCAAGTTCGACACTACCCATAGGCGCGACTACCACGATCAGCCTGCCTGCGGGCTCCGCCCCGGCTTTTGTGGCCAGCACGGAAAACACTTTTGCTTACGTAGCGAACTCCGGCAACGGGACGGTATCGGCGATTTCCACGGGAACGAATGTGGTGACCAACACCATCCCGGTGGGCACCAATCCGGTGGCGCTGGCGGAAACGCCCGATGGACAAAAACTCTACGCGGCGAACCAGGGCAGCGATAACGTGACCAGCATCAGCGCGGTGGCCAAGGCCGCCGTCAATACGATCGCCACCGGCACCGCGCCGGTGTGGGTGGTGGCGCGCTCCGACAGCCAGCGGGTATATGTGCTGAATCAGGGCAGCGGGACAGTGACCGTGATCGACGCTTTCACCGACGCGGTGCTGGGCAATACCAGTGTGGGCGCGGGCGCGAACTTCATGGCCTATGACTCGCACCTGAACCGGCTCTACGTAACCAATCCGGCGGCGAATACGGTAAGCATTATTGACGCCTCCGCCGACCAGAACAATCTTCTGGCCACCCTGCCCGTGGCGGGACAGCCGCTGAGCGTGGCGGCGCTGCCGGATGGCACCAAGGCTTACGTGGGAAGCATCGCGGTCAATGGGAGCACGGCAACCCTGCAAGTTACGGTCGTCGATACTTCGAACAACAGCGTGCGAACCGTGGTTCCGGTCGCCACCGTAGCTCTCGATACCAACGATCCCACCGGCTGTGATACCGCGCGCTTCCGCCTGTCGGTGGCGAACGGCAGCACTTCCCGGGTATACGTAGCGAGTTGCGATGCCGGCGGCGCGTACGTGATTCGCACCACTGACGACACCCTGGTGACCGACGCGAATGGGGTTCCGCTGGTGATCCGCGCTCCGGTCAGCGCGTTTCCGCCGGCCACGCTGCAAATCACGGCCGCGGCACAGAGTGGATCGCGCACCACCTATTCCTACAACCTGCTCTCCGGCCCCGCACCGCGCGCCGGCCTGATTGTGGTGGTCACCGGCATGGGCGACGCCGGGAACGACGGAAACTTTGCCGTGGTTTCGACCGGCGCCGGCAGCTTCACGGTGGTCAATGCTTCCGGCAAAACCGCCAGCGGGCAGGATGCCAGCGGGGTGGTGCAGCCTCCGCCACAAAATCCGGTGTTTCTGCTGGCAGGTCCTTAGGAAACTTTGATGAATGATTTTTTATTTTTCCAAGGCGGGGATTAAGGCGGAATTCAGGACGATCGGCGGAAGCCGGGTTTTTCATTCAACAATCACAAATCGATAATTCTGCCCTTCCTCTCACTGTCCCGCGGCCGCGGCACGATCATTGCGACGGCGCTGATTGTAGCGCAAGGCGATATTCATGTAGACGTCGCCGCTGCTGGTTTCAAAGCAGATGACCAGCGCCTCAGTGTCTTCGCTGCTGCGCGCGCCGTCCGTGGTGTGTACCGCGGGAGGATGCACGCGAAAGCGGAAACCCTGGTCGTTGAGCGCGGTGATGGCGTTGCCGATCACCTGATTGGCGAGCTCGCAAACGGTTTCGCGCACCAGGTCGTCGGTCTCCGGGAGTTCGGCGCCGGCAAAGCGGCTGGCAACGCGCACCGCGGTCTCGGGATCGAGATCGAAGATGATGCGGCCCTCGATGTCGCCGGTGACCAGCACCATGGCGGCAATCCCCTTGCGGCGATAAGCTTCCTCCTCCATGGTGAGGTTGCCGATCGAGGTGGGCGACTGCAGGCCCTGGGCGAGCACGCAATCCGCCGCATTAATAAACGGCTGAATCAACTCCATTCGCATGATCAGGCTCCTGCGCCGGCAGTCTTGGCTACGTTGCCATCTTCACCCAAAACGTACTTGATGACCTCGTACAGAACTTCTGCTTTGACCGGCTTCTGAACGAAGTGCCGGGCTCCGCGCTGTAGCGCCGCCACGATGTTTTCCTGATAGCCGACCGAGGAAACCATGACGATCCGCGCCTCGGGATGCTGCTGCACGATTTTTTCGGCCGCCTCGATGCCCTCCATCTGAGGCATGGTGATGTCCATGAGCACGATGTCAGGATTGGTGCGGTCGTACTCGGTGATTGCGGTCAAGCCATCGCCCGCCTCGCCGGCCATCTGGCCGCCGAATGACTCGATCATGCGAGCCAGGTTCTTGCGCGCGAAGACCGAGTCGTCCACGATGAGGTAACGAACCGGTTGACCATCTTTGGTGCGCCGGACTGCTGCAAACTGCTCCATACTGGACCTCCTTTAGCTCTCTTCCGCGAATTTCTTTTGTGCCCGCAGGTTAACTCAGCTTTCCTGCAAGACTCGCTGATCCCCTGCGTCTACCCGGGGCTGCCCCCGGGGCTGATACCTGCCGCCGCTGCGCGACGGTTTTCGTAGCGGCGCCGCCTGGGCGGCTGTCCGGCGGGCATCCGTGGCCACCGAATCTGGGCGGCCAGCAGGCCACCGTCCGCGCTAGAATTTTGCAGCTCGAGCGCGGTTGTCGCCATGCTCTGGGTTGCGCTCAGGCATGCACTGCACCTGGATGGTGTGCGCCATGGCGTCTAAAGCAACCACGCGTATGGCATGGCCGCGCTCGACCGCGGCTTTCGGCATGCCGTACACCACGCAGGAATCCTCGCTCTGGGCCATGGTCATCCCGCCCGCAGCCTTCACCGCCCCGAGCCCGTTGGCGCCGTCGTCGCCCATGCCGGTCATCAAAACTGCGACCCCTTTCGGCCCGAATTCCTCGGCCACGCTCTTAAACAACACATCGACCGAAGGCCGATGTCCGTTTACCCTGGGCTCGTCGCTGAGCACCACAACGTCTCCCAGTGGCAGGCGCTTTACTTTCATATGGCGGCTGCCGGGACAGACCAGCGCGCGCCCGGCCAGCAGCATGTCGCCGGACTGCGCTTCCTTCACCTGAATGGCGCAGGTTTCATCCAGACGACGCGCGAACATCTCGGTAAATCCTTCCGGCATGTGCTGCACCACCACGATGGTCCCGGGAAAATCCGCGGGCAATTGGGCCAGCATGAATTGCAGCGCATTGGGTCCTCCGGTAGAGATACCCAGGGCGACCACGCGGGTGGGGGCAATCTTGACGTTGGGCACGACTTTGTCGGCCGCGCGGAAAGCCGCGGACACCGGGGCAATCCGGATCCCCTTGCTCTGCGCCGCCGCTTTGATCTTGGCAATCAGCTCACGGGCGATTTCCGGCATGCGCGCCGAAACGTCCTGCGGTTTGGCAACGAAGTCGAAAGCTCCAAGCGCCAGTGCCTTCAGGGTCACCGAAGCGCCTTCGATGCTGTGCGAACTCACTACGATCACTGGAAGGCGATGGCTGCGCATGATCTCTTTTAGCATCTCCAGACCGCCCATGCCGGGCATTTCCAGATCGAGAGTGACCACCTGGGGCTGCAGTTCGTCGATCTTCTTCAGCCCGAAGTTGCCGTCCATGGCGGTGCCCACCACCTGGATGGACGAATCGGTGGCCAGAATCTGCGGAATCAGCTTGCGCATCAGCGCGGAATCGTCGACCACCAGCACGCGTACGGGAGCGCTCATGCGTGTGCCCCCTTGGCTTGCTCAATGCGGGCGCGGTCGGCGTGCGAAAGCAGCAGACCTGAAATTACCGCGCCGGCGTCGCTGATGCGGGTTTTGAGGAAGCGTTCAATCACCGCAGCTACATTGAGAATAAGCACAACGCGGCCATCGCCTAGAATGGAAGCGCCACTGACCAATTCGGTGGGGGCGGCCTGATCGTCGAGCGCCTTGATAACCAGCTCTTCTTCGCCCTCCAGCGCATCGACGATGAGTCCAAACTTCCGGTCGCCTACCGTAATCACCAGAACGAAGACTTTGGGCGAACGCGCGCCCGCCGGCGCCGCCTTACGCGCCCCGAGGCGCACCAGCGACAGCACCTGCCCGCGCAACTGCAGCACTTCGTAGTTTCCGACCTGGTGCAGATCCGATTCGTGAGTGCGGGCAATTTCGACGACGGCGTTGAGCGGAAGCGCATACAGGTGGTGTTCTACGCGGAATAAAAGGGCTTTGATGATGGCCAGGGTCAGAGGAACTTCGAGACGGAAGCGCGTGCCCAGACCGGAGCGGGTTTCAATGTCGACCTTTCCCTTGAGACGGTGCATCACGCTCTGTACCACGTCCAGGCCAACGCCACGGCCGGCGATGGCGGTAATTTCCTCGGCAGTGCTGAAGCCGGGCCGGAAAACGAAATCGAGAATCTCATTTTCGCTGAGGCGAGAGGCCTCATCGGCGGAGAGCAACCCCTGTTCCAGAGCCTTGGTTTTGACTTTCTGGGCGTCGATGCCGCGGCCATCATCGCTCACCTGCACCACCACGTGATTGCCCTGGTGGTAGGCGTCGAGGCGAATGGTTCCCTGCGCCGGTTTGCCCAGGCTGCGGCGCTCCTCCGCGCTCTCGATGCCGTGGCTGATGGCATTGCGAACCAGGTGGGTAAGCGGCTCGGCAATGGCGTCGAGTATGCCCTTGTCGAGATCCGTATTTTCACCGCTGATCGCCAGTTCCACTTCCTTGTTGCATTGCCGGGCCACGTCGCGAACGATGCGCGGGAAGCGGCGGAAAAGCTGTTCGACCGGGACCATGCGAATTTTCATCACCGAGCGCTGCAAGTCGTTCAGTACCCGCGCCTGAAATGCCATGGCATCGGCCAGCCGGCCGCGCAGCGAATCTTTGGGATGGTGCCGGGTCAGTTCGAGGAGCGCCTGCTGTAACATCGACTTGCCGATAATCAGCTCGCCCACCAGGTTGAGCACGTTGTCGATGCGCTCGGCGTCCACCCGGAGGATGTTTTCGGGCATAGCAACCTGAGGCTTCGAGGGCTCGGCAGTCGCTTCCTCGGATATGGCCGGAACGGCCTTCTCCTCCCACGACGCGACACTCTCTTCCGTAGGAGCGACAGCCGTGCCCGGCTTGGCGCGCCGGCCCTTGATCTCTTCAATCTTCACTCGCGAAACGATGGTGGGAATCAGGCACTTGGCCTGGATCTGTTCGGAGGACTTCTCTGAGGCCACCACCAGTTCCGCCTGCTTGGCCGGTTGGGGCGCACCGAGTTCGGGGCGCGCGGCCAGAATTTCGCCCAGCGCGCTCAGCGCGTTGTGCACCAACTGGCGGGCGGCGATGGGCATGGCGCACTGGGGATCCACCTCAGCCGTTACGTGATAGACCTGCCTTCCCTGATGCAACGAATGTTGGATGGCCAGCCGCTCGTATTCGGTCCACGCGGTCTGAGCCGCCGGAGGCGCGGCGGCCTTCCGTCCGCTCTTGCGTTTTCCCTTGACCGGCTGCGTCAGTTTCTGAATCATCCTGCGCAGGGGTTCGGCGGCCGGAAGTTTGCGCTTGCGCTGGTGTGCCGTTACGAAGTCGGTGAACGTATCAGCGGCGGTGAAGGCAATCTCCGACAACGCTTCCGGCGAAGCGGTATGCTCGGCGGCCAAAGCGTCTTCGAGTTCGTGGGCCAGTTCGCTGAACTCGCGATAGCCACAGGCGGCAGCGTCGCCCTTGAGAGTGTGAACGATCCGCCGGATACTGCGCACCACCTCGGCGTCGCCGGGATTCTTTTCCAGCACCAGAGCCTGCTCGTTGAGCGATTGCAGGAGTTCCTGCGCGCTCTCAAAGAACAGCTGTCGAAGTTCCATCATGCGGTCGTCGGAAGACGGGCTCATGATTTCACCTCGAGCCGCTGATAAGCGGTTCCGCTATTGCGGTGCACCATGGCGAAGCGTTCGGTCAGGCCGAGAAGGCTTTCGGCGTGACCCACGAACAGGTAACCCTCGGGGTTCAGACAGCGAAAGAATTTTTCCACCAGGCGGCGCTGTTCGGCTTCGTCGAAATACATCATCACGTTGCGGCAGAAGATGGCGTCGTTGCGCTGCGGCAGGTATTCGGTCTTGAGATTGTGGAAGTCGAAATGAACGATTTCCTTGACGCCTTTTTTCACCGCGTAGCGCTCGCCCAGCTTGTCGAAGTAGCGGAGGCGGTAAGCGTAGTCAACCGACGCCATTTGGGTTTCGTTGTAGATGCCTTCCTGCCCGGTGCGAAGCGCGGAGTAGCTGATGTCGCTGGCCAGGATCTCCACCTTCCAGGGCGGAGGAATCATCGGCTTGGGCGTGGGCATCTCGATGGGCAGGGGGTTGCGCAGGTAGTAGTAAGCCAGCGCATCAGCCACCAGCATGGCCAGGGTGTAAGGCTCCTGTCCGGTGGAGCAGCCGGCGCTCCAGATGCGCAGGGTGTAGTCGCGGCGCTCCTGCTTGTGCTGCAGAATATTTTCCAGAATGTAGCGATGAAACAGGTCGAGCTGCGCCTTGTTGCGAAAGAAGCTGGTTTCGTTGACCGTGAGATTTTCAAGCAGGCGGGCAAGTTCGAGCTTGCCCTCGTCGCTGATCAACAGGCGGTAGTAGCTGTAGAAGGAGTCGAGCTGGCACTCCCGCAGGCGGCGCTGCAGGCGGTCGCGCAGGAAGTGAGCGCGGCGCTCGTCGAAGTACATGCCGCACTCCTGGTAGACGAGTGCCTGCAGGAGCCGGAGTTCGGATTCAGTAAGCCTTGCCGGTGCCGCCGATGCGCTCATGCGTAAGTGACTTTCAATTTCAAAACTTGCCAACCAGCCAGGCTGGCGACGCAGCCTGCCTCGGGCCGCCATTCCTGTTCCGACGCAGCCGGCTGCGTCGGCTACGGTGATTCCTACTTCGCCGCCGCGGCCCGGGCGTCTCCGCCGCGTGAATTCTGTGCCCGGGCGTCTGCAGCTTCTCCGTTGCGTCGGAAGCCGCTGTGCTCGAGCAGCTTCCCCATGTCCAGCAACACGATCAGGCGGCCCTGGCACTTGCCCAGGCCGGTCACGCAGTTCAGCGCGCCTTCCTGGAAAGCGTCGGGCGGCGGCTCGATGTCGGTGGGAGGAATCTTCAGCACATCGGAGGCTGAATCCACGATCAGCCCGGCCAGTTTGCCCTGATGTTCCAGCACCAGGATGCGGTTGCGCTTGCTGGTGACGATTTCCTTTGCCCCGAAGCGCTTGCGCAGATCAATCACGGAGACGATCTTGCCACGCAGGTTGATGACGCCTTCCATGTAGGAAGGAGCGTCCGGCACGGCGGTGATGGTCGGCACGCGCACGATTTCGTGCAGTGAGGTGATGGGGACGCCGTACGTCTCGCGTCCCACCTGAAAGCCGACAATGTGCCATTCGCGGGCCAATGGGTTCTACCTCAGGCGCGGGCGCCGGCTGCGGTATGCCGGGCAGCGGCGGCCGGTTTTTCTTCGCGGCGCGCGCTGCTGCGTGCGCCATCCAGGGTGAAGCGGTCCATCGAATCCAGTAGATCGCGCGACATCTTCGACATCTGTTCAGCCGAGGCCGCCAGTTCGGTAGAGCCCGAAGTGGTCTGCTGTACCAGTTCGCGCATGCGCTCCATGGCGCGAACCACTGCCTGGGCGCCGGACGCCTGCTCTTCCACCGCGGAGTTGATTTCGTGAGTGATTTCGTTCAGCCGGGTGGTGGCGCGCGCGATCTGCGACGAGCCATGCGACTGCTCGTTGGTAGCGGCGCCGATTTCCTGGGCAAACTTGTAGACTTCGGTGACCACGTTGGAGATCTTGCGCAGCGCTCCGTTTAACTCCTGCCCGAGGGTCAGGCCCTCGTTCACGATGCCGGTGCTCTGATCCATGTTCTGCACCGCTTTGCGGGCTTCCTTTTGAATGCTCTGGATCAGCTCGGAAATTTCCTTGGTGGACTGCGCCGATTTTTCCGCCAGCTTGCGGACTTCATCCGCGACCACGGCAAAACCCAGGCCGTGCTCGCCGGCGCGGGCGGCTTCGATGGCGGCGTTCAGGGCGAGCAGGTTGGTCTGCTCGGCCAGGTCGTCGATGACTTCGATGATCTTGCCGATGTCGTCAGCGCGTTGCCCGAGGACGTCGATGATCTCGCCCGAAGAGCGAATGGTGGTGTTGATGCGGTTCAGGCCGTCGGTGGCCTTCTCCATGGTGGTGATGCCGCTGTGGACCTCCTCGCGCGACCGGTTGGAGATGTCGAGCAGCACCTTGGCAGTGTCGGCCACGCGCTGGATCGAAGCCACCATCTGATCGATGGAAGCGGAAGTCTCGCTGACGCTGGAAGCCTGCACCTGCGTGCTCTTCACCATGTTTTGCACGTTGACGCTCATCTCGTGCATGGTGCTGGTGACTTCGTCGATGGCGGAGGAGGTCTGGAGGCTGATCTTGGCCGACTCATCGGAAGCGCCGGCGACCTGGTTGGAGGCGCTGGCGACCTGGGAAGAGGCGTCGCGGCCGTTGCGCACCAGATTGCGCAGGCCTTCGCACATGCGGGCGAACGCGTTGCCCAAAGTATCGTTTTTCGAGCGGGGCTGAACATCGACGGCCAGATCGCCGCCGGCGATGGCCTCGGAGAGCGCGGCCATCTCCTTCAGGTAAACCACCATCTTGCCGAAGGTGCGCGACAGTTCTCCGATTTCGTCGTCGCGCTTGATGTCGATCTCGTGATCCAGATCGCCGGCCTCTCCGATCTGCCGGGTGACTTTCATGAGATTGGCAAGTGGCTCGGTGATCGAGTTGGCGGTGGAGTATGCGATGGCGCCACCCAGCACCAGCGCCAGCAGGGTACTGAGCAGGGCCACGACGATGGTGGCAGTGGCCGCGGTTTCGTCCGACTTCCGCCGGTCGTCGAGCACCTTGCGGTTTTCCTGATCCGCCAGTTCCAGATATTCGGTCGAAGTCTTGACCCAGGACGAGGCGTCCTTCTGCAGGTAGAAGATCTGCAATTCGGCGACGGTAACGTTGCCGGCGTCCACTTCTTTGCGTTTGTCGACGAGCGGGCTGGCAAATTCCCGGGCCCAGGTCTGCTCGGTCTGCATGACTTTGTCGAGCGCCGCGCGCTGTTGTTCGGAATTCGCCAGGCCTTCGGCTTTCTGCAGTTTGTCACTCAGCAACCGGACCCCGTCCGCCATGCGCTCGACTTCGCGCGTGTCTCCGCTCAGCAGGTAGTTGGAGAGATAGAGGCGGTTCTGCATCATCTGAAAGCGGACTTTATCGGTGGCGTCGGCCAGCTCGAGGGCGCCGGCGGCGGCGGCTTTGGCCGCATGCTCGCGTTGCATGGCGATCAGGTTCACCAGAAACAGCACGATGACCATCGCCAGGACGGCCCCGAAGTTGAGATAGAGTTTCTTGCCAATTGTCATGGCTTCTCCGCCTGACTGCTTTGTCTCGGTCCGCCCCTGGGGGATGGGCGGAGTTTGGAGTCCGGATCTACTGCCCGGGCTGAAATTTGAATTCGACGATGCCCGTGCTTTCTTCTGCGGCCGGTTCAAAGCGCCAGCGCTTGAGCGCATCCATGGCCGCATTCACCAGCAGGGGATGTCCACCGATTACCTTCGTGTTCTTCAGGCTGCCGTTGGGGGCGACTACTACCACCACCCGGACGACCCCGGTAATGCTCATGCGCCGCGCGATGTCTGGATAAACCGGTGCTACCCGGGTTCTTACTTTGCGAGTAAGTTCGTCTTGGGCAAAGCCTGCGGTCGGGCTCATCGCCGCCGTGACCAATGCCAGTCCCAGCAAAACGGCACCTATCGCTCGTTGCCATGCTCGGAAAGACACGGCTCCTCCTTGGGGCAACTGCCCCACAAGCCCAATTGCACGGCCGATGCCAGCCAAACCAGGGCCGAGGTGAGGCCTATGTAATGTCTTGTAACTCATTCAGAGAAAAGGTGGTAGAACCGAACGGTCATGGCTGACTGGTGCCTGGAAGGGGGCGGCCTCCCGTCTCACGCTGGCCGATCAGCCTACCGGCTTCTCAAGCTGAGACCGAACCATTTTGCACCTGCTGGATTTCACAAGTCGGCACCTCACCTGTAATTTTCTTGACTCAAATTGAGATGGCACGTAGCTTTTCCTCTATATTCAATTACTTGTGGCTACTGGGTGCCTTGGGCAATGGAGCACATCTGACCATGCATGCCGGGAACTCGTCGCTGCTGGAGGGGCCGCGTCCGCGCTCGGACGAAGCGTTTCAGAAGTTGCTCTTGCGGCTTTCCCGAGCGGCAGCGGAGGGAGTGGAAGGCGATGCCCTGATCGAGCTGTTCTGCCGCTCGACGCGCGGTTTCTTTCTGGCGAGCGGAGCCTATTTCTGGCGGATCGTTTCCGCGGACGAACTGGTCGGGATAACTGCGGATGGCCTGCTGGCGGAGCGTTTCCCGGGGGCCAGACTGCGGGCCAACCAGAGCGCGGTCGCCATGGAAGCGATTCGCAGCCGGCGCACGGTATTTGTGAATCGGCTCGACCCGCTGCGCTACCCGATGGCCGCCGAGTTCCGGGCACGATCGCTGATGGCGGCTCCCCTGGTGGTTTCGAACGAAGTCATCGGGGCGACGGCTTTCCTGCATGACTCCGATGCGGATTTCTTCAATAACGATCTGGCCGCCAAGGCGACCATCCTGGCGGGACAGCTGGGCAGCCTGCTGGAAGCGAATCGTTTGACCCGGGCCTCGCGCGAGGAGTCGCGGCGGGCTGAGATCCTTGCCGAAGTGGTGCATGCGCTGCATTCGGTTCCGGATGCTTCTGCGGTGATCGAAGCGCTGGCAGACCGGCTGCGGACCCTGTTGCGCACCAAGCTGGTCTGCGTGCTGCTGCGGCAGGAGAGTGGCTTCAGCCTGAACGCGGTCTCGGCGGAAACGCCGCAGCTGGCGGCCACGGTGCGCTCGCGCCATGACCGCAAAGGCCTGCAGTTCTCGGCGGACCTGGCCAAGCGCGCGATCAGCGCCGGCGAACCGATCACGGTGGCGATCGATCCTGCCACCCATGCGCTCACCGATCTGGTGCCGGCGGGCATGCTGATTGCCGCGCCGTTCCGCACTTCCCGCACCCAGGGAACGGTGCTGGTTTATCCCCGTGGCGAAGGATCGTTCAGCAGCGAGGAGAAATCTCTCATTTCGGCGATTGCCGGGTTTGGCGCGGTGGCCGTGGCCAACGCTGAACTCTACGCGACAGCCAGCGCCCAGGCCCACGAACTTCATCAACTGCTGGAGATTTCCTCCGAGCTGGGATCGGTCGGGCATCTCGACCAGTTTATGCAACAGTTTGTGCTGCATGCCGCGGACTTCCTGGGGTTCGGACGAGCCTTCGTCGGCCTGCTCGAAGGCGGCCGGTTTCGGGTCCGCTGGGGTGCGGAGAACGGCAAGCCGCAGCCCATCGATACGAACTTTCCCGACGGTGTGGCCAGCCGTGCCTTGATCGCCAAGGAAGTGTTCTGGACAGACGATCCTCGAAAGGTTCCCGGCGGCAATCTGGACGTCATCGCGAAATTCAATGTTCGTCAGCTGCTGGCGGTACCGCTACTGGGTTCTGACGGCGACGTGCTGGGCATGTTCGGTGTGCTCGACCGGTTGGATCGGGAGGGCATCACCCAGGAGGATATTCGCCGGGCGAGGGCGCTGGGGAACCAGGTGGCGGTGGCGCTCGAGGTGACCCGGAACCTGCATCGGTCTGAGCAGCACCGGCGGCGGGCGGAGTCGTTGATGGGACTGGCGTTGGAGCTGAACTCGGCGCTGCGCCTGCCGGAATTCGCGTCCAGCTTTGTACGCCGGGCGGCGGATATGCTGGGGGCCCAGGTGGCGGCCCTGGCCGTGAATCAGGGGGGAACCCTGGAGACGGTGGCGCTGCACGACCCGGCGCACGATTCCGCCAAGATGCAACCGCTGCTGCGCATGCTCAGCCATGCGCTCTCGGAGATTGTGCCGCAGCACACGGAATTCCTGACGGCGGCTGCGGCGGAGAAACTGCTGCCCGGCGCCCTGGCGTCCAACCTGGGATGGGACGATTGCGCGCTGGTCAGGCTGGTGAGCGCCACGGGCGAGTTGGCAGGAGTCTTATGCCTGGCAAATCGCGGGCGTCCGCTCAGCGAAGAAGATGAGCAATTGTTGCAGGCGGTGGCCGGCCACGCTTCCGTAGCTTTGGAAAACGCGCGGTTGTTCACCCGCATGGACCAGGCCAACCGCCACTGGATGGACATCTTCGATGCCATCGGAGACTTCATCGTGGTGCACGACGCGCATCACAACGTATTGCGCGCGAACCGTTCTCTGGCGGATTTCATTGGTGTGCAGCCGCAGGAACTGATCGGGGTCAACATGCGGGCGCTGCTGGCTATCGAAAGCGAAACGCCCTCGCCCGACTGTCCCTTTTGCCATATCGCGGCGGATGCGACGGACGAATTCGTGCACCCCGTGCTGGATCGCAATTACCTGGTGTCTACCTCCCGCATCCACAGCGCGCAGAACGAGAGCCTGCAGATCATTCACGTGCTGAAGGACATTACCGACCGCCGCGAGGCCGAGCGGCGCTACCGGGAACTCTTCGACAACATCCAGGAAGGGCTTTTCTTCTCGACGCCGGCCGGCCGGTTTATCGAGGTGAATGAAGCCCTGGTGCGGCTGCTGCGGTATCGCGACCGGGAAGAACTCCTGCAAGCCGATATACCCCGGCAAATTTACTTTTCCTTCGACGAGTACCAGCAATTTGCTTCCGGGATGGAGCAGCAAGGCCTGTTGCGGAATTTCGAGGCTACGTTGCGGCGCAGAGATGACTCGCCCATGCATGCGCTGCTGAACTGCATTGCCGTGCGCGATCCCCAGGGTCGGGTGCTTCAATACCGTGGATTGATTCTGGACATCACCGGGCTGAAGAACTTCCAGGCTGAGTTACAGCGGGAGCGGGATTTCTCGGGCAAGATTCTGAACAATACCCAGAGCCTGATTCTGGTGGCGGATACCGCCGGGCTGATCAGCTATGTCAACCGCCGCTGGTCCGACTTCGGCTACGAGCAAGCGCAACTGCTGGGACAACCTCTGATCGAACTGGCAGCCACCCCTTCGCGGCCCGCTCTGCAGGAGTCGCTCAGCGCCACCCTGGCCGGGCAGCAGGTAGACAATATGAATCTGCACCTGCTGCGTGGCGATGGCCGGGTGGGCCAGTTCTCCGTCAACCTCAGCCCGATGCGCGACGAACAGGGCCGGGTGAGCAGCATCGTCGGGGTGCTCACCGATATCACCGATGCCGCACTCCTGCAGGCGAAGCTGATGCAAACCGAGAAGCTGGCAGCCGTCGGGCAATTGGTCTCCGAAGTGGCGCACGAAGTCAAAAATCCGTTGACCGCGATTCTGGGTTTTGCCGACCTGCTCATGGAAAATCCCGAACTGCCGGAGAGCGCGCGCAAAGATCTGCGGGTGATTTTGCAGGAGGCACAGCGCACCGAGCAGATCGTGCAGAACCTGCTGAGCTTCGCGCGCCAGGTTCCGCCACATCGCAAGCCGGTGCAGTTGAATGCGATCGTGCGCCGCACCGTGCAACTGCGTGCCTACCACTTCCACAGCCATGGCGTTCAGGTGATCGAGCGACTGGAAGAGGATATGCCCTATGTGCTGGGCGACTCGCACCAGTTGCAGCAGGTTTTTCTCAACATCCTGAACAACGCTTACGATGCCGTGCGCGAGACCGGAAGACAAGCGCACATCGAAATCGCCAGCGCCAACCGGGGGACTTTCGTCGAAGTCTCGTTCCGCGACAATGGCAACGGGATTACCCATCCTGACCGGATCTTCGATCCCTTCTTTACGACCAAAGCGGTAGGTAAGGGAACCGGGCTGGGCTTGAGCATCTGCTACGGGATCGTGCACGAGCATGGCGGCGAGATTCTCTGCCACAACAACCCGAACGGCGAGGGTGCGACCTTCGTGGTGCAACTTCCTGCCGTTTCCGAATCAGCCTCGCTGAGCGCGAGCGCAGGAGTGGTACCACGATGACACCCCGGCCAGTGCTGCTCATCGAAGACGAGCCCGGAGTCATGGCGCTGGTCCGCGAGACCCTGGAGCGGAGCGGCTATGCTGTGGTCTGCGCCGGGTCTGGAGCGGAAGCTTTGAAAATCCTCAGCTCCGGTGAATTTCTGGGAGTCGTCTCCGACATGTGGACTCCCGGAGGCGTGGACGGAGCCGATGTTCACGCGTGGATCCAGAAAAACCGGCCGGAACTGGCCTCCAAGATCGTTTTCATCACCGGCGATCTCGCCAAAGAAGAAACCCTCACCACGTTGCGCCGCACGGGCGCGCCCTGGGTAGAAAAGCCGTTTCGGGTGCAACACTTCATCTCCGTCGTGCAAGAGACCATAGGTAAAGACCGTGAGTAAAGATCTGCAAATCCGATTTCTGATCGTGGACGACGAGCCGAGCATCCGGCGGCTCTGCAGCAACGTAGGCGAGCAACTGGGCTTCGAATGCATGGAGGCCGATAGCGGAGAATCCGCGCTGGCGTTGCTGGAACACGAGCCCGCGCACATCATTCTGACCGACATGGTGATGCCCAACATGTCGGGCCTGGAATTTCTGGAGAGGGTGAAGAAACTCCTGCCCCGCGCCGAAGTGGCGGTGATGACTGGGCATGGCTCGGTGGAAACCGCGGTGCAAGCCATGAAGCTCGGCGCCTACGACTACATCAGCAAGCCGTTCTCGCCGCTCGAGGAACTGCGGCTGTTCCTGCGCCGCATGGCGGAAAAAATACAGTTGGTGGAAGAGAATCAGTTCCTGCGCGAGCGCATGGACACGGAAACCGAGATGTACGGCATCGTCGGCGTTTCACCAAAGATTCAGGACGTGCTGCGCATGATCTCCCGCCTGAAAGACACGCGCACGCCGGTGCTGATCATGGGGGAAAGCGGGACGGGAAAAGAACTGGTGGCGCGCGCCATTCATCATCGCGGGTCGTTTGCGAACCGCCCCTTTGTGGCCGTGGATTGCGGCTCGCTGGTGCCGACGCTGATTGAGAGCGAACTGTTTGGCTATGAGAAAGGCGCGTTCACCGGGGCGATCAAGTCGAAGATCGGATTGTTTCAGGCGGCCGATGGCGGCACGATCTTTCTGGACGAGATCGGCGAGTTGCCGCCGGAGATGCAGGCCAAGCTGTTGCGCGTCCTGCAGGAGAAAGAAGTGCGGCCGGTGGGCAGCAATCAGAGAGCGAAGGTGGACGTGCGCGTGATCGTGGCCACCAATCGCGATCTGGAGCAGGAATACCGTAAAGGCACCTTCCGCAAGGATCTTTATTTCCGGCTGAACGTGGTTGCCGTCCGCCTGCCGGCATTGCGCGAACGCCGCACCGACATTCCCATGCTGGTGCACTGGTTCCTGGACCGCTACGCCGCGGGAGCGGAAGTGAAGGTTACTCACGGCGCCATGAAGGCACTGATGCAGTACGATTGGCCGGGAAACGTGCGTGAATTGGAGAACTGCATCGAACGCGCCATGACGCTGGGCGACCGGCGAATGATCGACGTCGATGATTTGCCGCCCGGAATCGGATCGTCGGCGTCGTCGGGCCAACTGGACGCGGACTCTCCCTCCGGCGGGAATGCTACCGACCTGGAGGACATCGAGCGCGCCACCATCCAGCGCGTATTCGAACAGGTGAAGGGTGATAAAGCCCTAGCCGGCAAGATGCTCGGCATCAGCCGCGCCACGCTCTATCGCAAGCTCAAGCGCTACAACATTGGGACGCGGGCTGAAACCCAGTCGAGTGCGGCGCTGCAGTGATCTGGTGCCGGCATCCTCTTACCTTCCTCCGAACGCTAACCCGTCGGCGAGCGTAGACTCGAGCGCCGCCACTCGGGGCCGATATGAGACGCCCGTATCATTATGAGACTGAAGGCGGTCTCAGCAGGCTTCACAGCGCCCGGCCTGCCAACGAAATCAACCATTTAGCTCGGTGGAAAAGAGCGCTCTGGTTTGGCTTGGATCGTGCATTATTTCTCGGTGCGGTCGAGGCGTCTGACCAAGGCTAGCTAACCGGCAAGCGCGGACTCCTCGGCCGCTCGAAATCGAAGTGCAAGGAAGTCGAGGGAACCGTGTCCAGACAGGGTACAGGCGCTGCGCGCTCATTTCGTGAAAGCTCCGTTGCCAGGTTGGCGAAATTCTTCCCTGAGGTGACCCCGGTTCGGATTCCAGTGCGTCTGACCAGAGTAGGCGGGGAAGGCCAACCGTTCTCGGAGAATACGGTGATCGAATTTGGCACACCACGCGAGGTCTTGTTTGCCTCGACCCTGCCTCTAGAGTTTGCCGATACCCTGCGATTGGAAAATTCTGATGGCTCGCTGACGGCAGAAGCCTCCGTAGTCGCGTTGCAGTACCACGGCGCGGGCACGGCCGTGGCAGCGCGTTTCACCGGTGAAGTCACCAATTGGATCGTGAAACCATGACAACCCCTGACTTGAACGAGTTGGCCGCACAATGGCGTACGGCACGACAGCTTTATCCGCTCTACTCCGCGCTGGCACGCGAATTCGTGATCGAGATGCCGGCTTGCGCCGACCTGGAGTCGGCGGTCGACTCGCCTCCGCAGGAATCGGTGGAGCAGGCACGGCAGCTGTTTGAGCTCATGGATGACCGCATCCAGGTACACCAGCTGCGGCAATTTCTGCAGACCACGGCGCTGGCGACCGACGAGTCTCTGCAGCAGCTGTTGCAACATCATCTTCACAAGGCCAAGCGCACCGATTCAGACCGCGACAAAGTCGACTTTCTGCTGGTGCAGTATTTTTCCCATGTCGCCCCTTCGCGGCTGGAAGATGCCGATGTCGAACCGGATTACATCGCGCAAGCGCTGGAGCCGGTCCTGGGAACGGTGGACGCGGCGCCGCCGGCGTGGCTGCAGCCGCTCGACGAGCTGGTGAGTTTGGCCCAGGCGTGCAAGAGTCTTAGCCAGCTTCTGGACAGTGGGATTCTGGAGAAGGGCCGCAAGCTGAAGATGGGATGCGGCGACAAATATTTTCTGCCCACGGCCATGGTGTCGTTCACCCGCTTCAGTTTTCTCATGCGCCGGGTGTTTTTCCGCTTGATGCACGAGGATCTGAATTGCATTCTGGACGGCCTGCGGGAATTGCAGGACCGGGGCATCAACAACCTGGATTGCCGGCGGGCGCAGTTCTCGGCCGACGAGCCGGTGCTTCGGCTGCGCATGATCTGCCAATCCTGGAAGGTGATGTTCCACGCCGAGTATTCCTCCGGGCAGCCGCTGCGCATGCTGGTCGATCTGCGCTCGGTCGTAGATGCCGCTTTGAAGCGCACTGCGAAGACTGCTTCTGGAAAAACGGGTGGGGCGCCGCCCAAGGCGCGAGCTGCGGCCGCCAGCGTAAAGTCTTCGGCGGCCAGCTCAGACGTGGCCGAGTTCGAAGTCTCCAGCGGTGGGGGATGGGATGCCGACCCAGCCAATCATGGCCACAATCCCGGCGGCGACGGCAACGCTTAAAGAGCTTACGGAGACAGCGTGGAACAGCCGACGGTGCTGATCATTTCCGACGATGCCGAGTTTTCCCGGGCAATTGCCAGCCGCTGGCAAATGGAGCGCAACGTGCCCGCCTTCACTTTGATGGGTAGCGATCTCTATCCCGGCATCGGCGGGGAGAGTTTCGAGTTGGCGATCGTGGGTGCGGTGCGGCCGAAGGCCTTGGGCGCAGTTCTGTCCACGCTGGAATCCACCGGCAAGCCGGTGATCCTGGTTGCATCGGATACGCTCCAGGCGCTCGCCAACGAAACCTACACGCGGGTCATGGTTCTACGCGACTACGAAGGATGGCGGGAAGCGCTGGTGCTGGTGTGCAGCGAGGCGCTCCGCCGCGCGGCAGCGCTAGAGCGGGCGCAGTGCGCCGAGCAAGACAACCGTTCGCTGAAAACCGGCGCAACCCTGGGACGCTATGCGCTGGATATGCGGCATACCGTCAACAATGCCCTTACTTCCATCCTGGGCAATTCCGAATTGCTGCTGGCCGAGCCGGGAACGTTCTCCGCCGCCACCAGGGCACAGATCGAGACGATCCGCAACATGGCTTCGCGGATTCACGAAGTTCTGCAACGCTTCTCATCTCTGGAGAAGGAACTCAGATTTCTAGAGAAACAGCCGGAAGAAGCGGCGGCAAGGTCCCAGGCCGCTGGAGCGGTTTTCTAGTCTCAGGAATTGCCGTCAGCCCAAGGCTCTATCTCAGGCGGCGGCAAGGCGCGACTAGCGGGAGCGGGATTTCTTGCCACCCGCGGCAGCTTCCTTCTCGGTCGCCGCCGGTTTCTTTTTTCCTTCCATCTGCGCCAGGCTCTGCTTCAGCGCCGACATGAGATCGACCACTGGCGCCAATTTCTTGGGCTTCTCGACCTCGGCAACCTCGCCGCCTTCGAGCTTGGTTTCGATCAGCTTCTTGAGATTGTCCTGGAAGCTGTCGTGATACTTCTCTGGATCCCATTCGCCGGCGAGTGCCTCGATCAACTGGTGGGCGACTTTCACCTCAGCGTCTTTCAATTCCACGTCGGGCGCTCCGAATTCTTCCACCTTGCGCACTTCGTCGGCATAATACATGGTGTGCAACATCATTCCGCCTTCGTGCGGACGCAGGAACACCGTGTACTCGCGATTATGCATGGTCAGCTTGGCGATGGCGACGTATTCGCTTTCTTCCAGAGCCTTGGTGAGAAGGGCGTAGGGGCGGCGGCCGGCTTCTTCAGGAACCATATAGTAAGAAGACTCGAAGAAGACGGGATCGACCTCGCTGGATTTTACAAATTCCAGGATCTCCATGGTCTTGGCGGTCTTGGGCTCGATCTTCTTGATCTCGTCCGGCTCGATGATGACGTATTCGTCTTTGCGATATTCGTAACCCTTGACGATCTCGCTGCGGTCGACGACCTGGTTGTCGGCCGGGCAGTAGTATTGCTGTTTGACCCGCTGCTTATCGGGGCGGTGTAACATGTTGAAGGAAATGCCGGAACTGCGCGCGCCGGAGAACAGTCGTACCGGCATGGAGATGAGTCCAAAAGTCAGATAGCCCGACCACACGGAGGCTGCCATAGGTTCTCCCTGAAAAAGCGCCAGAGCCGCGCCAAGTTATGGAGTTTAACGTACAACGACGAATTTGACGCGCCAACTGTCCCCCGGTAATCCAAAGTGAAAGCACGACCGCGTGGGGGACCGAGGCGTCCAATACTATATCTGGTAGTTCCGTTCTTGAGTCGTCGTCCCATCGGGTTCGTCGCTTAGATGCCATGTTGCTGATGGAAAGCCGCTTAACTTCGCTGCTGGCCGAGTGGACTGCCGGGGTCACCGAGGTGTGGACAGCGGGCGGTGTGACCTTGGCGTTCGCCCTGCTAGCACGCTGGGTTCGGGGAGTTGCCCGCTCGGGCGCGGTCGCCGGAGCGGTGATTTGCTTCGTGCTCTACCTGACTGCCGGGCCGGGAGCGTTTGCGGTACTGGTATCGGTATTTGTGCTGGCCTGGATCACCACTCGCGTCGGCTATGCCCATAAACAGCGGCTGGGAACCGCCGAGAAGCGGGAGGGTCGAACCGCTTCGCAGGTGCTGGCCAACCTCGGGACGGCGGCCGTTTGCGGGATTCTGGTTGCCGTCTCCGGTAGGGACGTTTTCCGGCTCGGGCTGGTTGCCGCCCTGGCGGAGGCGGCCGCGGACACCGTTTCGAGCGAAGTGGGCCAGGCTGCAAGCGGGAAAGCACGTCTGATTACCACCTGGCAGGAAGTGCCAGCGGGTATCGATGGTGGAATAACCCTGCCGGGAACGTTGGCCGGAGTTGGAACGGCAGCGGCCGTCAGCGCGGTCGGCGGTTTGACCCGATTGCTCCCATGGAACTGGCTCGCCCCGGCAGCTGCAGCGGCCGTTTTGGGTATGATCGTGGATAGTTACCTGGGCGCGTGGCTGGAGCGACGGGGCTGGTTAAACAATGATGCGGTGAATTTCTTGAGTACCGTGGTAGCGGCGGGGTTCGGCGCCCTGTTCTCGAGGGTGTATTGAGACCTGGATGTCCCCCTGGCATCGGTTTCTGCCGTCCGTTCGGGACTCTTCGGATTCCGCTACCGAAAACCGAGGGCTGCCGCCCTGGGCTAATATCTGCCGCCGCTTCGCGGCTGGTAAGAACGCTCCTGTTCTACACCTCAGACGAAACTCCAAACGCCCTCTGGGTTCTGTCCCCGCCGGGCGGCCATGTACTGAGGTTCGTTGCTGCCATCCCCATAAGCGGGCGAGAATTTACGGCAGCTTTCCAGCGTGTGCCTGCATCTGATTGAGAGGCAGCTTCCCCCAACGAATGCAGCGCATGACTCAAAGAAACCTGATGGGTGTTCGTACTTTCATTGTGGGCTGTGCCTTGGCGCTGGCGCTGTTTCTATCCGCGCAGAGGCATTCCGATGCCGCTCCCCACGCGGGATTTCGCACGGTCGTTGACCTGACCCACACGATCAACACCAACGTTCCCACGTACGAACTATCCGAGAAATCCGCCTACCAGGTGAAAACCGTCGCGACGATCGACAAGGATCAATACTTCGCCCGCGACATTTGTCTTCCGGAGCACTTCGGCACGCATATCGACGCCCCAGCGCACTTCGCGGCTGGATTGTGGACCGTCGACCAGATTCCCGCGGAGCGGCTGGTGGCGCCCATGGTTGTGATCGACATGCGCCAGCAAGTTCAGGGCGATGCGGATTATCGTCTTTCGGTCGAGGACATTGCCAAATGGGAGCGGGCGCACGGCCAGATTCCAATCGGGGCTATAGTGATGCTGCGCACCGGCTGGGAATCGCGCTGGGATTCGGTCAAGGACTATCGCAATGCCGATGCCAAGGGCGTCATGCACTTCCCAGGCTACTCGGAGGAAGCTGCGAAGTTTCTGGTCGAGGGACGCCAACCCGTGGGCCTGGGCATTGACACGCTAAGTATCGACTACGGCCCTTCCCAGCATTTTGAAGTGCACCGCTACACTTTGTCCCATAGCCTCTATCATCTGGAAAACGTGGCCAACCTCGGCGCTGTGCCCGAAACTGGCGCGGTCGTAATTTCAGCCCCGGCGAAAATCGAGGGTGGATCGGGCGGCCCGGTCCGCGTTCTGGCCCTGACGCAATAGCATCTTCCTGTTCACCGTGCTTCTCCCGCGGCAACCCCAGGAATTGCGCTCATCCCCTGCATTCGCATATGCTCGGGCTGAATTTCCGTGGATACCATTTCCGCACCACATCCCGCGCAGGCTCCGCCGGTCGGTGATCGGCGAGGACCGGGGTTGCAACTCGCGATTCTGGTTTTGCTGATGGGTTGGCTGTATTCCTCGATTCTGGCGCGTCTGGTCGCCCAGTGGTGGCACGATCCGAATTTTTCCCACGGCTTCTTCGTGCCTCTGTTCTCGTTACTCGTGATATGGCAGACCCGCTCGCGGCTGGTTTCGGTCCCGCTGCGGCCTTCCTGGGTGGGATTGCCGCTCATGATCGTCGCGCTCTCGGTGCTGGTGGTGGGAGTGCTTGGCGCGGAACTGTTTCTCTCCCGCGTTTCGTTGCTGCTGGTGATCGCCGCGCTGATTGTTTTCTTTCTGGGCTGGCAATCGTTCCGCGCGGTGCTCTTTCCCTGGGCCTTCCTGATACTGATGATTCCCATTCCCGCGATCTTGTTTAACCAGATCACCTTTCCCTTGCAGTTGCTGACCTCAAAAGTAGCCAGCGGCGTATTGCCGGTGATCGGCGTGCCGGTGCTGCGCGAGGGCAACGTCATCACCCTGCCCGCCATGTCACTGGAAGTGGCCGAGGCCTGCAGCGGCATCCGCTCTCTGCTCTCACTGGTCGCGCTTTCCATCATCTATGGATACTTGCTGGAGAAACGAAACTCGATCCGCGTGCTGCTGGCGCTGGCCTCGGTTCCGATTGCGGTGGCGGCAAACAGCCTGCGCATTGTCGGTACCGGACTGCTCGTGCAGTACTGGGATCCCGACAAGGCCGAGGGATTCTTTCATCTTTTTTCTGGATGGCTGATTTTTGTGGTCTCGATGATCCTGCTCTTGCTGCTTCACCAGATCTTCTACTGGATCTGGGATCGCGAGGATAGCGATCTGTCCGAAGATGAGGCCGAAGCATGAGTCCCCACATTCGATTCGGCGTAGCCGCGGCGCTGTTGGTGGCGACCGGCTTATTCCTACATGGCCGGAACGAAATCGTGCCTGCGCGGCAGCCGCTGGCCTCTTTCCCGCATCAGCTCGGCGACTGGAGCGGAACCGACGTCGAGATACCGCAGGATGTGCGAAACGTGCTGGGCCCGGGCGATTTCTTATTGCGCGTCTACGGGCGCGGGGAAGCGCAGCCGGGTGTTGATCTCTTCGTCGCCTACTTTCCCAGCCAGCGCACCGGAGATACGATCCATTCGCCGAAGAATTGCCTCCCGGGGGCGGGTTGGTCGCCGGTGAGTTCGAGCCGGGTCGGGCTGAGTGTTCCCGGCCACGCTTCCATTCCGGCTAATCGCTACGTAATCGCCAAAGGTGGCGATCGGGAACTGGTGCTCTACTGGTATTGGTCGCACGACCGCGCTGTCGCCAGCGAGTACTGGGCGAAGTTTTACCTGGTAGCAGATTCCATGCGGCTCAATCGCAGCGACGGTTCGCTGCTTCGCGTCACCACGCCGCTGCTGCCGGACGAGAGCGAAGGTGCTGCCCAGCAGCGGTTGATTTCGTTGGTGGACGAAGTCGTGCCTCGGCTCGAGGACTACATCCCTCGTTAATTCTCAGATAAATCCGCGGCACGAATGGCTGCGGCAACGGCAGGGCAGCTTTCCATCGTGGTGGCTCTCGCCATAATCGCAGGTCAGTTCTTCGCCCGGACCGATGTCGCGCAGGGCGTAGAACTCAACGTGCCCGCGGAAGATTCGGATGAAGGTGTTGGGCGCACAGGAGTGATTGATAAAACGGAACACATTTCCCTGGGACGCGTCCACGGCGCGGCCATCGCCGGTCTCGACGATGGCAATGTGCTGCCGTTCCTTGGCCCGCCGGCGGCCTTCGCGCTCGCTGACGACTTCTCCGTGCATCTCGCCCAGTTTGCGGCGAGCCTGGATGGTTGCGCCGGCGAATAGCCCGCGCCCTTCGATGGCGCTGCCTTTCACGGTAACCATGTAGCGCGCGGCCTGGTATGGATCGGGAATCGTATTGAAGCTGCTCATAGGCAAAAAATGAGCCGTAATCATAAACCAGAATGAAGAAATTCGGGAGGCGGATGGTAGATTAAATACGGCTCGCGCCAGCCGGAGCCGCCGCGCATAACCCCGGTAACCTCATCTGTTTTCCCATTCACCTTGGTTTTGTGAAATCATCTCTGAGAACCCCAACCGAGGCATACAAGGCATGAGGTCTTTTTCCGTCCGCACTTTTGCACTGCTGGCTCTGGTCGCGATCACGCTGACCGGCTGCTCGCGCGATCCCAACGTTCGCAAGCAAAAGTATCTGGAGAGCGGGCAGCGCTACTACGAAAAGGGCAAATACCGCGAGGCGGCCATTCAGTTTTCTAACGCGGTGCAGGTGGATCCCCAGTTTGCCGAAGGGCACTACCAGCTGGCACAAACCTATCTCAAGCTGCAGCAGTGGGGCCGCGCCTATCAGGAGCTGAGCCGCACCCTCGAGCTGCTGCCGGAGGATTACAAAGCTCATCTTGACCTCGCCAATCTCCTGATTGCAGGACATGACCTGAAGCAGGCGCAGGAACACACCGATTTTCTGCTGGCCAAGCAGCCAAACAGTCCTGACGTGCACGTGGCCCTGGCGAACCTGAAGGCCGCGCAGGATGACCTTCCCGGAGCCATCCAGGAAATACAAAAGGCAATCACACTCGATCCCAACCGCTCGGATTCCTACCTGAGCCTGGCGATGCTGCAGCTGAAGTCCAACCAGACAGACGTTGCGGAGGCCAATTTCAAAAAGGCCGCCGATCTTGCCCCCAAAGGAATGAGCGCGCAGCTTGCCCTCGGCAGTTATTACCAGTCGCGCAGCCGCTTCCCGGAGGCCGAGCAGCAATTCCATCATGCCATCGAGGTGGACCCCACGGAGACCGAGCCGCGAGCCTCGCTGGCACGCCTGTATCTGATGGAAGGCAAGCTGGGAGAGGCGGAAGACCTGCTGAAGCAATCCAAGCGCGACTTGGCGGACAATTCGGTCGGCTATCGCATGTTGGGCGACTTCTACTTCGCCACCGGCAGTCTAGACAAGGCCACCGCAGAGTACGCGTCTCTTTATCACGATCACCCCAAAGACCTGGCGGTGAAGAAGAACTACATCCAGCTGCTGATCCTGAAGGATCGTCTCGACGATGCCAAGAAGTTGAATGACGAGGTCCTGAAAGAAAACGCCAACGACAATGAAAGCCTGATCTACCAGGGCCAGATTCAGGTGCGCCAGGGACATCCCAACGACGCCGTCCAGAGCCTGCAAACCGCGGTCAAGAATGATCCCGACAATGGGGTGGCGCACTACCACTTGGGAATCGCATTCGACCAGCTTGGCAACTTGGCGCGCGCGGAAAGCGAGTGGCGCGACGCGGTGCGCCTGCGGCCCGATCTGGGCGAGGCGCAACGCGCCTTGGCCGCGGTTGCCTTGCGCAAGGGTGACATGGATACGCTGGCCGCGACGGCCGACCAGATCAGCCGTCTGCAACCCACTTCTCCCGACGGCTACGCGCTGCGCGCCGCGGCCGAGATGAATCGCAAGAACCTGTCGTCGGCGGAACAATTTATCCGTAAGGCCATCGAGGTCGCTCCGGAGAGCCCGCTGGGTTACGTGCAAATGGGCAATCTGAGGTCTTTACAAAAACAGTGGCCGGACGCCGAGAGATCGTATCAGCAGGCGCTGGACAAAGATCCCAATTCTTCCGATGCGCTCAGCGGCCTGATGAACCTTTACATCGCGCAGAAACAGTATGACAAAGCGGTTGCGGCGGCCAACTCGCAGATCGCGAAAGCTCCCAACAACAGCGCCTTCTACGACTTGCTTGGCACCGTGCTCTACAACAACAAGAAAGATCTGAAGGGCGCCGAGGATGCCCTGCGCAAGGCCGCTACGCTCGATCCGAAAAACTCCGACGCGCTGCTGAAACTGGGACAGGTGCAGGTCGCCTCCGGCTCTACGGATCAGGCCATCGCGACTTACCAGAATTCCATCCAGCAGAATCCGCGTGAAGTCAGCTTCTACATCCTGATGGGTGAGCTCTACGAAGCCAAGCAGGACTGGAACGATGCCAAAACCTGGTATCAGAAGGCGCTGGAATTGCAGCCGGAAAATCCGCTTGCCTCGAATAATCTCGCCTACGCCATGCTGCAGACCGGCGGCAACGTCGACGTGGCGCTGTCGCTGGCGCAGACGGCACGCCGCGGCATGCCCGATTCGCCAAACGCCGCCGACACGCTGGGTTGGGTTTTCTACCAGAAGGGCGCATACCAGTCCGCCATCGACTTATTTCAGGAGTCACTGCGCTTGGTTGCGAAGAGCAATCAGGCTGAGAACCCGACAGTTCACTATCATCTAGGCTTGGCGTATCAGAAGGCGGGAAACGCTGCCTTGGCCCGTGAGCACCTGGAGCGGGTGCTGAAGCTCAACCCCAATTACTCAGCCTCCGCGGAGGTCAAGAAAGCTCTGGCCCAGCTAAAGTCCTGAATCAAATCAAGGTATCCTCTGGGGCAGGGTTCCACTTGCTGATAGCTCGCTTCTTCTAGAATCAACTTACAAGAGTGTCTCGATGTGCAAGGTTTTGCATTCGGGCTAGTCCAACAAAAACTTTGCCGCCAAAACTGTTTTCCGGATATACTTCGTGCCGCGAATGGCCTGCGTGTCGTGGCTTTCGCACCCCTCCCCCCTTTGCTTCCATCGCTCATCGCAAGCGTTCGTGTTCGATGCACTGATTCGCAAAGAGGAGTGCCATGAATTCTGCTTCGATTTCTTGCCATTCGTTTCCTCACTTAGGCAAAGAAACCAGACACAATTTGTCGCAGGTTTTGTGCCTGTTGATCTTGATCCTGGCGAGTGTGGCCGGGTTTACCCAGACTTACGCCGACCTTTACGATCTTGGCACTGGCGGAAATGATCCCGCGAATCCCGATGGTTTTCTGGTGCAAGGGCGAGACGGCGCCCTTTATGGCACCTCCACACAGGGTGGCAAGTTAGGACTAGGCGCTATCTACAAGATTTCGACCGGCGGGAAGCTCCAGCTGCTCTATAGCTTCGATGGAACCCTCGGCACCTGCCACAGCGGCCTCACCCTTGCCAGCGATGGAAATCTCTATGGCACCACCGACGGACCTGACTCCGGCGGGCCTCCCTTTGGAACAGTCTTCCGCATCACGCCGGACGGAAACTTCTCCGTGCTGCATACATTTGTGGACACCGGCGATGCCGGCTATCCACACGCGCCGCCCATCGAAGGCATCGACCATTACTTCTATGGGACCACCGGGCGCGGCGGCAATCGTGGCTACGGGACCGTCTACAAGATGACGGCTGCGGGGCAACTCGTGACACTCCATGAATTCGACAACACTCACGGAGCTTTTCCCTCCGCACCTCTGATGCAAGCCAGGAGCGGAAATATCTATGGTGTAACCACAGGGGGAGGAACCTCCGGCAATGGCACCATTTTCAAGGTCACGCCCAAGGGCAAGTTTACCGTGCTTTACAACTTCGACGTCACCCACGGTGCGCAACCCTTCGCTCCGTTGATCCAGGGCAGCGATGACAACTTCTACGGGACCACCGTTCGCAGCAATAAGCACGGAATCGCCTTCAAAATGACGCCGAAGGGCGATCTGTTCATCTTGCACGATTTCAAGCTGCGCGAAGGCAAGGGAATTTACGCCGGCTTAGTGCAGGCCACGGATGGCAGGTTCTACGGGTCCAGCACTCAGGGCGGGAGCAATGGCCTGGGTACGCTGTTCAAGGTGAATCGAGTAGGAGGATTCAGCGTCGTTTACAACTTTGACGATGCCGGCGGTGCTCAGGGACTGACTACGTTGATCCAGCACACCAGCGGCGGAGTTTACTCCACTACCTTTGAGGGAGGAGCATTCGGCCAAGGCTCCTTCTATAACCTTGATTTGGGGTTGGGACCCTTTGTGAGTATGGATGCCAAGGCGCGCCATGCGGGCCAGGATGTCGGCATTCTTGGTCAAGGGCTGACGGGGACGACCGACGTAAGCTTCAACGGCACGCCGGCGGGATTTACCGTTGTCACCGACACATTCCTGACGGCTACCGTTCCGCCTGGAGCGACCTCTGGCTCGGTAACGGTGACGACGCCCGGCGGGAAGCTCAGCAGCAACGTCATATTTCGCGTAGTTCCCTAGCGCCGGGGGGGCGGATCTGGCGAATTCGATCGGTTAAGGGGCGGCGGGAAACACCGGTGCTAGTCACCTTCGACTTGGGATACGCCTTGGGCGCGACTCGAATCCAGGGCCTCGGCACTCTTTCGGCAGACCCACATCAGACCGCCGACCGCCGTACATGCTCCTACCAGAAGCCAGGACAGCAAGATGATCACGACTGGTTGCATCCGGGGTTACCTGCCTCAGTCAACGAATGTTGATCTTCGCACATTATCAGCCTTGTGTGAACCGAAGATAAACGAGTCATCAAAAAGGGGATAAAAACCCTAACTGCTAGGGGGAGTGCTGACGATCCGGGCCAGTGACATGAGTCTAGAGCTGATCTTCAAGCCGGCCCGCTGCGCGTTTACCGGGCTGATCTCAAACCGCACGCGATTCCCGTCCCAGATGAAATTCACGATGCCCAGATTGGCGAATCCCGGGCTATCGCCGACCGTCAGCACGTTGGCGGGCCCGAGTCGCTGCACGATCAGCGGCATGTCCTTTACGCGAGAGGCAGTTACGAACAAGACCTGGCAGCTTCGAATCGGCTCCAGTCTCATCAGGTGAGCAACCTCCACGTTGCGCCCGTTGACCCTCTTGCCGGCGACCGCGGTCTCAAAGTTTGGCCCGAAAGGATCGCTTCCGAGCACGCAAAGCCGGATCGGAGAGATGGCGGCGGGGAACGCCTCCTGTGGCCATTCGACAAATTTTGTGAAGTTATAAAGGAATGCCGCCTTGATCTCGTACTCTCCGGCAGCCTTGCCCTGCGCCAGCGCTGAGCAAGCGCCGGCGAACAGCAGCCACCCTGCCAGCATCGCTGCGATTACCCGCCTGGCCGTCGGCTTCGACAGACCCGGCCACCGGCGGCAGCTTGGCCTCAAAATTTCCATGTGACTTTCCCATACACGGAACGGGTAACTTCTCCGCCCAGCACATAATCGAAAGAGGTCGGAAACTCGAAGTGACGCGGTTGCAGCAGGTTTTGTCCGGCTGCACTGAACTCCATGTGCTCGCCCGCTTGCCATCCCACTCGCAGGTCGGCCCGCAGGTAGCTGGCAATCGGCTGCACCGGGTCGCGGAGTGACGCGACGTAGTACAGATGCTGGCCTAGTTCCAGTCCGTGAGGCAGGGAAAATTCTGAGTGCAGCTGAAACTGATGTTGTGGGTTTTGTTCCAACGGTATCAGGTTGACAACTTCGTCCGGCGGCAGACTGGATTTCACCTTCGATCGTAACCAGGAATAGCTGCCGGTAAGCTTCCACAGCTTGCCGGGAACATAGGTTCCTTCAAGTTCGAAACCGTAAGCGCCGCCGTGATAGGGAAACCCCTGGTAATAAGGAATTTCTATGTGCGGCGAAGGTTGGGGAACGAACTCGGGCACTCCTGCCGTGGCGCCTTCGGCGTGATGGTAGCGGTGCTTGAAGGTCGCCAGGTCGAAGGAAATCTGCTGGCTGGCCTGCACCCGGTATCCGAACTCGTAGGCGATCAATTCTTCCGCGTGCGGATTGATCGTCGGGCGTAACACCACGACATTGGTAGTGCCATTCTGATCGGCAAAGGGCTCCACGTTTGCTGTCCCCGCCATTTCGAACAAGCCCGGCGTGCGTACCGCCCGCGAAACCGCCATCCATAGAGATTGCCGGCGGTTTGCCTCCCAGAGCAGACGAGCCGTAGGCTGGACTTCGAATCCGGTCACGCAGTCGTGTTCCAACCGGAAGCCCGCAGTCAATATCAGCTTGCGCGGCAACAAGGTCACGTCATCCTGAAGAAACGAACTGAACAGCTTGAGGGTGTGATCCGCCGGGTGCAATGAGACTTCCCAACTGCCGGAGGTATGCTCTTGCGTGGTACGAAAGCCCCCTCCCCACAGCAGGTCTTGCCGCGTACCCAGGGAAAGGTGATGCTGAAAATCGAAATCCAGCATGTTTTGCGACTGCCCCAGAACCAGATCCGGATGGCGAACGTTATCGTAAAAAACCTGCAGTGACGACTCCGAGCCTCCGGCATAACGGTGCCGCCAGCGCGCTAGTAGGTTTCCCCCGCCCGCCGACACCCGATCGGCCACTTGAATGGTTTCATAGGGCGGCGTGAGGTGGCTGCGCACTACGTTTTGTGGCGACCCTCCATCGTAGATATCTCCCTGCACGGTCAGATCGTTGGCATGGTCGAGATTCCAGTCACTGCGGAAGCCGCCGCGCATTTGTTCGAACGGACCGGTGCCATCCGCTTGGCCGGCATCGTTGAGGTTTCCCCGACGGAAATACTTGCCGAAAATGCGATAGTAGCCGCCATGCCCCGCCTTGCCGCCGTAGCGTCCTTCGTCGATGGAGTGGTTGTAGTTCCCGGCTGTGGAAGTGAGCAGGCCGCCCTGAGTTTCGGCCGCATTCTTGGTGATGATGTTGATCACGCCATGCACGGCGTTGGCGCCCCACAGGGTGGCCCCAGGCCCGCGAATCACCTCAATGCGCTCAATATCTTCCAATAGCGTGTCTTGCACATCCCAAAAGACGTTGGTGTAGATCGGCGAATAGACCGTCCGGCCGTCGATCATCACCAGTAACTTGTCCGCTGACCGGTTGTTGTAGCCGCGGATGCTGATCGCCCAGATGGTGTCATCGACCTGTGCGACCTCAACCCCTGGCACCAGCCGGAGCGCTTCGGGAATGTTGGTGGCTCCGGAGCGGCGAATGTCTTCCTGCGTGATCACGGTTACGGCGGCCGGCATCTGGGCAGCCTTCTGCGGTTTTTTGCCGATCGTCGTGACCTCTACTTTCATCAGGTCTTCCAGACTCATTTCCATCAAGTCCGTACTGGATTGTTGGGCCGGCACCCGAGGGCAAACGGCGAGCAACGAAACTGCCAGCAAGCTCAGAGCGGTCCACCTGGAGCTGCGACGGCACATGCGACAGCCTAGGCTATCTCCTGGCTGATTCGACATATCGATTGCTCGACCTCCCGCCATGGTTTGCAGCCGCCCATGAAACAAAACTGCACGGCAACACCGAGCCCGCTTTGGCGCTAAGCAATCTTGGAAGCTGTGCGGCAACTCAGACTGTGACAATGGACCGAGTCACGCTTACAGAGGGGAGTGTCCTTTCCTGTTCTGAACCGCAGTGCAACGCTTGGCAGCGGGCACGATGCAACCCTCGGCGAGGGTTTCTACCTCCAAAGGCCGGAGGTGACGCTTGGCAAGTAAACGAGGTTCGCGAAAGAGTTCGGGACGTCGCTACAGCAAGGGCGCGGGAAAAACCGTGGCCAGCGCGGTGCGCCGCGAGAAAAAGGGGACGTTGCGATCCGGGCGAGGCGGGAAAGGTGGCAAGGTCAATAGCCGCAAGCAGGCGATTGCTATCGGCCTGTCGGAGGCCAGAAAAAAAGGCATGAAGGTTCCGAGAAAAAAAGCAGCGTAACCGCTAGCGCCCCAGGAAGTGCTCCAGCGTTTCCACGTCGCTCTGGGTGAGGTCGATGTAGCGCCGGGCGCGGGTAGCGTCTCCATGCTCAACCGCGCTCTGCGCTTTCTGTAGATTTACTTTCATGCTTTCCTGCCGTCCGGCGATGTCGCCGCGCAAACCGTAGCCCTGCGCATTTTGCGCTCGCTGCATCGCATCCAGACTGCTGTTCACGGCACCCGCACGAGCGGTCAGTTGGTCGACTTCATGCTCTAGCGCATCCAGATCGGCGGCGCTTGCAGGCGCAGCCGGGGCCGTCGTACCCGTGCCGCTGGTAGACGAAGAGTCGCCCGCCTGATTCTTCGCCGCTAGCGTCTTTGCCTGTGGCGAAGGCTTGGGAGATGACTTCGAGTTCTCTACCGGTGGCGGCGGGCTAGGCGGCACCGCTACCTGCCGTGGCACTACCGCCGTAGGTTTGGATATCGGCTTGGCGACCGCTTTGGTAGCCGGATTCGATGTCTCTGCCTGGGTCTTGTCATGGCGCGGCATATAGATTCCCGCGACCACCAACACGGCCAGCACGATCACTGCACCCAAGGTAATGTACAAACCCCGATGGCTGCCCGATTGAACCGGCGGCGGGGCAGGCGTCGGCGTTAGCCTCGGCGGGTTCGTCGGCGTGACTCGCGCCGGAGGGGCATTCGGAATCGGAGTGACCTTCGCGTCCACCATGGTTGGCACCGGCGCCGACGCCTGTTTGCGGTTGGTGGCGGTTGGAGCGTTGTGAAAGTCTGGGGGTACGGCCGTGTCCACCATCGTCGCCCCGCGCGTGGTCTGTGCCGCAGGTCGGGCCGCGGCTGAGGCTCCTCGGACCTGGCCCAGGGCATTGCGGAAAGCATCGGCCGACTGGAAGCGCGCGCCCGGTTCTTTGGCTATGGCCATCAGAATGATTTCATTCAATGCTGCCGGAAGCGTGGGCTGAAGTTCCAGCGGCGGCTTGGGCGCCTCTTTTACATGGGCAGCCATGATCGCGTAATCGCTGCCGGTCTGGAACGGGCGTTGGCCGGTGACCATTTCGTATAACGACACCCCGACCGAGTAGAGGTCGGAACGCGCGTCGACCACCTCGCCCTTCACCTGCTCCGGCGACATATAGCTCAGCGATCCCATGGTGGTGCCCGCCTGGGTGAGGGTGCGATCGTCGCCCGATCGTGCGATGCCGAAATCCATCAGCTTCACCACGCCCTGGGGGGTGAGCATCATGTTGGCAGGCTTGATATCGCGATGAATCACACCCTGCTTGTGGGCATAACTAAGAGCATCAAGCACCTGATCCATGTAGTTGAGCGCATCGGCGGTGGCGAGGGGTCCATGCTCCAGGCGCGCCGCCAGCGTCGTGCCTTCGACATATTCCATGATCATGATGAGCTGGTTGTCCACTTCAAGGGCCGTGCGTAGTTGTGCGATATTGGGATGGTTCAGGCTGGCAAGCAGCTTAATTTCGCGCAGGAAACGGGCGGCCAGCTCCTGGCGTCCGGCCAGATCGGGCAACAGGACCTTCATCGCCTCGACGCGATCGGAGATCACATTGCGCACACGATACACTCGGCCCATGCCGCCGCTGCCCAACTCGTCAATAATTTCGTAGTCGCCAATGCGTTTTTTCGCTTCGTCGGGCATAGAGTCCTTTCCGGGTACAGAGTTTAGCTTGTGGGGGAGGGTGTGCCTGGCGGCCGCAAATTCTCTC
>Ga0335080_10000485_pt1 | contig 36303 bp, 39 predicted proteins | sample Lox_Sample_34_FD_206720 | JGI IMG/M metagenome (GOLD analysis project Ga0335080, IMG submission 206720) | Soil microbial communities from Loxahatchee National Wildlife Refuge, Florida, United States - Lox_Sample_3.4 | ecosystem: Environmental > Terrestrial > Soil > Wetlands | place: USA... | reverse complement strand
CGAACGGCAGGCCTTCCATGGCCGCGCGTAGCTCGTTCACGGGAGGCGCAGTCAGGGTGACGTCACCGACGGGCTGCTCGGATGCGGAGCGGCGCATTTCAATCTTGCGCGGCCGGTGCGCAGCGTCGAAGACCCAGGCATGGTTGACCTCGGCGAAGTCATGGTCTTCGGTGGCGAGCCAGAAAAGCGGGACGGCATCGATGCCGTTTTCGGTCAGCCATGCGGCCAGTTTCACGGCGTGCAGTACTTTGTAGATGGTGTAGCAGGGACCGGAGAAGAGACCCACCTGCTGGCCGGTGACGACGGCCACTGTGCCCGGGCGGGCCAGGCGGTCGAGGGCGGGTCCGGCGGGATTTTGCACCTGTAACGCTGCGATCAAGGCGTTGCGGCGATCGGCCGGGAGATCGATGGCCTGCGCGGCTGCCCGATAGGAATTCAGATCGCGGATCGGGAAGGGATAAAAGGCGGCGGTGCGGTCGGGGTGGTAGAGTACGTCCGCGAAGAGGCGCGTGGTGTTTGGCAGGTCGGTCTGGCGGACACAGCTACAGTGCATGTGGGGATCAGCTTACCAGATGAGAATGAGCACCGCAGAGATTCAGGCGGCGCGTAAGAGGCCGGACGTTACCCGCCAGCCGGAAGAATTTTGGAAATGTCGTTGTAAATGGCGAACGCCACGATGAGCATGATGCAGACAAAGCCGACCTTGAAAACAAGCTCTTTGACATTGAGGCTGAGGTCGCGCTGCATGACCATCTCCACCAGCAGCATCATAATTTGCCCGCCGTCCAGGATGGGAATGGGGAGCAGGTTGAAGATGGCGAGTTGCAGGCTGACGACGGCCATCAACTGGAAGAACTCGCTGGGGCCCTCGCGGGCGGCGGCGCCGGCCATGGTTCCGATGCCGATGGGTCCGGAGAGGTTCTTGGTGGAAAGACGCCGCTCCAGCATGCCCTTGATGACGTTGAAGAGCAGGGTGGCGCTCTTGCCGTTTTCCTGCACGGACTCGCTGATCGCCGCTGGAAAGGACAGCTTGGTGGTGATGAAGTGGTACTTCTGCTGGGGAATGACACCGATCATCCAGCGCGCGGGCCCGTCCACGTTGGAGTAAACCGGCTGCACGTTGACGATGTGAATCTGGCTGTCCCGCCGGAACTCGATCTCGATAGGTTTGCCGCCGCTGTTCTTGGTGATCTCCTGGAACTTGATCTGCGAGTGAATGCCTTGCCCGTTGACGGAGATCAGCAGGTCGCCTTTCTTGAGACCGGCTTTTTCGGCTGGCATACCGGGCTCCACGGCGCCAAGCTGGATCTGGCCCCGCTCGTCCCAGCCGGCCGAGCCCATACCGGTTCGTTCCAGCAGCGTGGGTGTGACTTCGGTGTCGAAGAACTTGCCGTTGCGCTCGATGGTGAGGCGCATGGGACGGTAGGCGCTGGCGATCTCCTTCAACACGACGTCGTCCCACGTGGGATTTTTCTTGCCGTCGAGCCGGACGATCCGGTCGTTGTCCTGAATGCCCGCCTTGGCCGCCGGGGAATCCACCATGACGTGGCCGATTACAGCCTGTAGGTCTTCGTCTGCGATCTTCTGAAACTTGACCATGTAGAGCCCGGTCAGCAGGCCGATGGCGAGTAGGACGTTCATGGCGGGTCCCGCGAAGGCGATGATGAGGCGCTGCCAGCGCGGCTTGGCGAGGTAGGCGCGTGGGTCATCGGTATGCTCGTCCGTGACCTGCTCCCCGGCCATTTTGACGTAACCTCCGAGCAGAATGACCGAGAAGCGGTAATCGGTGTCTCCGCGGCGGAATCCGAAGAGCCTGGGTCCGAAACCGAAGCTGAAGGCCTCGACCTTCACGTCGAAGAAGCGGGCCGCCCAGAAGTGCCCCAACTCGTGGATCATGATCATGACCCCGATCAGGACCAGCAGCCACAAAACGTTTTCGCCAAAAAGCAACATATAGCCTCAAGCCGTCACGGTACCCGTGGTGCGGGCCGTTGCCAGCTCGCGTGCCAGAACTCGCGATTCCTTGTCCACCTCTAGAATATCTCCAATAGTACGCGGCGTCCGCACCGGAATCCGGCTGAGCGTCTCGTGCACGATTTCGTGAATCGCCGGATATGGGATGCGTCCATCAAGAAACGCTTCGACCGCAATCTCATCCGCGGCATTGAGTGTGCATGTCGCCGACCCGCCGGTCTCGAGGCACTCATAGGCTAGCTTCAGGAGGGGGAACTTCTGATGATCCGGCGGGCAGAACTCCCATTGCCGGGCCTGAGCCCAATCGATTTTGGGGACTGGAGCGTCTGAGCGGTCGGGGTAGGTCAGCGCATATTGGATCGGCATGCGCATATCGGTAGCCGATATTTGTGCAAGCACGCTGCCGTCCGAAAACTCGATCATGGCATGCACGGTCGACTGTGGATGGATGACAACGTCCACTTGGGAGGGTGAGAAGTCGAACAGCCAGCAGGCTTCGATGACTTCGAAGCCCTTGTTCATGAGCGTTGCGCAGTCGATAGTGATACGGTTACCCATCCGCCAGGTTGGATGATTTAACGCCTGCCCGGGAGTCACAAATGCAAGCTCTGAGGCCGGGGTGTTGCGAAACGGGCCGCCGGAAGCCGTGAGGATAAGCTTGGAAACCTGCTTCCGGTTGCCCGCCCGGAGGCATTGGTGCGCCCCGTTGTGCTCGCTATCGACCGGCAGCAATTCCCCTCCATATCTCTTAGCCGCGTCCATGACCAAGGCCCCGGCCGAAACCAGTACTTCCTTATTGGCCAGCCCTACTCTTTTGCCCAGGCATACGGCCTCGTACGTCGCTTCCAGCCCGGCTACCCCGACGATGGCCGAAATCACCGTATCCACTTCCGGGGGGCGGACCGCTTCTACCCTGGCGCGGTCACCGCCAACGAGTTCCGGCCACTCGTGCCGGGACATTCCGATGGCTTGAAGACTCTCATACAGACGTGCCAGACCGTCCGAGGTTGCGACGACGGCCACTGTTGGGCGAAATTCCTGGATTTGTCGGGCGAGCAGGTCGGTGTTGGCCCCGGCTACGAGGGCATACACCTGGTAAAGGTGGCGGTTGCGCCTGACGATATCCAGGGTGCTGGTTCCGATGGAACCCGTGGAACCCAGGATCGTCAGCGTTCTCATTGGAGGAACGTCAATAATAACATGTCAGTTCGGTTTCCATGCCCGATCTTTCGCCAAAGGGAGTACCGGGGGTGGGCTGGCGAATTGCTCCGCGAAGTTCGGGGCTGCAGGGACTGGGGTGTACAGGTCTACACATTTCCATAGGACTCACCTGTTAGTTTTTTCTCGGAGGGAAAAAGACCCAACCCTTTCGGGCGCCGGGGAGGATTGCTTCAGGGGTCTTTTTATTTAGAGGTTAGTCTCGCTTTGGTGGGAGTTGCCTCCCCGGCTTGATTCCAATAATAGTAGATTCCATTTCTGGAAGCAACAGTTTTTTGGAGATTTTTTATTTGGGCACGACCCGCGTCTGTGTCAAATCTTCCAAAACCTTGATAGTGGAACAGATATCCTCGTCGCCGTATCCGGCGGCGATGGCCGTCTGAAAGAGCTGGCGGGTCAGTCCCGTCAAAAGCAGGGGCACACCAAGCTCCTGGCCGGATTCGAGCATGAGTCCGATGTCCTTGTGCATCCACTTTACACTGAAGTTGGTGGTAAAGTTTCGGGCGAAAACAAAAGGTGCTTTGTAACTGATGAGGCCGCTCTTGGCGGCACTGTTGTCGAGGATCTCGAGCATGAGCCTGGGATCCATGCCGCCCTTCGTGGCAAGAACCATGCCTTCGTTGAAGGCCATCAGGATGTTAGAGAGGACCAGGTTTTGGGCGAGCTTGGCCTGGAGCCCCATGCCCGGTCCGCCACAGAAGTAGAGCTTTTTGCCCATGGGCTCGATGAGGGGGCGGACCCGTTCGAAGACGGCCTGATCGCCGCCGATCATGAAGGTCAGGTTGCCGCTTTCGGCCCCGGGGGTCGAACCGGTGACCGGGGCGTCGAGGAAATCGACACCTTTGGCCTTGAGTGCTTCTCCAATGCCGCGGCTCTCGCGGACCCCGATAGTGCTGCAATCGACCACGACGGAGCCCGGGCGGACGCCTTCGATCACGCCATCGGCGCCAAGGATGACGGTGTGCGCCATTTCGCTGTCGCCGACGCAGAGGAAAATGACGTCGGCCTTCGCGGCAACGTCTTTCGGGACGGCGCAGAAGTTTCCTTTTTCTTCCGCCGCGAGTTTGCGCGCCTTGTCGGTAGTGTTCGACCAGACCGCGACGTCATTGCCGGCGCGCAGAAGATTACGAGCCATGGGATAACCCATCAGTCCGAGTCCGAGAAAGCCAAGTTTTGCCATAGAAATCGGATTGTACCGCGGGCGTCAGGTAAAGAAGGCGCGCCAGGCCACAATCGTGAGGGTGTGGGTCACCATTCCGGCCCGGATGCTGCCCGCCTGGTTGCGCGCGCGGCCGCAGAACCAGCCCAGGGCGCTGGCGATGATTACCCATCTCCAATTGGGATATTGGCGGAACCACAGGTGCACGGCGCCGAACAGGACTGACGTCGCAAGCAACGCGGCGCTCCGGCTTTTGGTCCACTCCTCGAGCCACTCCTGCAGAACGCCCCGGAAGAAGAACTCCTCGGCCAGGGTGAGGACCAACAGCCATGCGAAAAAGTACCCAATCAACTTCAGGGGTTCGGCGGGGCGGGCGAAGTGTACGGCATTGAGCCCGAGTCCGAGAGCGACGCCGATAGGAGCGAAGCAGAAGAAGTGCAGCGCGCCGATGCGCCAGTCCCTGGCGGTGGGCCACAGGCCGTAGCCGGTTTCCGGGACGCGGCGCGCCAGCATCAGCACCATGACGGCGATCTGGAACAGCGCCAGGTCGCCGAGAATGCCGATTTCGATTCCGCGGAAGGGCACGGGATAGATACCCGCGGCATAGCGGCCCAGCTTGACGGCAACCACCATGGAAAGGAATCCGAGATCCGAGAGAGGATGCGCGGGGAACACGCGATACCATAGACCGAGGGCCAGGGCCAAGGCAGCGAGTTTCACCAGGCTGAGAAGTTGGAAGGGCACGGCGCCCGCGCAGCACGCCAGGTAGGGCAGCACCGCCGAGGCCACCAGGAAGCCGGGCAGGCGCTCGCCTGCTAACCGTTCGCGGACTTCCGGAAACGCGGGCACCAGATAGAATGGATATTCGATAAGGAAGGCGGCCAGCGCCGGCAGTGCCGCCCAGCTTGGAATGTCCTTCGACCGCGCGTACAGGATGCCCGCCACGCACAGCACCGTCCAGCCGATCAGCAGGCCGGCGCGGAAGCCGCCGGACGTCCTGGCCATCGCGCTCATTCTAACATCCGTGCTTTTTTTGCCTTCGGTGAAGGCACAGGAGCCGCCGTCAAACCTTGCCAGGCTGGTGGCGCATCGCGAAACCGAGACGCAGGCCGAACGGAACGAGTACACGTATCGGCAGGTGGTCACGCTGGAAGAGTTGGACGACCACGGCACGGCGCGCGGCCGCTACCGCGAGACGCGCGATGTCATCTTTTCGCCGCAGCACGACCGGACGGAACAGTTGATCGGCCGTGCGGAGAACAGCCTGAAGAACCTGATTCTCACGGATGAGGATTTTGCGGATATCCGGAACATTCAGCCGCTGGTGTTGACCGACGACCGGTTGTGGAATTACGAGACCAGGTTCCGCGGCGAGGAGACGGTGGATGGCATGGACTGCTGGGTTCTACAGGTGCGGCCGCGGCAGATTCTGCAGGGGCAGCGGTTGTTCGACGGCATGGTCTGGGTGGACAAGAAGGAGTACAACATCGTCCGTATGGAGGGCCAGGCCGTTCCGGAGATCCGCACGATGAAAAGCGAGAACCTGTTCCCGCGGTTCACGACCATCCGCAAGCCGATCGACGGAAAGCACTGGTTCCCGGTCTTGACGTATGCGGACGACACGCTGCACTTCCGCAACGGGCCGCAGCGCGAGCGGCTGCGCATCAACTACAGCGAGTATAAGCGCTTCGGGGTGGAATCTACGTTCATACCCAAATGAAAAAATCCGCGAAAGTCACTCTGACCGTGGTGGCTACCGTCGGTCTGGCATCCTGTGGGCGCGGAAGGCGCGATCCGTGCGAGCCGGCCTACTTCGACGAGGTTGCCTGCCAGGAAGCCGTAAGCAACGGTGGGTATTACTGGGGCGGATCGTGGTATCCGATGGTCTACCACTATCCCTATCCTTACTATTTCGACAGCTACCGGACCTTTGTGTCGCGCGGCGGAAGGGTGGTCAGCGCGCCCATGGGAAGCTATGCCCGTCCGGCGGGGGCGCCTGCGTCGGGCGGCGTGGAGCGCGGCGGCTTCGGATCCACGGGCGCGGCGCACGGGTCGGGATCGGGGGAATAGATGCGCAGACACACAATTGCGCCGCGCACCAATTGGCAGCAGAAGGTGGAAGAGGCCGGACTGACCTGGCATACCGGCGAGCAGGTCTACTGGAACGAAGCGGCCTACTACGAATTCACGGCCAAGGAAGTGGACGTGCTCGAGGCCGCGACTAATGAACTGGAGCGGATGACGCTGGCGGCGGCGCAGCACATCATCGACAACCGGCTCTATGCGCGGCTCGGCATCCCGGAGATTGCCGTTCGGCTGATCGAGAAATCGTGGGAGGCCGAGCCGCCGGCGCTGTACGGGCGGTTCGATTTCGCATACGACGGCGTCAATCCTCCCAAATTGCTGGAATACAACGCGGATACACCGACATCGCTGGTTGAAGCGGCGGTGGTGCAGTGGTACTGGCTGCAGGACGTGTTTTCCAAGCACGACCAGTTCAATTCACTGCACGAGCGGCTGGTGGCGCTGTGGAAGGAACTGGGGCGCTACCTCCCCGGGCGCCGCATCGATTTGTGCTCGATGGACGACGCCGAGGACGGCATGACGGTAACGTATCTTCAGGACACCGCGCAGCAGGCGGGACTGGAGGCTTCCATTTTCCCGATTGACGAGATCGGTTGGGACGGGAGCCGTTTTGTCGGGCCGGACGACCAGCCCCTGGGCGCCGTTTTCAAGCTGTACCCTTGGGAATGGATGGTGCGCGAAGAATTCGGGAAGCACGTGGAGCGCGCGGATACGATCTGGATCGAACCCCCGTGGAAGATGCTGCTTTCGAACAAGGGAGTCCTGCCGATTCTGTGGCAGCTCTATCCGCGGCATCCGTACCTGCTGGAGGCGAGCTTCGACGGGCCGGGGCTGATGATGTCGTGGGTGAAGAAGCCGCTGCTGGGGCGCGAAGGCGCCAACGTCCTGATGCATCAGCCGGGGCACGACCTGGAGACCGGAGGCGGCTACGGAGCTGAGGGGTTCGTGTTTCAACAACTGGCGCAGGTGAAGCCGCACGACGGGGTGTATCCCACGATCGGAAGCTGGCTGATCGGGCACGAGGACGGCAATGTCGCGGGCGGGATGGGGATCCGGGAGTCGGATTCGCCGATCACCACGAATGCCAGCCGGTTTGTGCCGCACCTGTTTGGGTAGTCTAGCCGATGTAATCAAACAGGCTGGTGCGGGGCATCTTGGCCTCCATTTGAAACGCGGCCTGCAATTGAAGGTTCCCCTGGTTCAGGGCCATCGCGGCGGCGGTGACATCGGCGTCTTCCTTCTGGCTCAGCTCGGTCTTCAATTGAACGTCGTAGCCGTTGGCGTAGTTGGTAGCGTCCTGGATGCGGTTCTGCACGGAGCCGTAGAACGCCTGTGACGTGTTCAGCCGGTTGGAAGCGAGCTGGACGGACTGTACCGCGGCATTGATCTGGTCGGTGTCGTTGTTGGTGAGGGCGAGGCGGAGATTGTTCAAGGCGGCGAACACGTTGTCATCGGCGGGCGTGCCATCGGGGTTGGTGGTATTGAAGATATCCGACGCGCTTTGGGTGACCGCGAACGAACCGCCCGCCGGGTCCTCGACGCGCCGGGTGGCGGCGCTGGTATTGACGGCGATGACTCCGGTTGGCTGGGTGAGGTCGAGCGTGTAAGCCGGACCGCCGTCCTGGTCCCCGCTGAAGATGTATCTTCCCTGCACGGTGTTCTGGCTGACGGCCACCATCTGCTCCAGCAGCGATTCGACTTCGTCGGCGAGACTTTGTCTTCCGGTGGCGTCGATTGTGAAGGTGGCGCCCTGCGCGCCGAGCACGCGTGCACGGTCCATGAGCTGGGTGGCTGAGTTGAGCGCATTGTCCGCCGTGTCGGCGTCGGTTTTGGCGAGGCTGAGGTTGGTTTCGATCTGGGAATTCCGAGCCTCGTCGGCGTGGAGTTGGAGGATGGCGTCGATCTCATCGGGCGCGTCGGAGGCCACGTTCACCCGCTTGCCGCTGGACACTTGGCGGCTGGCCTCCTCGACGCTCCTCTGCACCCGATTCATGTTGGCCAGGAAAGCTTCCGCGGATGGGGTCAAATTGCTGATCATGCAAGCACCTTATGGCTGGAGGATATCGATGGTCGATTGGGTCAGTTGATCCAGGACGGTGATAAAGCGTGAGTTGGCCTGGTAGGCCCTCTGGAACTGGATCAAAATGGTGGCTTCTTCATCCAGCGAGACGCCGGAGTACTGATCGCGAAGCTCCTTGGCCTGGGCCAGCAGCGATTGCTGGACCTGCTGCCGGTTGGTGGCGTCATCGAGCTGCGAACCGACCCGGCCTGCCATCTGGCCGTAGTACTGGTTGTAGCTGACGCCGTTGATCTTGTCGGCGTCCTGGACAGGTGTTGCCAACTGTGAGAGACCCAGCGGCACGCCGTTGGAGACATACGGCGGACCGGGATCGATGGTGGCGAGCTGATCCGTGGTCACGCTTGGATCGACCGACAGGCTCTGGGCAACCGCAGTGTCGTTGGTTGTGTCGTACGTGAAAAGCGGGACACCGGAAACCGGGGGCGGGCCATCAGAGATGTTGCCCGCGGTCAGGACCTGGTTGACGCGATCGGCGAATTGCTCGGCCATGGTGTTGAGGTCGCCCGGCTGGTAGGCATCGCCGATGAGGGAGGCGAGCGATTGGTTGCGGACCTCGAGGAGAGCGCCGAGCTGGCCGCCGGTGGTCTTGGCGGTGATGTCGCTGCCATCGGAGCTGAGGACTTGCATCGAGGCCGGTGAATTCGGGTAAGTGGGGGGAGGGTCCTGCGGCTGGTAGAGACCGGCGCTGATCCGGTACTGCTTGTCCTCGATCACCAGCGGCGTTTCGCCATTCATCAGAACGCTGACGCTGCCGTCGTCCTGGAAGCTGGTGGTGATGTCGACGTATTGCGAGAGCTGTTCCAGGGTGGCGTGCACCTGGGCACTTAGTCCGGCGTCGTCCTTGTTTCCTTGAAGAGCGATCTGATTATAGTTCGCCAACTGTGAGGTCAGTTGGTTCACCTGGTCTACGGTTTGGCGGATCTGCTGCTCGGCATTGGTGGCTTGCACACCGATGGCGTTGGCTGTCTGCTGGAAGGCCGACGCCACTTGGCCGGCACGGTCGAGCACGGTCTGGCGGCTGGCATCGTTGTTGGGCGTGGTGGCCCAGGCGGAGAAGCTCTCGAAGAGGTTGTTCAGAGCAGCGGGAATGCCCTGATTGCCGCTGACATCGAACTGGCTCTGGAGCGGAGTCAAGCTGTCCACCATCTGCTGCTCGTAGCCCATGCCGGTGTTTTGCTGCCGCACCGCCTGTTCGGCGTACTCGTTGCGGCTGGATTGCAGGTCGCCGGCGCGCACGCCCCCGGTGGCCCCGCCTTCGGGATCGAAGGGCAGCGCATAGAGGCTGGTCCGCTGCTTGGCGTATCCCGGTGTGGATGCATTCGAGACGTTATTCTGCGCGGTCTCCAACACGCTGCCGTAGGCTTGCAGGGTATCTGCCGAAGAAATCAGGGATGCGAGCAGATTAGCCATCTTTCAAGCCTGCAAGCAGAGCCGGCTGGCATAGAGCACCGGTCCGGGCTCTCCGGTCCGCGTGTATCCTCCGCTTATGGCTCCGCGGACCCGGGTCCAATTTCCGTGGAATGCTGCCGCGGAGTAGAGGAGCGTCCGGGTGCGCAGGAACGCGCGCCGGACGCGCCATGCTTCTTCCAGGGCCGCCGGGTTGCCGGCCTGTTCGGGGAGGCGAGATTGCAACTCCGCCATTTGTCGCGCTGCCGAATTCAGCACCTCGGAAGCCTGGTCCAGCGCCACCGGTGAGGCGAGGGTGAGATGCCGGCAGGCACACTCAAGCTGTGCCCGCACACTGGCGAAGTCCTCGATGCTTCCGGCCGCGGCCATCCTATCTCAATCCCGCTTGTGAAGGGCCGGTTTGAAGCGCGTCGGAGATCATTGCGCGACTGGTGGCCAGCGAATCCGGCCGGTACTTGCCGCTTTGATACTGGGCTTTCAGCGCCTGAGTCTTGCCGGCTCGGTCCTGATCCGCAGCGGCCAGGACTTTGGACAGGCGGCCGAGAGCGCCGGAAAACTCCACGCGATCGCCCGCCCCAGAACCTCCAGGCTGCGTGGAGGGGCCAGATTGGCTCCGGTTGGTCTTTTGCAATTCCTGGGCTCGGCCGGTTTCGGCGATCGATGTGCCCGTCAGATTCGTGTCATAGACTCTCATACAGCGCCACTTTTGCTGAGTGTCATATCGGCAGGTAGGCGGTCCGGCTTTAGCTTGAGTGGGGAAGTTTTTGTTCAGCGGAGCTAAAGTTCGGGAGACTTCGGCCGATCTCTCCACTGAAGCAGCCATGGGACCCTCACAGGCATCCGTGACAGCCAACGGCGAATGGCGGCATCTTCTGATAGGAGAGAGCCGCGAAATGCAGTCGATCCACCAGCTAATCGGCCTGGTAGCCTCCCGGCGTGCGACGGTGCTCATCACCGGCGAGACCGGTACCGGCAAGGAACTTGCTGCGCGGGCGCTTCACCTGGCTGGCAACCGCCGCGCCGGACCATGGGTGGCGGTCAACTGCAGCGCGCTTCCGGAGTCTTTGTTGGAGAGCGAGCTGTTCGGGCATGTCCGGGGTGCGTTTACCGGCGCAATTCAATCCCGCGCCGGGCGTTTCGAGCAGGCTCAGGGCGGGACCATTTTCCTGGACGAGATCGGCGAGATGCCGCTCGAACTTCAGGCCAAGCTGCTGCGGGTGCTGCAGGAGCGCGAGCTTCAGCGGCTCGGTGGCTCGGAAACCATCCGGCTCGACATTCGGGTGGTCGCGGCCACGAATTGCGACCTTGCGGTGCGGGTGCCGCAAGGCAAGTTCCGGGAGGATCTTTATTACCGGCTCAACGTGGTACCCCTGGAGATGCCGCCGCTTCGCCGGCGTCCGGGCGACGTGCCGCTGCTGGCGGGGCATTTCGTAGACAAGATCTGCGGCGCGGAAGGCCTTCCGCGGAAGCTGCTCGCTCCGGAAGCACTGGACCGGTTGTGCCGGCATTCCTGGCCGGGCAACGTGCGCCAACTCGAAAACGCGGTGGAGATGGCGGTGGCGCTCTCGGGAGACCGGTGTTCGCTCGGCATGGCGGACTTCCCGCTGATCGAAAGCTCGATACGATGGACAGACGACTCTGGCGCCCCGATGGTGGCGGTACCCGATAGCGGCCTCGATTACGAACACACGCTGGCCGGGATCGAGCGCAGCATCATCGAGCAGGCGCTGCGCAAGACCGGCGGTAACAAAAAAGCGGCGGCGGAGATGTTGCGGCTGAAGCGTACGACTCTGTCGGCCAAGGTGCGGAGCCTGGAGGCGGTGGCGTAGGCTCGCTACGGTTCACCAGAGATAGTCCTTGGCGATCTCGCGCTTGTCATATCCATCCAGAACGTGCACCACGCGAATTTTCTTGAGCGAGAGGGGCGAGAGCTGTCCGATGGGGATATAGATGATGGTACGGCCCATGCGGCCGGCAATGGTCTTGAAGATTGAGCGGGGCGGTCTGGCGGCGACGTAGACCACGTGGCGCTCGATCGAATAGTCGAGCCCGGCCAGCAGCAGGCGCTCGCTTTTGGATTCCGCAAATTGGTAGTCGGGGTCCTGCCAGACATCGTACATGCGGCGGGGGGGCAGGGTCATGAGGAACCCGCCGTACTCAGCGCGCCCGATTCCCGGTCCGACCAGATGATCGAAGGGGAAGGTGGAATAGAACGCCATGTCGGACTCGTTCTGGTTCTCACCGAGCCAGGTGGTCAGGTAGGTGTACCGGTTGTCGCGGTCCTCGTCAAAAATCACGACTACGGCGCCCACCTCGCCGTGTACTTTTTGAAACTGCCGGACGTAGATGCGCCGCTCGTACCAGCGCCGGATGGTCTCCCGCATGTCGATCCCGTCAAGGATGGAGGTAGTGAAGGGTTCCACCCGGGTCCGTTCTTCGGAAAGGACACTCTTTCCCTTCTTCTTGAGAAACCGGCCGTAGTCCTCGATCACCATGTCTTCCGGGGGATACGAGCAGATGCCTTCACCGTTCAACTGGCTGGCCCACTCGCCCGGAGTGCTTTCTTTCTTGCGCTTCTTGAGGCCGTGCGGCCGGAGTTTCTGCTTCGGGTTGGCGAGGCGGCGCCGGAGCCGGATGCGGCGCGTGTTGATCCACACCTCGTCGCCGGAGATTTTGACCGTCGGCAGATCGCTCACCGAGCGCTGCGGCGGGTATCGGCTGGCGGCCTCCCAGACTTCCCAGGCGTAATTGTCGTCGACGATGGCGCGCGCGGCCACCGTCAGGTCGTAGATTCCGGCGCTGAGCTCGTTGGCTGCAAGGGCGAGATTGCGTGAGTAGCGGGCCAGCAGGCGACGCTGCCAGTGCGCGATGCGCTCGCCGGTGTTGGCTTCGTATTCGTGTTCGGCCTCGCGGAATACCGCGAGCTGGGCGTGGCAGCGGTCGACCTGGTCGGCGTCGGTCATCAGGCCGCGGAAATTCTCGTACCTCCACTGAAGGGCCGGATATTCGGCCAGGATCTCTCCCAGGCTCTCCGGGTGCGGATTCAGCAGCTCCAGGCTTTCCTTGCGTAAGCGGCTGGACGGCTGCTCCTGCGGCTCTTCCATCGCGTCCAGAACAGGATCGAGCAGGTTGAGGGAGACCACCACCAGCACTTTTTCCAGGGGATCGGTCCCTTGCAACTTCCAGGCGATTCCGGCAGCGTGGCGCGCAAGTTCGGGCGAGCGCTCCTGAGGATAGACGCGATAGGCTTCCACGTACTTTGCCAGGCCGATGTGGCGCACGGCGTAAGGATCGGGGTAGCTGTCCAGGAGGTGGGGCCTGGGGGCGGCGTCGGGATCGCAGAAGACGACCTGCGCGCCGATTTCCCCTGCCGTGCGGATGGCCTCGGTGAAGGGATCGGCCGGCTCGATGGGGACGTAGACGGCGTCGCCTTCGCCGCCCTGCTCGTCCTGGTAGAAGATCAAGCTGATTTCGGGAAGCCGCGCGGCGGCCCGCGTCCATGGCGCCTCGAGTGTCACCGGCAACTCGACAGCAACCACGCCGGGGCGTTCGCGGAGAATGCTCCGCCGAACCTCGAAGGCGAACTCGAGGCGTCCGGGCACCACCGGGCAATAGACGAAATTTCCGCGCCGCAGGCTGCCGGCGTCAGGAAGCGGAAGGCCGGTTTCCTCGGGCATAGCGTAGCGCCTCTTCTCCCAGGACCTGGACGATGGCGATCTCCAGCGCGGCGGTTTCGTGCGTTCGCTGGGTGGCCAGGCTCTTCAACTTGATGGCGAAGCGGGCGATGTTGATGCCGTCGCGTACTGTGAAACGCTCGTCGGCGGCATGCGCCAACTGGAGGAAGTTGGTGACGTACTGAAGGATGCGATCCTCGGCGAAGGGCAGGTTTTCGCGCAGGATATGCAGCTCCTCGTCGCGCTCCGGAAAGTCGATGAAAATCTGCGGCTGGAGGCGGGAGTGAATATATTCGGGCAGCTCGAAGGTGCTGGCGTCGTCGTTCATGGTGGCAACCAGCCGGAACTGAGGGTGCGCCTTGATTTTGATGCCCGCGACGATGGACTCGACATAGCGGCGGTTATCGAGCAGCGGCGCCAGGCTGGCCCAGCTTTTCTCGCTCATGCGGTTGCCCTCGTCCAGGATGGCGATGCCCCCCTTGATCATGGCCGTGACCAGTGGCGAGGCGACGTAGCGGAGGCTGCCTTCGCCTTCGATGACAGGAGTAACCAGGAGATCCTCTGGGCGGGTGTCGAGGGTAGCTTGTAGGATGTAGACTTCGCGACCCATGCGGCGTCCGGCGGCATAGGCCAGCGTGGTCTTTCCTACGCCGGGCTTGCCCAGGAGACGCGGATTCATGGGCAGGTCCTGTTCGTTAACCACCATCCAGGCGGCAAGCAGTTGCCGCATCAACTCGTCCTGCCCGACCCACTGCACAGCCAACTCATCGGGATGGCCCAGGTGCAGGCTGACGCCCTCAATCTCTGCCGTCATAGCTTAACTTCATTATGCGGCAGTTGCGGAGCGCGGCGCGGATAATCCGATTTTCGCCGCCCGCAATGCCTGCCTACACGTTGGCCATCACGATGCGATGCACCTTCAGTAGGAGATCCACTTCCTGCCGTGGAAGCTCGAGTGCGGCCGCGATCTGTTCCGGTGTTTCGCCCTGGCGGTGCAAGCGCAGCGTCTGGGAGCGCTTCGTCAGGTTCATGCCGGGACGGGGCAAGCCAGGTACGCCCACGGGCGCAGGGGCACGCTCGAGTTCCCGCAGTCGCCCGCCGAGAGATTCCACGGCCTGTCGAAGACGACAGGTCTCCGTCTCGCTCTGGTCTTGCTTGACGTCGGCGCGTTTGTCGATTTCTCGCAGGACTCCATGGACGCGCCAGAGCGCGAACAGGCTCAGCGCCGTTCCACCTAGCGCCAGCCCGGAAAGCAAAGCCAGTGGTACCATCCATAAATTCATCGGAGACTCCGTAAACGATCCTGGCGGCTGAGGATCTGCTGGATCCGCACGCCGTAATTTCCTTCCACGACAACGACCTCTCCGCGTGCGATTAAACAATGATTGACCTGCACCTCGACCGGCTCATTGACGCCGCGATTCAGCTCCACGATAGAACCGGTGGTCAGCTTGAGAACATCTCTCATGGGCAGGGCAGTCTTGCCGAAGGAGATACTGACCGGCAGTTCCACTTCCAGCAACAGGTCCATCGTAGGAGGCGCGGGGGGCTCGTTCAGGGTTTCTTCTTCCGCCGGAAGTACCTTGGCGGCCGCGCGCTCTTCCGGCTTCCCGCTCTGGGGCGGCATGGAGACGATGGTTACCAGTTTCGGACTGAAACCGATCCAGAGGGAACACACCGCGGAGTCCGTGAACTTCAGCGAAACCGCCGCGCCTGCCTCTGGAGGGGGAACCGGCGCCCGCTCTTCGCCGGCAGCGCATACCACCTCACGACCTAATACCGAGCCGATCGAACGCGCCAGGCCTGCCAGGGACTGGCTCAGAATTTCGACGTAGGTGTTTCGCGCCTCGCTCAGTTCGACCGTCTCCAGACCGGCGGCTTTGAGCGTGACGGCACCGGCGTGCTCCCATGTGGCTCTGGGCGCGGCCACCCAGACGGTGACGTCCGGCGCGATCTGCAGGGGCTGCTCCCACCAGATCTGCTCAGGTGCTGGTTCGGGAGGGCCCCCCGGCTGCCAACTCGCCGCCGGCTTCTGGTCGGCCATCGCCTGAAGCACTTCAACCAGTACTTCCGTCCACTGGTCGTAGAGTGAGTTCGCTGCCGCGCTCATACCGCCGCCATGCCGCGGGCTACAGGCCATTGCCCGATGAGCGCGCCCCGGAGCCGGAGGATTGCCTGCGATTTCAATTGTGAGATCCGCGATTCGTGGAGATTGACGACCTGAGCGATCTCCCGCAGAGTCAGCTCTTCCTGATAGTAGAGGCTCAGCACGGTACGCTCGATCTCCGGGATCCCGCCGATGGTCGCTGCCAGCAGGCGCTCGAGCTCGGCGCGCTCGACCACCTCTGAGGGAAGCTCGCCTTCATCGGGCAGGTAATGCAGCAGATCTTTACCCTCATCGTTGCCGGCGTATTCGAGGCTGGCCACATTCAGGCCGCGGATCTCGACCAGCCATTCGTGGTACTCCTCGATGGAGATGCCGAGTTCCCTGGCGATGTCTTCTTCGTGCGGGGTGTGTTTCAGTCGCTGCTCGGCGGATGCGATCGCCGCTTCGATCTGTTTGGCCTTGCGCCGTTTTTGCCGGGGCGCCCAATCCAGGCCCCGCAGGCTGTCCAGAATTGCGCCGCGAATCTTGTACTCTGCGTAAGTTTTCAGCTTGACGTTGTGACTGGGATCGAAGTTGTCGATGGCTGAAATGAGGCCGATGACACCGGTCGAAACCAGGTCATCCAGGCTGATGCTGTCGGGTAGGCGCTCCTGAATGCGCCGCGCAATCAGCCGCACCTGTGGCATGTGCTCGAGAATCAGACGTTCACGCTCTTCAGTTGTCATCGCATCACAGACCGAGTAGGCATGCATAAGCTTCCACCGCTGCTGTCGTCCCTCATGCCGCAGACCTTACCTTTCCTCCGCGCCGGTCCAGAATCGAATCCAGGAGGCGCTGGCGTGTGGCGGCTTCGATATCCTCGGGAATGCGCTGTCCGGTGGTAAAAAAGGACAGCGGTTTACCGCTGCGTATGGCTTCGTTCAAGATGGATCCGTACGACCCGGTCTCGTCCAGCCTGGTGAACAGGAGATGTTGTGGACCGAGTACATTGAATTCGGCGACTACCCGCGACACGTCGGCCGGCTTCATCGACGCCGGGAGCACGAGGTGCGTGTCGATGTCCGAGCGCGTCTTGAGCAAATGTGTCAGGCCAGTCTCGTCTTTGAGCTCGCCGCGCGCGAAGCCCGGCGTATCGATGAAGATCAGTTCTTTGCCGCGGTTCTCTTCAATGGTTTGGGCGAGAGCGCCTACGGTTCCGAGGACCTGGAACCCGACTCCCAGGATCGCGGCGTAGGAGCGCAATTGATCGGCCGCGGCGACTCGATGCGTGTCCATGGAGAGCAGCAGCACGCCTCGGCGCGCCGCCAAGCCGTAATTGACCGCCAGTTTCACCAGTGTGGTAGTCTTGCCCGATCCGGGCGGCCCGGCCAGCGCCACAATACGCGCAGTCGATGCGCTGCTTCCCAGAGCGGAATCCACGCTGAAGCGGTTCTCCAGCTCCTCGACCAGGGCTCGCTGAAAACCGCCGGCCTCGGGGTGCGCAGCTGGGGTCGAACCCGCGCCGCGGCGCTCCTGGAGGCGAACACCGGCCGACTGGACGATGTCACGCGCCAGGTCCGCCGACACCTCGGCAGCGGTGAGGGTGTCAAAAGCGTCCGACACGTCCTGCGGCACTCCGGTCCACTGCGGAGGTGCGTAAGCGGTGCGGTTGAGCGCCCGCCGCATTCCCTCGAGCTCCTGCTTCAGCTCCGCGACTTCTACGGACAGACGGTCTCCCGAGACCACGGCCCGGGTGTGGCCCGTGGAGCCTGATTGCGCCCCTCCGGACTCGGGCTCGCAGCCGTCGGCCTGGAGCGTGGCGAAGACCACCTCGTACTCGCCCAGGTGCCGCGATTCGACGGGGGTTTTTCGTGTGTTCACCAGCATGGCTTCCGGCCCGAGTTCCTGGCGCGCGGAGGCCATGGCGTCTTCCACGGTGTGCGAATAGTAGGATTTGATCTTCATCGTCTAGCCGGGCTCCGAGCGCCCTGTCCATGCACGTGGAGACTATCGGCGGAACACGCGGGAAGCTGTAGGCCGTCTATTGAATATTTCCCAGCGACTGCACCCGCACGCCCGGCGGAACTTCGTTGTGCGCCAGGATGAAGAGGTTGGGTAGCGCCGGTTCGGCCATTTGGCGCAGGAAGTACCTGGCTCCCGAGGAGGAAATGGCCACCACCGGCGTCTCGGGGGATTGGACTCGCGCCGCGATCCGCCCCAGGATGTCGCGGATCTGCTGCGGGGCCAGGGCTACATGGCTGTTCTGCTCCCCGTGCTCGACAGCGGCTTCCACGGCCTGCTCGATGGCGGGATCAAAAAACCAGGCCGGCAGATCGCCGGCTCGATTGAGATACGGCTTGATGACGGAACGCCGGATCGCCTGGCGCACATACTCGGTAAGCAGCACCGGGTTGCGGCTGGCGCCGCCGGCCTCGCCCAGAGCTTCCAGAATCGTCACGGCGTCACGGATCGAGACCCGCTCGCGCAACAGGTTCTGCATTACGCGCTGCACCGTCGCCAGCGGGAGGAGCTTCGGCACCACGTCTTCAACGACCTTGGGATGCTCGACAGCCACGCGGTCCAGCAGGCGCTTGGTGTCCTGCCTGGAAAACAGCTCGTGGGCGTAACGGCGGATCAGCTCGCTCAGGTGCGTGCCGAGCACGCTGACGCTATCCACCACAGTGTAACCGGCGTGGCGGGCCCTTTCAGAGCGTTCGGCAGGGATCCACAGCGCGGCCATTCCGAACGCCGGATCGCGCGTGGGCTGGCCTTCGATCTGCGCGTTGGCCGCTCCCGTGGGAATGGCCAGCTCGCAGCTCTGCGGCAGCTCGTAACGCGAGATTTCGACGCCTTTGAGCGAGATCACGTACTCGCGGCTGCGCAGGGCGAGGTTGTCGGTCACGCGGACCGGCGGGAGCAAGTATCCGAGCTCGGAGGCCAACTGGCGGCGGATCGCGGAGATCCGGCGCAGCAGCGCGGAATCCTGGGCGCCTTCGACCAGGCCGACGAGCCCCAGGCCCACCTCGATGGCCAGCGGCTCCACGCGCAGCAGCGACTCGATGTTTTCCTTGGCCTGCGCCGGTTTGCTTTCTTCCGCCGGGGCGGCCGCCTCGACCAGTTCTTTCTTACGCATCTGCCATCCGGCCGCTCCCGCGCCGCAGCCCAGCATGAGGAATGGAATCTTCGGCATCGACGGCAGGAGCGCAAGCGCCAGCAGAACGCCGCCCGCCAGCAGCACCGGCTGCGAGTTCCCCAGGATCTGTCGGCGGAACTCCGAACCCAGGCGCGCATCGCTGGACGCGCGCGTGACGATCAATCCGCCTGATATCGAAATCATCAGCGCTGGGATCACGGTTACCAGGCCGTCGCCAATGGTCAGCACGGTGTATGTTTCGAGCGCGCGGCGGAAGTCCATTCCGTGCTGCAGCACGCCGATCAGGAATCCGGCGACGATGTTGATCGCGGTGATCAGGATGCTGGCCACGGCGTCGCGCTGCGTGAAGCGTGAGGCGCCGTCCATCGCACCGTAAAACTCGGCTTCGGTGGCCAGTGCCTTGCGCCGGCGCTTGGCTTCGCTTTCGTCGATCAGGCCGGCATTGAGGTCGCTGTCGATGGACATCTGCTTTCCTGGAAGGGCATCGAGGGTGAAGCGAGCGGTGACCTCGGAAATGCGCACCGCACCGTGATTGATGACGACGTATTGGATCGCGATCAGCACCAGGAAAATGACGGCGCCGATGACGTAGTTGCCGCCCACCACGAAGCTGCCGAACGCTCCGATGACTTCGCCCGCCGCCGAGGTCCCGGTGTTTCCATTGAGCAGGATCAGGCGTGACGAGGAGATATTCAGCGCCAGGCGAAACAGGGTGAGCAGCAGGAGGGTGGTCGGAAAGGAGGTGAAGTCCACCGGCCGGACGAGGTAGAGGGCGACCATCAGGACGGTGACCGAGACCAGGATGTCGATCACGATCAGCAGGTCGAGGACGAAGCCGGGCAGCGGCGTAATCAGCGCGATCACGATGGCGAGCACTGCCAGCGGCACCGCCATCTCGCCGAGCATGCCGGAGGCCACGGTCTGGAGCCACTTCATCGCGCCGGAGGGGCCCGGCGCCGGAATTGCCTTGGCGGGTGTCATCGAGTTAGCCCGGCAGCCTCCCGTTCATGAGCTTGAAGATGTATGCCAGGATTTCCGCCACTGCGCGGTAGAGGTGCGGCGGGATCTCCTGCCCGACGTCCACGGATTTGTAGAGGGCCTGCGCCAGCGGCGGATTTTCGATCACCGGGACCTCGTGCTCGATGGCTTTCTGGCGGATGCGCAGGGCCAGGTAGTTCTTGCCCTTGGCGACCACGACCGGCGCGGCCATTCTTTCCAGGTGATAGCGGATAGCGACAGCGAAGTGCGTCGGGTTGACGACCACCGCAGTGGCCTTGGGGACGTCCTTCATCATCTGCCGGCGCACGCGCTCGCGCTGCAGCCGACGGATCTTGGCCTTGATCTGCGGGTTGCCCTCGATGTCTTTCATCTCTTCGCGGATCTCCTGCTTGCTCATGCGGAGATCCTGCTTGTGGCGGCGCAACTGCCGGTACAGGTCCACCGCGCCGAAGACCAGAAAGACGCCCGCCGCTTTCCAGAAGAGCTCCATCAGCGAGCCTCCGATCAGGCTCACCCCGCTCTCCACGCTCTTGAGCGGCAGGGTCATGAATTCGTCCAACCGCTCGCGCGCGATCACCCAAACGGCCCAGAGAAACACCGGCAGCAGAACCAGGGCCTGCGCCAGCGAGGGGAGATTCTGTTTCGGCAGGTCGCGCAGGCGGGACATCGGATTGAACCGGTTGGCATCCGGCGCCAGTTTCTTGAAACTGATTCCGAACCGGGTCGTGGCCAGCCGGAAAGCGACGGTAGCGGTGGCCACCACCATCCCGGCCAGAACCAGCGGGAGAATGTGTCTGCGGAAGACATCCCAGGCCACGTGGGTCAAATCTTCGGGATGCAGCTCGGGAGCGAAAGCCATCGAGAGGAGCGACCGCATGGTCAATTGAAACTGGCTGAACCATCCCGCGCCGCCGGCGGCGAGCAGGCCGAGGAAGACCAGGAACTGGAGCGCGGAGACGAATTCCTTTGCGGAAGGGAACTGCCCTTCCTTGCGCGCCTTTTCCAGGCGCCGCTGGGTCGGTTGCTCGGTCTTGCCGCTCTTGTCGGCCATGGCGCCTCATATCCCCAACATCCGGTGTGCCGCGGTCCACGATTGGGTGCTCAGTTCTTTCACCAGCCGCGGGAAGATGGCCGCGAGCCAGCTCAACAGCAGAAGCGCCACCAGCATCTTCGCAGGGAAGGCCAGCGTGAGGAGCTGAAGCTGGGAGCTGAGACGGCCCAGGAGCGCGAGGGCGACGTCCACCATGATCAGCAGCGCGACCACGGGGAGCGCCAGGCGTACACCCACGGTAAAAACGATCGAGACCAGATGGATCAGGCGATCGGCTGCTGCGGCGCCGAACGCGTACCGTCCGGGGGGAACCGCCGAGAGACTCTGCGCGAAGAGGCGCAACAGCTCGCGATCCAATCCGAGGGCGAAGAAGAACAGGCCGGCCATGAGCTGCGCAAACACCAGCAGGACGCCGGAATCGGCCTCGGTGTTGGGATCGACCGTGGACGCATAGGCATATCCGGCTTGCAGCCCCAGGACCTGGGCCGCCAGCGTAAAGGCCTCCAGGATCACCGCCACCGCGACGCCGATGGCGATTCCCACCGCGGCTTCCGCGACTACCCACCCGGCAATGGTCGCGGCTGTGAGGCTGCCGGCGTCGATCTGGGGCCACTGTCCGAAGAGGGCCAGGGTGAAGCCCAGGGCGAGCGCCGCGCGCGCCGGCTCGGGGACACCCTTCATGCCGGGCAGGGGCACGAAGATCAACGCCCCGCCGACGCGCGCGAGCACGAACAGAAATCCGTACAGCGTGCCGGCGGAGAGCGTCAACTCAGCGGGCATAGCGGCTGAAGTCTCCCAGGAGCTGCACCGTATAGGTCATCGTGCGCTGCATCATCCACGGCAGCAGAAACAGCAGCGCGGCCAGAAATGCCACCAGGCGCGGAATGGTGCTGAAGGCATTGTCCTGCATCGAAGTTGCGATCTGCACCAGGCTGATCACGATGCCGGCGACAAAACCTACGGCCAACAGGGGTGCGGCCAGCCAGAAGGTTGTCATCAGGGATTGCCGCAGGATCTGGACCACCAGTTCGGGTGTCATCAGTAGAAGCTCTTCATCAACGATCCGACCACCAGGTTCCATCCGTCCACGAGCACGAAGAGGAGGATCTTGAAGGGGGCCGAGATCATGACCGGCGGCAACTGCACCATGCCGATGGAAAGGGTGACGGACGCGATCACCAGGTCGATGATCAGGAACGGAAGAAACAGGACGGCGCCGATCTGGAAACCGGTCTTCAATTCGGAAAGGATGTATGCGGGAATCAGGATCCTGAGCTCCAGGTCGGCCGGTGTCCGCGGCGTCGGTGCGTGCGAGATCTCCAGGAATAGCTTGATGTCTTTTTCGCGAGCGAACCTGACCAGGAAGGCGCGCAGCGGTTTGGCTCCCTGCTCCATCGCCTGTCCGGGCGCGAGTTGGCCGCTCTCCATCGGCTCCCAACCCTGGTGGTACATGTCCGCGACCACGGGCTGCATGATGACCAGGGCCAGAAACAGGGCCAGCCCGAGCAGCACCTGGTTGGACGGAGTGGACTGGGTGCCGAGCGCCTGCCGCAGAAAGTGCAGGACCACGACGATGCGCAGAAACGGCGTGATGCACATGACCGCACCAGGCAGCAGAGTCATCAGGGTGAGCAGGACGATGATCTGCATCGGTACGCTGATCGAAGCCCCGCCCTTTCCCGCCGATATGCCGAGTAGGGAGAGGGGTTCGCCCGAAGAGGATGAGGCCGCTATAGCGGGGATCGCCGCCACCAGTCCTGCCAGCATACGCAGGCGGCTCATCGTGAGCCCTCGCGGCGCGGCAGTTTCTCAATCAGGGTGCAACCCGCGGGGGAGGAGGCCAGCAGCAGGTCCACGTCGCCCATGCGGACCAGGAGCAGCGTGTGTTGCGGGCCGAGCGGCAGCCGCTCCAGGCATTCCATTCGCGGCCCGCCCTTGGCGCGGGCCACCGCCAAGCCGGCAAACCCTCGCCGCCGCAGCCACCAGAGAGTGACTCCGAGCAGCGCCAGGACCAGCGCCACCGCCGTCATTTGTTCCATCATTTCCATCAGATTTCGTCCCGGAAGTCGGTAATGCGCACACCCAGCATGTTTTCGATCACCACGATCTCGCCGGAGCCACACAGCACATCACCGATGTAGAGATCGATATTCTCGCCGGCGCTGCGTGTGGTGCGGATTACCATGCCTTCCTCGAGACGCAGCACCTCGCGCACGGTCATAATGCGCCGGTCGAGCTCGACCTCGATATCGACCGGCACATCTCCCAGCGGCGCGATTTCTTCCTGGGGCGTCATCGTCTTCCGCCAAAATGATCGGCGGGCGGAGCGGAATGCTTTAGTGGATGAGGTTGATGGTTTCCTGGCTGAGCTGGTCCACGCTGGTGACCACGCGCGAATTGGCCTGGTAGCCGCGCTGCAGCACGATCAGGTTGGTGAACTCGCGTGCGATGTCCACCGTGGAAGCCTCGATGGACCCGCCGACAATATCACCGCGCCCGCCGGTGTTGGGCAATCCGACTGCAGGCGTGGCGGTACGTGCGCTGACCTGGAAGTTGTTGTTTCCAGCGGCGATCAGCGATTCCGGGTTGCGCACGTTGGCCATGGCCACCTGCCCCACGACGACCTGCTGGCCATCGGAGTATTGCGCCAGCAACTGGCCGCCATTGCCGAGGCCCACGCGCGTCATCTGCGCCGCCGCTGAGCCGTCCTGTGAACTTGCCTCCGGCGCGGAAGGCTGTCCGTACTGGGTGATTCGATTACCGCCCGAGTCCGTGAACAGGTTCCAGGTGAGTTGCATGGGGCCGGCTGCACCATCGGCGAGGTCGGGCAGTTGGAAGGTGATGTTGCTACCTGGTGCTGGTGTGGCCAGGTTGCCGCTGGTATCGAACTGCAGAGAACCGGTGGCGTTGCTGTCGGTGAGCGTGAAGGGCTGTCCGGCTGTGCCGCCCTTTACGTCGTCGCCCGGCACGGTGATGTTGTAACTCCAGGTATTGGCGTCGGTTTTCTGGAAATGGACGGTCAGCACGTGGTCGGTGCCCAGGCTATCGTACACCTTGATGGTTTCGGAGTAGTCGGAGCCGGCGCCGACGTCCGCCGACGAATCGAGATTGAAGTCGAGGGAGAAGTTCTTGGTCGCCACCGGCTGCTTTACGCCGCCGACCGGTACCACGATGTCGCCGATCGCTCCGGTGGTATCCAATTGGCCGGTGTTGGGATCGGTGGCGGTCCACCCCTGGACCTTTTCGCCGGTGTTGGTCAACAGGTCGCCGACATCGTCCACCTGGAAGTTTCCGGCCCGCGTATAGAGGAGATTGTTCTGCGCGTTCTTGACCACGAAGAAACCGTCGCCCTGGATGGCCGCATCCAGCAGTCCGGTGCTCGACTGGATGGCGCCCTGCGTGAACTGCCTGATGGTCAGCGGCTGTCCGGTTCCGAACCCGACCTGCGTCTCTCCGAGGCCGGCGCCCAATGATTGCGTTACCAGGTCGCGAAAGTACACCACGCTCGTCTTGAAGCCGGGGGTGTTCAGGTTTGCCAGATTGTTGCCGACCACGTCGATCGCGGTCGAGGTCGCATTGAGCGCCGAGAGCGCCGTAGAAAATGAAGTAAACATGCCGATTTCTCCTGATTAATTGGTCTGAGTCGTGTTCGCTTGAGTGGTTGCCTGCACCAACTGGTCGAGATCAGATCGTGCTGCTGAAAGGTCCTCGCCCATGTTCATGGATTGTTCGAGTTGCTGGAATTGAGCCAGTTGGGTCAGGAACTGCACGCTGTCTGTGGGATTGAGCGGATCCTGGTTCTTGATCTGAGCGACCAGGAGCTGCAGGAACATGTTCTTGGTGACCGTCGTACTGTCGGATGCCGCAGCCGTACCCGAGGAGGAAGAAGTGCCGGCCGTGGTTGTACCCGCGGCAGCGCTGGAAGATGAGATTGCGTCCGTCATGTTGAGGCTCCTTACGCCGAAGTGTCGTTGAGTTCCGATGTGACCAGGCGGTTCACAAAATCCTGTGTGTAGCCGTGATCGTAGAAGGAGGCGAACAGGCCCGCATTGATCAGGCGGCCGCTGGGAAGCTGAACCATGTAGTTGGGTTGATTCTGCTGAAAGGGCCCGTAGGGTGTGATGGCGTTTTCCTGCACGACCGTGCCGCCTACCATCTGCGCGACTTTGGCGGCGGTGTCGGCGGTGGCGAAGTAATAGGGGTTGTAGTTGTAGGTCACTCCGTTGGGGGCCACTCCACCGGGATTGGTCATCCACGGATTCGGGCCGAACAGCGATTGGGCCGTGGGAGCCACGTTGGGCGCCGGCGCGGTCGCGGTCGCAGTCACCGCGACCGGCGGATTCGAGCCGGCCGTGAACAGCGTGCGGAAGTCGTCGGCCCCCTGCGTCGCAGACGCGGCCTGAGTGGCCCCGGCGGTTGCATCCGAGCATGTCTTCACCTGGGTTGAGCCCTTGCGTGTCACCACCGGCGATGCGCGGAACGTATAGGCGGCAGCAGCCTTCATTGCGTTGAAATGAGCCATGCGAAATCATTTCCTTTCTTCTTGCCTTCGATCGGTTGTTCTGGGGTCTTAGCGCGGCGTGCGTCGTCCTGGCGCGGCCGGTTGCCGCCGCCCTGCTGGCCGGATTGCTGGTCTGAATGGTGCGCCAGACTGCCGTGGTTCGTCTCGGCGGAGCGGCGCCACTCGCCCCCTGTGGATGCGGGATGCCATGCTTCTGCCCGGAAACCGCTGTCGTTCAGCTTTGACGACAGCGTGGGAAGATTTTCGCGAAGCGAGCCGGCGAGCTGCTGGTCGGGGGTGCGCACGGCTACCCGCACTTCGCCGGCGCGCTCCGTCACGCGCACCTCCACGCGACGCTCGCCGCTGCCGCTCAGTTCCAGCCGGATGTCGTGAGTGGACGAGGTCTTTGGGCTTACCGGCGGTTCGGCCGGTTGAGCCGCTGGGCCTGGCTTCGATGGTTCCGGCCGAGAGCTTTCGCCATGGCTTTGAGTGGAACTGTTTTCCTGGGTCGTTTGCGGGACCGGCCTGAGAGACGGCACGGGGGAGTTCTCCGAGCGCACCGCCGGCGGGTCGTCCGGTCTGGCAACCTTTTGGAGCTTCGCTGCTGGCGTTGCGTATGCCTGCGCCGAGTCGGAGGCCTTGAGACGCATTGCGAACGCAAGCTGGGTGCGTTCATTGGTGTCTGAAGTGTCTGAAGTCTCTGGAGCAGGCACTGGCGCGGGCGCGGAAGGTGGGGCGCTCGAATTGTCCCGGGAGGATTCCGCTGGTTTCGGCTCGACCCGGGCCGGCTCTGTCTCCGACGGGTTCGGGGCCGCCGCGGGCTGGCAATTTGCCGGGGGGATTGTCACCTGATTGGTCTGCACTGGCGGAACCGCCGGGGGAGAGGGCGACTCGAACGGCAGCGAGCGAAGTGCCAAGCCCAGGGGCGGTGTCAATGGCTTGCAATGAGACTCCTCCAGCGTCAAAGCTGCGAGGCCGGCCTGGGGACCCGGCTTGGCGCTGCCAGCGGCCTCGGATGATGCCGGAAAGACCGCAGCCGGCGGTGGCAGCGAGGCGGCCAGGCTCGGCGGCGCCGCATCTCCGGCCTTCTGCCGCGGCTGCACGGCGGGCGGCATGACCGCGGGCGCGGTGGCGGAAATATCCGGGACTGGCTTGGGGAACGACGGGCGAGACACCGTGGGCAACAATGTTGCCTGGTTTTCAATCGCGATCTTGGGTGGAGGTGGATCGACCATCGGCGGACCGACTGGCGAGGCCTGCGGCAGCAACGGGGGCGCGGTCGGAATTGCCGAATTCCCGTCGGCCGAGGTAGCGGGTGCTGGTATGACTGAAACGCTGGAGATTCTTCCCGCGCGCTTGGCCTCGCGCGAGCCCGTGCGCGGGATCTCGAGGTCGTGAGAGGCGGATTCCGGCAAGCAGGCTTCCATGGCTGCTCCTTCGGCGGTTGCAGCCTGCGACGGCGACGGCTCGGTTCCCGCCAGGAGTGCCAGCAGGATCGAAAAGCCGCAAACCGGGGGGCTGGACCTGTCGAGGGAGTTCGCTTCCGGGTTGCCTGCAGTCGCGATTTGCGGCGGAACAGGGGGCAGAAGCGCCGTGGCGGCGAGAGCATTCACGGGGCTTCCACTTGCAGATGCGCGACCAAACCAGGCGCCGCGGCTTTTCAAGAGGTTGAGCCCGGGCGCAGCGCCAGAAAGCTGTCGCGACGCGGCGCCGTGGCAAGATTTTGCCGCGCCAACCCCTCTTCCATCCTGCTCTTCGGCCTGAAAAAGAAGAGTTTGAGAATCTCAACTGATGTTTTTGGCTTGGCACGCGGTTTGCTCTTCCTCATGCCGGTATGGACCCGATCACCGCCATTGCGGCCAGCGGCCTGCGAGCCCGCATGGAATCGCTCGATCTCCTGGCCAACAACGTCGCCAATGCCGGGACCGGCGGTTATAAAGCCGATCGCGAGTTTTACAGCCTTTACGTCGCACCCGAAGCGGCCGACACGGGGCCGTCCGCCACCATGCCGGTGATCGAGCGGCCGTGGGTGGACCACTCGCAAGGAACCATCCATGCAACCGGCAACCCGCTCGATCTGGCCCTGTCGGGCCGCGGATTCTTCGCCGTGAACGGGCCGAACGGTCCTCTATATACACGCAACGGAAACTTCCGTCTCGCCGCGGACGGCAGGCTCGTCACGGGCGAGGGCTATCCGGTGCGCGGCGAGCAGGGGTCGCCGCTGACGGTGGCGGGCACGCTGCCGGTGCAGGTGGCCGCCGACGGCACGATCACCCAGGACGGCAACGTCATCGGCCGCCTGGAGGTCGTGGATTTCACCAGCGCGGACGCGCTGTCCAAGCAGGGCAGCAATTATTTCCGATCGACCGGTTCCGCGCAGCAGCCCACCGAGCCCGCCGGTACCAGCATCGAGCAGGGCCAGCTCGAAGCTTCGAATACGGGCAGTGCCGAAGCTGCCGTGCGCCTGGTCAGCGTGATGCGCCAGTTCGAAATGCTGCAGCGCGCGGTTTCGCTCGCCGGCGAAATGAGCCGCCATGCCATCGAGGAGGTGGCCAAAGTATGAAGGAGGTCAGATCATGATTCGCGCACTCTACAGCGCTGCCAGCGGAATGACCGCGCAGCAGTTGAATATCGACAACATCGCTCACAACCTGGCCAACGCCAACACCACCGGTTACAAGATGCGGCGCGCGCAATTCCAGGACCTGCTCTACCAAACCGTCGTCCAGCCGGGTTCGGCCGCCGGCCAGCAGACGGTGGTTCCAACGGGCCTCCAGGTGGGGCTGGGAACGCGCAGCGCTTCCAACGAGATCATCTTCACGCAGGGCGACTTCACGGAGACCGACAACCCCCTGGACCTGGTGATCCAGGGTAAGGGCTTTTTCCAGGTGCGCCAGCCGAACGGGGAGCTCGCCTACACGCGCGCCGGCAACTTCCATCTGGACCGCGACGGGAACGTGGTCACGGCCGACGGCAACCTGATCGAGCCGCAGATCACGATTCCGCCCAACGCCCAGCAGATTTCGATCGCGCAGGACGGAACGGTCAGCTACACGGTTCCCGGGCAGACGGCAGCGCAACAGGCGGGACAGATCCAGCTTGCTGGCTTCCAGAATCCGGCGGGGCTGAACAGCCTGGGCGGAAACCTCTACGCGCCCACGGATGCCTCGGGCGACGCCACGGTGGGTGTGCCCGGCGGCCAGGAAGGCCTGGGCACCGTCCTCCAGGGGTACACGGAGGGGTCGAACGTGAGCGTAGTGGAAGAGTTTATCAACCTGATCGTGGCTCAGCGCGGGTACGAAGCCAGCTCCAAGGTGGTCAAGGCCGCCGACGACATGTACTCGCAGGTCAATAACCTCACGCGATGATCCCCCTCGCCGCATTCGCGCTCACCGGCTGCCTGGCGCTCTCGTCCTCCGCGGACGTCATCCGCGCGCGCGACCTGGCGGCGGCGCTTCCCGAGTGGACCGCGCTCGATCCCGACACGGCGATTGTCCCGGCGCCGATCCCGGGAGTGCAGCGCGTGCTGCACGCGGCCGAGCTGCGCCGCCTGGCCCTGCGTTGGAACATCGATGCGAGCACGCCGCGCGAGGTTTGCTTCCTGGTCCCAGCCGCCGCGCCCGACCCGGCGCGAATGCTCGCCGCGATGCAGCGCCAATTGCCGGACGCGCGCATCGAAGTTCTGGAGGCCAGCCGTCAGCCGGCGCCTGAAGGCGAGTTCGAATTTCCGCTGAGCGGCCTGCACCTTGCGCCCGCCGGCGGCTGTTGGAACGGCTACGTAAACTACGGTGTGCGGCGGCGCTTCGGCGTTTGGGCCCGCGTGAAGGTCGCGGTTTCAGTCAAGCGGGTGGTCGCCGTCCACGATCTGCCGGCCGGCCATCCGATAGAACCCGCCGACGTGCGCCTGGAAACTGAGGACGGCTTTCCGGGCGCCGGGAGGATCCTGAGCGAGGTTGCCCAAGCCGTGGGGCGAATCCCACGGCGCCTGATAGCTGCCGGCAACGCGATCCGTGCCGAATGGCTGGATGAGCCCAAGCAGGTTCAACGCGGCGACACCGTTCAGGTTGACGTGATCGAGGGTGCGGCGCACCTCAAGCTCGAAGGCATCGCGCAGGCGTCAGGCTCGGCCGGCGAGATGATCCCCATCGAAAACCCGGCCTCGAAGCGCCGCTTCCGCGCGCGCGTGGAAAGCAAAGGAAAAGTGGTGGTAGCAGGTACTCTATGAAACGTCTGATGGTTGCCCTGTGGCTGGCCGCCGCCGCGTTCGCGGCGAAGAAAAAGACGGCCCCGCCGCCGGCACAGTCGCCTCTGGACCGGTATGTTTCGGAGGCTCGTGCCCGTTCGCTGGAAGCCCCGCCGGCCGCGCCCGGGTCGATCTGGGTGCCGGGCTCCCGCCTCGCCGACGCTTCGCGCGACGTGCGCGCCAGCCAGGTGGATGACGTCCTCACCATCCTGGTCGTCGAGAACGCCTCCGCGGTGGTGTCGGGCACTACCAAGACGCAGCGCACCTCGAGCACCAAGAACTCGATCAGCGCGTTGGCGGGCATCACCAAGGCCACTGGACCGCTGAACAACCTTGCGGCCATTAGCGGCGACACACAACTGAATGGCCAGGGCACCACCAGCCGGGATATCGTGATCAGCACCACGCTGACCGCGCGCATTTCGGCGGTGCTCCCGAACGGCGCGATGTTGGTGGAAGCCTCAAAAGACGTAGGCATCAACTCGGAAAACCAGATCATCACGGTGCGCGGCGTGGTGCGCCCGGCCGATATCGGCGCCGACAACACGGTGCGCAGCGATCACCTGGGGCAGCTCGAAGTCAAGGTCAACGGCAAAGGAGTGGTCGGAGATGCCATCAAGCGGCCTTTCTTCCTGTATCGGCTGCTGCTCGGCCTGCTTCCTTTCTGAGCCATGAAACATGCACCTGTCATGCTGATGCTCGCGGGCCTGTTCGGGCCGGCGCCCGCGCACGCCGTGAGGCTCAAAGATCTGGTCTCGATCGAAGGCGTCCGCGACAACCAGTTGCTCGGCTACGGCCTGGTGGTGGGCCTGAACGGAACTGGCGACCGGCGCCAGACCGTGTTCTCCGCCCAAAGCCTGGCCAACATGCTGGAGCGCATGGGCGTCTCGGTGCCGGCAGCGGCGATTCGCGTTGCCAATACTGCTGCTGTGATGGTCACCGCAACTCTACCTGCGTTCGCGCAGCCCGGCGCGCGGCTCGACGTAACCGCCGCGGCGATCGGCGATGCCAGTAATTTACAGGGTGGAATTCTGCTGCTGACCTCGCTACGCGGCGCCGACGGGCAGGTCTACGCCGTGGCGCAGGGCCCCATCATGACGGGAGGATTCGCGGCCGGCAGAGGCGGCAACGCGCAAACGGTGAATCACCCGACAGTCGGACGCGCGCCAGAAGGCGCCACAATCGAGCGCGCCGCGCCCAGCATCGCACCCAAGGGCGTGATTCATCTCCAGTTGCGGAGGTCGGATTTCACCACGTCGACACGAATCGTGGAAGCCGTGAACCGGAAGTTCCCCGGACCGGCAACAGCCGCCCGGGCGGAAAACGCGGGACTGGTGAGCGTATCGATTCCGTCGGAATACGACGCGCGCGCCACCCAATTCGTCTCCGAACTGGAGAACCTGGTGGTCGAGGCGGACCGCACCGCACGCGTGGTGATCAACGAGCGGACCGGGACGATCGTATTGGGCAAGGACGTCCGCGTATCGCCGGTGGCCATTCTGCACGGCAATCTGAGCGTGGAAATTCAGACTAGCTTTGCGGTGTCGCAGCCCAATCCGATGGCCCAGGGCACCACAGAGGTCGTGCCCCAGACCAATCTCGCCGCCAAGGAGGAAAAGACCCGCAACCTGGTCCTGAAACAGGGAGCGACGGTGGAGGAGTTGGTGCACGCGCTGGCGTCGATCGGCTCCACGCCGCGCGATGTCATCGCCATCCTGCAGAGCCTGCGCGCCGCCGGGGCGCTGGAAGCCGAAATCGAGGTCATCTGATGAGTACACCAGCCATTCCGCCGCTTTCGCTGTTGAGTCCGACTCCATCGGTGGGCGGCCGCGACCCGGATAAAGTTCGCGACGCCGCGCAACAGTTCGAAGCGCTGCTGATCGGGCAGATGCTGCGCGGAGTTCGCGAGAGCGGCTCCGGGTGGCTCGGATCCGGCGAGGACTCGGCCGGCGAGTGCGCCACGGATTTCGCCGAGCAGCAGTTCGCCGCCGTGATGGCGCGCAACGGCGGCCTCGGCCTTTCCAGCCTGATCGTCAACGGCCTGGAGAAGTGATTCGGCGCGGGGTGCTACGCTGTTCGCTCTGAAGCGCCATGAATTTCGTTCAGGGTCTGCGGTGCGTTTTTTGCGGTGCCGTATATCCCGTGCGGGTTGGCTTCACCTGCCCGGGCTGCGGCACTACCGGCATCCTCGATGTGCAGTACGATTACGCCGCCCTCCGCCGCGTGCTCACGCGGCGGGCGCTGAGCCGGCGGCTGGAGCAATCTCACTGGCGTTATCGTGAGCTGCTGCCGATTCGCAGCGACGCCGCGGTGCCGGTGTTATCGGTAGGCTGGACACCGCTCACGGCAACACCGGCACTCGCGCGCCACATCGGAATCGCCACCCTGTATCTCAAGGACGACGGGCGCAATGCTACGGGGTCGCTGAAGGACCGGGCGAGCTCGATCGGCGTGGTGAAGGCTCGCGAGAAACGCCGCACGATCATCGCCTGCGCCAGCACCGGCAACGCCGCCTCCTCGTGTGCCGGCATGGCCGCGTCCATGGGGCTGCGCAGCGTGATCTTCGTTCCGGAGCGCGCGCCCGAGCCGAAGGTGACGCAGTTGCTGATCTTCGGCGCCACCGTGCTGCGCGTCCGCGGCAGCTATGAAGACGCGTTCCAGCTCTGCCAGCGGTCGTGCGAGCGCTGGGGATGGTACAACCGCAACTCCGGAATCAACCCTTACCTGGTCGAGGGAAAGAAGACCGCCGGTCTGGAGATCGCCGAGCAGGCGGGCTGGGAGCCGCCGGATTGGGTGGCAGTGTCGGTGGGCGACGGCTGCACGGTTGCCGGCGTATGGAAGGGCTTCCGGGAACTCGAGACGCTCGGGCTGATCGGGCGCACGCCGCGGATCCTGGGAGTGCAGGCGGCCGGAGCCGCACCCATCACCACCGCGTTCGAAACCGGGGAGCCGCTGCGGCCGATCGAGCCTCACACTCTGGCGGACAGCATCGCGGTGGGCGTGCCGCGCAATTGGAAGAAAGCGGTGGATGCCGTGCGCGAGTCCGGCGGCGCCATGATCAATGTGGAAGACGATGCGATTCTCGAGGCGATGCGCTACGCCGGACGCCTCGCCGGAATCTTCGCCGAGCCGGCGGCGGCCACCGCGGTCGCGGGGCTGCATCGCGCCGTGGCGGAAGGCGTGGTCTCCCGCCGCGCGTCCGCCGCAGCTCTCGTCACCGGCAACGGGCTCAAGGACGTGCAGTCCGCGCGCGCCGCCGCGGGCAGTCCCTTCGACATCGCGCCCGACGGAGCAGAGCTCGAGGACATTCTACGCAAGCGGAAGCTGGTGCCGTGAAGCAGTCGCTGCTGGTTCGCAACATTCACACGCTCGTCCTCATGGACGAGGCCAACCGCGTACTTCGCGACGCTTACCTCTTCGTGGAGAACGGCCAGATCGTCAACATTGGAACCGGAAGCGCCGGCCTGCCCAAGGCCGGCCAGGTGATCCGCGCGCCGCATAGCGTCGCCATTCCCGGCCTGGTGAACACGCACCATCATCTTTACCAGACGCTCATGCGAGCTTACGCGCCGGCCGCGGACGCCGAGCTATTCGACTGGCTGCGCACGCTCTACCCGATCTGGGCGCGCCTCGACGAGGAAGCGGTGCGCGTCTCGGCCTTCGCCGGCATGGCGGAGCTTCTGCTCTCCGGGTGCACCACCACGACCGACCACCACTACGTGTTTCCGCGAGGCCGGCACGATCTGATCGACGCGCAGATCGACGCCGCGCGCCGCATCGGCATCCGCTTTCATCCCACGCGCGGCAGCATGAGCGTGGGGCGGCGCAAGGGCGGCCTCCCGCCCGATTCGGTGGTGCAAGCCGAGGGGCGAATCCTGGAAGACAGCGCGCGGCTGATTGCGAAGTACCACGACCCCTCGCCGGGTGCGATGCTGCGAATCGCGCTCGCCCCGTGCTCGCCGTTTTCGGTATCGCCGCGACTCATGCGCGACACCGCGGACCTCGCCCGCCGGCACGGTGTGCGCCTGCACACCCATCTCGCCGAGACCCGCGACGAGGAGTCGTATTGCCTGAGCCGCTTCGGGAAGCGGCCGCTCGACCTGCTGGAGGATGTGGGGTGGCTTGCGCCGGACACCTGGCTGGCGCACGGCATCTACTTCAACCGCCGCGAAATTGCGCGGCTGGGACGCGCCGGAGTAGGGATCGCGCATTGTCCCACGTCCAACATGCGCCTTGGGTCGGGATGCGCGCCCGTGCTGGCGCTCGGTCGCGCCGGCTGTCCTGTTGGTCTCGGCGTCGATGGCAGCGCTTCGAACGACAGCTCCCACATGCTGGCCGAAGCACGGCAGGCGCTCTTATTGCAACGGCTCCGGCACGGCGCGGCCGCGCTCGGCGTCACCGAGACCCTTCGCATGGCGACCGTCGGCGGCGCGCGCTGTCTCGGGCGCGACGATCTCGGCAGCCTCGAACCGGGCAAGCGCGCCGACGTGGCGCTGTTCGATCTCCGGGCCGCTGCCTACAGCGGAGCCGGCGATCCGGTTTCCGCGCTCCTGCTGTGCGCGCCGGCGACGGTGGACACGCTGATCGTGGAGGGCCGCGTCGTGGTTTCGGGAGGCCGTCTGCAGACGGTCTCGCTGGATTCCATCCTGCGCCGCCACCGGCGCTCGGCGCGACGGCTCATATCGTTGTAACAGATCCGTAACCCTGTTATAGTCGGGTCAGCCCCGGGAAATCGGGCTTAGAGGTAGTCGTGTTCGATCAGGTGGAAGCTTTCTGTCGGCCCGCCAGTGTCCCCGAAGCACTTCGATTGCTCCAGCGAGGCAAAGGTCAGGCGCGAATTGTCGCAGGCGGTACGGACCTGGTGGTCGCCGGCGGCGACTCGGTCCGGGTCCTCATAGATATCACCCGAGCCGGTCTCAATTACATCCGCCGCAAACCGCCCGGACTCGCTATCGGCTCGACCACTACCCTGGCAGAGCTCGAGGAATCCAGCCTGCTGCAAAAGTTTGCCGGAGGAATCCTGCCGCGCGCCTCCGCCACGTGCGGCTCGATCGCCAACCGCAACCTGGCCACCGTGGGCGGCAACCTGGCGAACGGGTCGCCGGCGGCCGATATGGCGACGCCGCTGCTCGTGCTCGACGCGCAGGCCGTAGTCGCGGAACCGCGCCGGCGGCGCAAGGTCTCCCTGGCTGCGTATCTGACTGGCGCAGCCGCAAATCAGTGGCAGAAATCCATCCTCGTCGAGCTCATCGTTCCCGACCCGCCGGGCGGCAGGCACTGCGGCTGGTCGTTCCAGAAACTCGGCCGGACCGCCGTCGATATCTCCCTGGTCAACGTCGCGGCGGGGCTCGGGCTCGATTCCAAAGGCCGCGTCAAATGGGTGCGGATCGCTCTCGGCGCGGTGTCGCCGGCGGCGATGCGGGCCGCGGCGGCCGAGGAGCGCATGGTGGGCCGCGCTCTCGATTCCGCCCTGATCGACGAGGCCGCCGAAGAGGCTTCGCGCGAGATCCAACCGATTTCGGACGTGCGCGCATCCGCGGACTACCGGCGGCAGATGAGCGCGGTCCTGACCGCGCGGGCGCTGAAGGAATGCGCCGCGCAAGCGGGAGGTTCGAAATGAAGACGATGCTACTGTGCCTCACCGTCAACGGGAAGCCTCAGGCCTGGAGCATCGCTCCCGGAGACCTGCTGCTGGATGTGCTCCGGCGCGAAGGCTATTTCGGAGTCAAGCGCGGGTGCGAGACCGGCGAGTGCGGTGCCTGCGCGGTGCTGGTGGACGGCAAGCCGATCAACTCCTGCCTCATGTTCGCCGCGCAGGCGGAAGGCCGGGAGATCCTGACCATCGAAGGCCTGGCGCAGGACGGCCGGCTGGCGCCGCTGCAGGAGGCATTCCTCGATCACGGCGCGGTGCAGTGCGGCTTCTGTACCGGCGGCATGATTCTCAGCGCCAAGGCGCTGTTGGACCGCCACCCTCATCCCACCGAAGAGCAGGTGCGGGAAGCGCTGGCCGGGCACCTCTGCCGCTGCACCGGGTACAAGAAGCCTGTAGAGGCCGTGCTGGCGGCGGCCGGCGGGAAGGAGGCGGAGCGATGAACCCACGTTCCGTGGTCGGCCAGAACCTGCGCAAGGTGGACGGAGTGAAGCTCGTCACCGGCGGCGCCGCGTTCACCGACGATATCCAAATCCCGGGAATGCTTTACGGGAAGATCCTGCCGAGCCCGCATGCTCACGCGCGCATCCGGCGCATCGACACCACGAAGGCCCGGGAACTCCCCGGGGTGCACGCCGTGCTCACCTACCGCGACGTACCGCGCGTCCCGCACACCACCGCCGGACAGGCGTGGCCCGAGCCCTCGCCGTATGACACGTACTTGTTGGATTCGAAGGTCCGGTTTGTGGGCGATCGCGTGGCTGCGGTCGCGGCCGAGACGCGGGCCATCGCGGAACGCGCCATCAAGCTGATCGAGGTCGATTACGAGGTGTTGCCGGCGGTGCTCGATATCGAGCAGGCCATGACGCCAGGCGCGCCCGTGATCCACGATGAGCCGGATTCCACGAAGATTTTCGACCGCGAGCGGAACATCGCGGGCTACATTCTGCGCGAGATCGGCAACGTGGACGAAGGCTTCCGCGAGGCCGACTGCATCATCGAGCGCGAGTTCCGCACGCACC
>Ga0335080_10000484_pt1 | contig 36356 bp, 32 predicted proteins | sample Lox_Sample_34_FD_206720 | JGI IMG/M metagenome (GOLD analysis project Ga0335080, IMG submission 206720) | Soil microbial communities from Loxahatchee National Wildlife Refuge, Florida, United States - Lox_Sample_3.4 | ecosystem: Environmental > Terrestrial > Soil > Wetlands | place: USA... | reverse complement strand
AGCGCTTTCAGACCGGATCGCTCAGCTGGACTCGCACCATCTCCCCCACCATGTTGAACGAGCTCCGCTTCTCCGCCAATCGCTCCGCCACCTTCGACGCCATTCCTCAGGATACGACGTCCCCCTCGGACCTCGGCTTCCTCACCATCAATCCGGATGATCCGAAGGGCACCGCGCCCCCAGCCATCAGTGTCGGCAGCGACTTCAATCTGGGCCCATCGCCCCAGGGACCGACCAAGGTTCATGACGTGACGTTCCAGCTCCAGGACACTTTTTCCTGGACCCGCGGAAAACATGCTTTGAAGTTTGGCGCGGATTTTCGCTGGATCCAGAACAACTTCCACTACGACTTCTACAATAACGGCTCCTTCGATTTCGGCACCTACTACACCAATACCGGTGACGCGCGCGCCGATTTCGTGGGCGGTTACACCGACAACTACTTCCAGTTCTCCAGCGCCGCCTACGGCATTCGCACTCACGACCTCTATTTCTTCGCGCAGGACGTGTGGAAGATTACCAAGAACCTGAGCTTGGATTACGGCCTGCGCTACGAATACAACTCACCCCAGACCGATCCGACCAATCAGATCATTGGCTGGTACCCGGGCCAGCAATCCCAGGTCTTTCCCGCGGCTCCGCCCAACTTCCTCTTCCCCGGCGATCCCGGAACCCCCAACCGTGGCCTCGTCTTCACGGATCGCAATAACTTCGCGCCACGCTTCGGTTTTGCCTGGGATATCTTCGGAACGAGTAAGCTCGTAATGCGCGGCGGTTACGGTGTTTTCTATGACATCGAAGACGGCGCGCTGAACCTCCAGTTTGGCGGCCAGCCTCCCTTCGGATACGCGGCCAACAACTATCCCTGCTTTGTCAAGGCCGGTCAAACCGACACTGGTTGTCTGGAGCCCATAAACGGCTCATATAGTGCCGATCCTTTCCAGACTGCCAACACCGGATACTCCAATCCCTACCCGTTCCTCGCTTCCGGTAACTACGGGCAATTCTTCAATCCCGCAATTCCTTTTGCCTATGTCGTGACCCCGCATTTCCGCACGCCCTATGCTGAAAACTTTAACTTCGGCTTCCAGTACCAGGCGACCAAGGGCACGATGATCGAGGCTGTCTACGTCGGCAGCTTGAGCCGCAAAGCCATCTCCGGCACCAACCTCAACTTTCCGACCCTCGATGGCCCCAACGGTCTGCTGGCCCAGTATCAGTACTGGGCTGATAAGCACCAGGGAGACGCCGATCCTTATTTGAATATCAACGCCGACTGCGCTCGTCCCTTGGCCAATTGTGATGGTTCGCCCGCTTTCCTCGGCAACCCCACCGGCGCCACCCAGATCGTGACCAATGTGAGTGAGGGCAGCTCTTCCAGCAATGAGTTCCAGCTCACGGTCGATCACCAGATGAGTCACGGTTTGCAGTTCCGGGTCGCCTACACTCTGGCCAAGACCATCGACCAGACCTCCGGATTCCGCACCCGGTCCTCCACCTATACCGACCCCCTCGACCCATCTTTGGACCGCGGCTTGGCGGACTTTGACGCCACTCATCGCCTCGTCCTCAGCCCGATTTGGCAGATACCCTTCGCCAGCCATGCCAGTCCGGTAACGAGGGCGCTCCTTGGAGGGTGGGCTGTCTCCACCATCGCCAGCTTCCAATCTGGAAACCCGTTTACGATATTTTCGAACAACGGGAGCAGCTTCACGAACTCGTTCCTCGAGCGCCCCGATGTGCTCGGCCCCGTCAAAACATTCAAGAATCCGCGCCAACTGCAGACATTCAATCCGGACCCGGATCTTCTGCATGGAAGTTGCCTCGGTTTAGGCGAAGGCGGGACGCCCGCCCCCTTCTTCTTTGATCCCACGAATCTGGTGTGTGCTCCCGGCCCGCCCGTCGGCCAGCCTCTTCCGGTGGTCAAGGGTGGCACGCAGTTGGTCGCTGGCGGAGTACCTATGTTCACCTACGGCAACATGGGCAGAAACGTCTTGCGCGGCCCCGGCATCAACAACTGGGATATCTCCCTGATGAAGAACTTCCGCTTCACTGAAACGAAGGCGCTGCAATTCCAGACCAACTTTTTCAACGCCTTCAATCACACCCAGTTCTTCGGCCCGACTTCAAGCAGCGGCGCGGTTGGCGGCAGCTCAAACTTTGCACAGGTAACCACCGACGCGACCGGCTCGTCTTCACCTTATTACCGCGGTCCGCGCATCATCCAATTGGCCCTCAAGTTTTACTTTTGAGACGGCCAGCCAAACAGAAAACCCACTGCTCGTGTCTCCACAAGCAGTGGGTTTTCAATTGCAAATTACTCAATTACAAATTACTCAATTTCCCAATTACTCAATGACTCAATGCCTTCGCATCCCTCCGGATCAAGGCGAAATCCACGAAGAATCCCAATCCCACGCTCAGTGGAATCACTCCAAACGCCGCCACCGTCCACGCATCCGGCTCCGTTCTTGCGACCAGCGCCCAGCAGGCAATAAATCCCACCGACGCCGCCGTCAGCAAAATTCCCCACCGCCGCGACCGCGCCGACTCGCTTAACTCCGCCTCCATCGGAACATTCACCCCGCGCGCCAGCGCCGCCAGCCTCTCATCCGTCCGCAGCCGCCGCACTCGATAAAACGTATACATCGCCGCCATCGGAATCCCCATAAACAAAACCACCGCCGCAAATCCAATAGTGTTCCCGTCCATATTCCCTCCTTGCGTCGCAAAAACGCAGCACCACGAATCGAAATGCTGAGAAACGCCGGACCACGAAACCCGAGCGCTCAAGCACGCCGCGTCTCGCGCTTCCCTCTTCATCGAAAGGTACGGAACCGCCCCCGCGGAAGTTCCCCGCCACCGTCACCACTCAAAACACCGGCCGGAACTTGCTTTCTTCCGGGCCTTCTTACCTCGGCACTCTCTCATCTCGAAGCTCTGACCTCCTCCATGTTCCTCTGTGCCCTCCGGTGGTAGCCGGATTTTGTCTTCATGTTTATCGAATTGCCAACATGTTTTCCGCCGCGATCGTTCTAATCCCCTCATTCAACTCGGCTTGCCCGGGAAGACCGAGGGAAATCAACGGTCAAAATCGCCCCTTGACAGGCATGATATAGACAGGATTGCTGACCGGAACGATTGCGCGGGATCTGCTTCGATCTCCCTGCATTCACAGAAGATACGTGAGCACTACGACCGCACTCGCCGGGATTCATGCGCAAGACCGTCGCACCCATCGAATCAACCGCTTACAAGCGCTTGCCGGGAAGTCCCTCGTTCTATTACCTATCAGTTATTATCCCTGTGATTAAGATACGAAATTTTCTTCGCGGCCCGATTCCCGTTTCGGGACGAGCCCGGCCCCTTCGTGTGCGCGGCGTATCAGAAGAGCGTGTGGGAAGAAATAGTCCTTTGCTCAAGGCGCATGGCCCACATCTGCCCGACTCAATACAATCGAAGCGGCCATGGACCTCGCCCGCATCTCCGCCCTCCTCGAGCCGTTTCTTGAAGCTCCACTCTCCGAATCACAGCTCGATCAAATATCGACTTACATCGATCTATTGCTCCGCTGGAATGCCCGCTTCAACCTCACCGCCATCCGCGACCCCGAACAAATCGTTCCCCGCCACTTCGGCGAGTCACTCTTCCTGGCCCGCCACCTCTTCCCCCTGACCGCTGCCCCCCGGCCACGGACCACCGTAGTAGACCTCGGCTCCGGTGCGGGTTTCCCGGCTCTCCCCATCAAAATCTGGGCCCCCGATATCCGCCTCACGATGATCGAATCCAATCACAAGAAGGCCGCCTTCCTCCGCGAGGTAGCCCGCGCACTTACATTGATGGACGTCGATGTAATCGCCGGCCGCGCCGAATCGGTGGCTCACCAGCTTGCCTCGCCCGGCCCCAATCCCCCAGCCGCCACCCCAGGCACAGTCCGGCCGGCCGAAGTAGTGACCTTCCGCGCAGTCGAGAACTTCGCTCAGATTCTTCCCCTCGCTGCCAGGTTCCTCGCCCCCAACGCCCGCCTGGCGCTCCTCATAACTGAATCCCAACAGGAACAACTTCAACCGATCCGGTCCTTGAGCTGGAGGACGATACATGTCCCAGAGTCACATACAGGAATATTGGCAATTGGAACAACCACCACATGAAAAGTGTTCCACGTGGAACACTTTGGGGTCCCCTAAAAAACCCGTAAGTTGCACAATAATTCCAAGTTATACACAGTCCCAGGCCATTGTGGTGGAAGGCGAAAGGGAATATTCTGGCCTTCCAGCCAAAACTTGAAATGCGTGGAACACCACTCGATATATGTTCCACGTGGAACACCCGTTTAGGATTGGAGTCGATGGACTTCGCGCAAAGTGTTCCACGTGGAACACTCCGTCGGTTCAGGACTTCAGGCCAAGCTCTCTGCCATTGCGACATTGGGATGTGATTTATGGGACGTGTGATTGCTGTTGCCAACCAGAAGGGTGGAGTGGGAAAGACCACGACCGCCATCAACCTGGCTGCTTCCCTCGCAGCCGCCGAAGTCAATACCCTGCTCGTCGATTGCGACCCGCAGTCCAACGCAACCAGCGGCCTCGGCCTGGTAAAGGATCCAGAGCGGATCAGCGTGTATGACGTGCTGATGGGGGCGGCATCGGCGGAGGAGGCGCTGCAGCTCACCGAACTCGAGCAGTTGTGGCTGATCCCCTCACACAAGAATTTGATTGGCGCGAACCTTGAGCTGGTCGACCGCGAGCGCCGGGAATACCGGCTGCGGGAAGCGCTCGCGCCCTTGCGCGAGCGCTTTCAGTTCATCGTGCTCGACTGTCCTCCGGCGCTGGACCTGCTGACTCTGAACGCGCTGGTTGCCGCGGACGGAGTCTTGATTCCGATGCAAGCGGAGTACTTTGCGCTGGAGGGTGTTTCGGAATTGCTGGACACCATCGAGCGGATCCGGGCAGGGCTTAACTCCGGGCTGGTGGTGGATGGCGTGGTACTGACGATGTTCGATGAGAGGACGAACCTCGCTCAGCAGGTGGCCGAGGAGCTTCGGAAATTCTTTGGCGACAAGCTCTGCACGAACTCGATCCCGCGGAATATTCGTCTGGCGGAGGCGCCCAGCTATGGCAAGCCGGCGCTCTCCTATGATGTGCGGTCGAAGGGAGCGGAGAGTTACATACGACTTGCCAAGGAAATCCTGGACCGGCAGATGGGAACGGCGGCCGAGGCAGAGCAGACTCCGCCGTCGGCGCCGGAACCCGGGGAGGCGGCTTAGATTGACATACATGAATATTCATGTATATCAATGTCTGCCGGATTGCAGAAGTAGCACCAGGGGGCGGCGAGAGCGATGCGCTGCGGGCGAAGGCGGATCCTTGGCCTCGCAAAGGATGAAGAACATTCGGGAATAGTCGAAATTCGGGGGAGTGGAATGACGAATACGGCGAACGCGGCGACGGCGGACAAATCCGTTGCCAAGACAGGAACGGAGAAAGCTGGCGAGAAGGTGGTTGAAAAACGGCGCGCGCTGGGGCGCGGGCTCGATTCTTTGCTGCCGAGGCCGCGCGTGGTCATGCCGCCGCGGGTTGAAGCTTCGCCGGATTCCGCAGCCGGCTCGGAAGCTAAACGGGCGGGCGTTCCGGCGCCGTCCCCATCTTCGTCTTCTGAGTCCGGCATTCCTGCACCGGAGACTGGAGCGCCTCAGATGGCCGCCAGGCCGGTTCCCGGACTAGTTGGAGAACTGCAGGCTTCGGAAAAAAGCGCGGACGGCGAGATCGTGCAGACGATCGATCTTGACGCGATCGACCGGAATCCCTACCAGACGCGCCGGGTGTTTGACGAAGACGCAATTGCGGAACTGGCGGATTCGATCCGGGCGCAGGGATTGCTGCAGCCGATTGTGGTGCGGCCGGGGAAGGAAAGCGGACGGTTCACGCTGATCCTGGGCGAGCGGCGACTGCGGGCGTCGTTCATCGCCGAGGTGCGTACGATTCCTGCGATCGTGAAGCGAGTGTCGGAGCAGCAGGCTGCGGAGATGACGATTGTCGAGAACCTGCAGCGGCGGGAATTGAATTGTATTGAACAGGCGGACGCCTTCGCCACCCTGAGCACGCGGTTTCATCTGACGCAGCAGCAGATTGGAGATCGCGTCGGCTTGTCGCGCGAGACGGTATCGAATTACATGCGATTGCTGAACCTGGGGGACGGCATCGTCGGGGCGCTGCAGACTGGAAAACTGACATACAGCCACGCGCGCGTGCTCCTCATGGTGCAGAATCCCGAGCACCGGTGGACGCTGGCGAAAAGGGTGATCGACGAAAAGATGTCGGTGCTCAAGCTGGAGGCGCTGGTGCTGGGCGCGGACAAACCGGTGGGGCCGGGCGAGTCGAATCCTGGAGCAGCGCGCTGGGTGGATCCGAATGTGAAGGCGGCGCAGCGGTCGCTGGAAGAGATTTTAGGGATGCGGGTGCGGATTCGAGATCGGGCGGGTTGGGGGAAGATTTCAATTCAATACAACTCGCTGGAGGATTTTGAACGGGTGGTGGGAATGCTTAAGGGAGGACAGCGGTGAACACCGATTGCAGTGGCTGCGAGCCTCGACCCAATCCTTTCACCATCGGGCTCAAGTGGGCCGCTAAAATCAAAATCGTTTCCCACGGAGGACCCAGAGCGCACGCAGCTTGGGCAGAGATCAGAGGCACCTTTCTGGTAACAAGTGGGATCCTGGTCTGAGTGTGGGTGCTCGATTCCGGCTGTTCCACGCGTGTGGGGCCTGTGACGACTTGGATTGTGGGACGATTCCTCGCTGGCGTTAACTCTCCCGGTACATGCGCAGTGCGGGAATCCAGAAAGTAAAAAGTGGAGTGGATCGCAGAAGTCAGACTGCAGAGGTAGCCGCGCGCTAAGAGCCACCTTTACTCCGCTCAGGATAACATCATTGGCCGGTTGAGGATTTGTTGTCGGGTGCACCCTGGAATTCTTCGCGCATCCATTGCTGGAAGGCGTTGGTGTTTTGGGGACGGCCCAGAAAATTCTTCACCAGGTCATTGGCGGACATGGAGCCGCCCGGCTCGAGCACAATGCGGCGATACCGCATGGGAGCTTCGCCGGCGAGCAGGTTCTTGTGGTCGAACTGCTGGAAGAAATCCTCGGCGATGACTTTGTCCCACATGTAGGTGTAGACGGCGGAGGAGTAGCCTGCCAGATGGCTGAAGGAGGCGTAGGAGTGCGCGTCGGCGGGGACGGGTTGAAAGAGAGTGTAACGATGCCAGTCGTCGAGGGTGAGGGAGTCGAGGTCGATCTTCTGAGGATTGTCTTTGTAGATGTCGTAAGAGATAGCCGCGAAGGCGACCTGACGGGCGATGCCGTTGCCGCGTCCGAAGGCGCTGGCGCGATTCATGCGGGCTACCAGGTCGGCTGAAATCGGCTCGCCGGTTTTGTAATGGCGCGCGAAGGTCGCCAGGACCTGCGGGCTGTGCATCCACTCCTCGAGCATCTGGGAAGGGGCTTCGACGAAGTCGCCTTCCATGGTGATACCGGTGATGCCCGCCCATTGCTGCTGACCGCCGAGGATGTGGTGCATGAGGTGGCCGAACTCGTGGAAGAAGGTGACGACATCGCCGTAATCCATGAGGCCGGGATCGGTGGCGGTGGGAGTGGCGAAATTGCAAACCAGGATCGCTTCGGGCAACTGCTTGCCGCGAATTCCGTCGAGCACGGGAGACATCTCGGCATGGCTGTATTTGCCGGGGCGGGGATGCATGTCGAGGTAGAAGCGGCCGATGGCATGGCCGCTGTCGAGGACGTCCCAGGTTTCGACCGACGGGTCCCAGGCGGGGACATTTAGTTCCTGACGGAAAGTGACGTGAAACAGAGTGGCTGCCGTATCGAGGATTCCCTTCTTCACCTGGCCGTAGGGGAAATAGGGGCGAACGGATTGGGAGTCAAAGTCGTACTGGGCGCGACGAACGAGTTCAAGCTGGTGGTAGTAGTCGTAGCTGGAAATTTGTGAGGCGTTGGGATCGGTCTTGCGCTTCTCGGCCAGAAGAATGGCGAGCTCGCGCTGGGCGACCGGGCGCGCGGCGGAGTCGAGGTCGTGAAGGAAGCTGGCGATGTTTGCGCCGGAGACGATCATGTTATCGGCGGCGCGGTAGTCGGCCCAGGATGCATAACCGAGCAGGGTTGCGATCTGATAGCGCGCCTGCATCATGTCCTTGAGAACGTCCTGATTCGCGGGAAAGGCGCGCGATTCGAAGGCGGTCCAGAGGCGCCCGCGGAGCGCCTCGCTTTTTGCAAAATCCATGACCGGCCAGAGGTCAGGGTAGTTGGTGGTGATATGGATTTTTCCGCCGGCGGCGGGCTTGTGGTTGTCGATGTAGTCCTGCGGCAAGCCATCGAGTTCGGCGGCGTCGGTGAGTTCGACGCTGCCGGTGCTGTCGGAGATATTGCGGTCGAACTTGGACTGGGCTTCGGTGAGCTGGTCCTGAAGCTTCCGGAGCTGGGCACGGGTCGAGTCGTCCTTGTCGACGCCAGCCAGACGAAATTCCAGCAACTGGCGCTGGACGTAATAACGAGTAGCGGCATCGGCGCGAGAGAGATCGAGGGCCGAGAGGGCCTGGTAGACCTCGCGATTCAGCGAGAGCGCGGTCTGGGCGCTGCTGACTTTCGTAGTCATATCGGTGGCGTGATCGCGAAAGGCGGCGTCGGGATGGATCTGCTGCATGTCACCGGCGAGGTAGGCCGCGGCATTTAACTGGCGAATCGCTTCGTCGTAGGGGGCAAGCGTGTTCTCGATTGTCCTGGGACCCTTGACAGCGACTAACCGATCGATCTCACGCTGGGCGGTAGTGAGGCGGCCGTTCTCCGTTTGCTCAAAGGCAGCGACATCTGGCCTGGAGGCCCAGATGGGAGGCTGATCCTTGGGCATGTCTTGCGCCCGGAGGTCGATGGCGAAAAGAGCGAGCGCGAAAAAACAGCAGCGGGCAAGGCGGGTAGACATAACACTTCTCCAGAGTGACCGATTACTCGACTTGATTGCGTGCAAGCAGGCGAATAGTACGCCGGGAAAATTGTTTTCTCAACTACCTCTCAAGATTGACCAACCAGGATGCGCAGCGTGAGAATTGCTGGAGCCCGGATGGGAACGGCTCAACAATATTTTGAACCTGCAACAAGATGGAACGAGGAGGAAATCATGTCAAAACCTACGCACGAGCAGGCGAAACTTCAGCTGGAACTTTTTGAGATGCGGCGGGAGGCTCGGCTGCGGCAGGCCCGCGAGTGGTTCCAAAAGAATTATTTCGTGGACTCGTTTGAAGACGCGATGAAGCTTGGGGCTCCGGGTACGGAAGCCGGGACTAACGCGATGATGGTCGCGAGCTACTGGGAGCAGGTGTGCGCGATGCTGAACTATGAACTGCTGCATGAACAGCTGTTCTTTGAGACGAACGGCGAATTTTTCATGGTGTGGGAACGGTTGAAGCCGATGGTGGCAGGTTTCCGACAGCAGTTCGCGGCTCCGCATATGTTTGGGCATATCGAGAAGGCGGCGCAAAGGTATGAGGCGTGGATGGAGAAGACGTCTCCGGGACATGTGGCGCGGATGCGGGAGTTTATGAAACAGATGCGGGGGCAGATGACGAAGGCGGCATAGACAATCGCAGACGGCAGAAGTCAGATTGCAGAATTAAAGACCCATGGCCTCCTCTGTACTTTGCCGCCGGAGGCCGTGGGAATTCGATTGTTTGGGGAGGAACGATGAGTTCGGTGCGGGTGTTGGTGGGAACCCGTAAGGGCGCTTTTGTACTTACAGCGGACGGGAAGCGGGACAAATGGGACGTCCGCGGACCGTTCTTTGCGGGGTGGGAGATTTATCACATGAAGGGATCGCCCGTGGATCCGGATCGGATTTATGCTTCGCAGTCGAGCGGGTGGTTTGGGCAGATTATTCAAAGGTCGGATGATGGCGGGAAGAACTGGTATCAGCCTGGGACGCCCGCGGGAGCAGCGCCGGTGGCGGGTCCGCCTAAAGCAGAGAGCAACAAGTTCGTTTATGACAGCGCGAGTGCGCCATTGACGACGCATCAGTGGTACGACGGGACGCAGCATCCCTGGGAGTTCAAGCGCGTCTGGCATCTGGAGCCTTCTTTGAGAGAGGCGGAGACGGTTTACGCGGGCGTGGAGGATGCGGCTTTGTTCAAGTCGACGGACGGCGGACAAAATTGGCGCGAGTTGCCGGGATTGCGGGGGCATGGGACTGGTCCGCGGTGGCAGCCTGGGGCGGGCGGGATGTGTCTGCACACCTTGATTCTCGATCCTGGCGATGAGAAGAGGATGTGGATTGCGATTTCGGCGGCGGGGGCTTTTCGGACGGATGATGGGGGATCGACCTGGAAGCCGATCAACCGCGGGCTCTATTCACCATACATACCGGACCCACGGGCCGAGGTGGGACATTGCGTGCATCATGTGGCGATGAATCCGCAGAAGCCCGGGTTGATGTTTATGCAGAAACATTGGGACGTGATGCGGTCCGACGATGCGGGCGAGTCGTGGCGCGAGATCAGCGGCAATTTGCCGACGGACTTTGGATTCGTGATCGATGTGCATGCGCATGAGCCGGAAACCGTTTACGTGGTGCCGATCACGAGCGATTCACTGCACTACGTGCACGAGGGCAAACTGCGCGTGTATCGGAGTAAGTCGGGCGGCGAGGAGTGGGAAGCTCTGACGCGAGGGCTTCCGCAGAAGGATTGTTATGTAAACGTGCTGCGCGATGCAATGGCGGTGGACGCGCTGGACGAGTGTGGGATTTATTTTGGGACGACAGGCGGGCAGGTGTATTGCTCGGCGGATGCGGGGGAGACGTGGAACACGATTGTGCGGGATTTGCCGGCAGTGCTGAGTGTAGAGGTGCAGAGTTTGTAGTGGCGAGTGGCCGGGGGTCCGTGGCCCGAGAAGAATGCCTTGCGGAGGCAACGATGGAGTTTCGGGTGGCCGGGCGGGGTTCTTCGCTTCGCTCAGGATGACGATCTCAATTCGGAATGACAACTTGAGTCAATTGAGAAAGGAAACGTATGTCGAAGATTACTCCGTTTTTATGGTTCGATGGGCGAGCTGAGGAGGCCATGGAATTGTATGTCTCCGTGTTTAAAGACGATGCCAAGGTGCTTAGCGTTCAGCGAATGAATGGGAAGGTACTGGTGGTTTCGTTTGAATTGCTGGGGCGGGAATTTATGGGAATGAACGCCGAGCCCATGTTTAAGTTCAACGAGTCAGTGTCGTTCATGGTCCACTGCGAGACGCAGGCCGAGGTGGACTGGTATTGGGAGAAACTAATCGCCGGGGGCGGGCAGGAGAGCCAATGTGGATGGCTGAAGGATAAGTTTGGACTGTCCTGGCAGATTACTCCGACGGCCCTGCTGCGCATGATGGCGGACCCGGATCCGAAGAAGTCGGGGGCGGTGTTTCAGGAAATGCTGAAGATGAGGAAGATTGTGATTGCGGACCTGGAGAAGGCGTATCGGGAAGCGGCGTAGGAGAACGCAAAAGTAAGAATTCTTATTGCGGAGGCAAGAGGTCAGATTGCCGAGGTCAACATCACGCTCGCGGCAGTGTCGGGTCATCTGCAACACAATTCCGAAATCACGGTGACGGTTGAGCAGCAGTGAGGATTATGGTTGTCGAGTCTCCTATCTCGTGGTGACTTCGTCGGCCGTGGAATGAGGGGACTCGCTGCGTGATACGCGTGATGCTGCCATTTCATTTGCGAAACCTGGCTGGAGTTGGGGCCGAAGTTTCGCTGGAGGTTGCTCCGCCGGTTACGGTGCGGGCGGTGCTCGATGCTTTGGAGGAGCGGTATCCGATGCTGCGGGGAACGATTCGGGATCAGGTGACCTTGGAGCGGCGGGCATTTTTGCGGTTCTTTGCCTGCGAGCAAGACTTAACCCACGAGGATCCGAATGCCGTTTTGCCAGAGGCTGTCGTGGCCGGGAGGCAACCGCTAATCGTTTTGGGGGCGATTGCCGGAGGAAGCTACTAGCCTCCAGTTGCTGGTTTCCAGCGAGCTATTTTGGTGTGGGCTTCAGAGTAACAATTTCGGCGGTTAGTTTTCCTTCCTCAATTTTCAGTTTTGTTTGAGGGCGGCGTTTGGGTCGAGGTCGCCGCCGAGTTCATCTTGTTTCTTATTCATCACAATTTGGGTGCTGTTGCGTCACGTTTTGATTTGCCTTTCTTTCTTATACTGCTGGTGTGAGCGGCTCGCCTGTATCCGATTCCCTGAATCTGATTGCGCCGTTGCGGCGGTATTGGGGCTATGACTCCTTTCGGCCTAAGCAGGAGGCGATTGTACGGAGTCTGCTTGGAGGACATGATACTTGCGCGGTAATGCCCACGGGTGGCGGGAAGTCGCTCTGCTATCAGTTGCCGGCGGTGGTATCGGGAAAGACGGTGGTGGTGGTATCGCCGTTGATTGCACTGATGCAGGATCAGGCGGCGGCATTGGGGCAGATGGGGATTCCGGCGGCGGCGCTCAACACTTCCCTCGATTCGGCGGAGCGGCGGCGGGTGATGGAGCGCGCTTGCTCGGGTTCGTACCGGCTGCTTTATCTGTCGCCGGAAAAGCTGGCGATGGAGAACACTTTCGAATGGCTGGCGCGGGTTCCGGTGGGAATTTTTGCGGTCGATGAGGCGCACTGCATTTCGGAGTGGGGGCACGAGTTTCGTCCCGATTACCGGCAGTTGAGCCGGCTGCGGACGCGGTTTCCGGCGGTTCCGATTGCCGCGTTTACGGCCAGTGCAACGCGGCAGGTGCGGCACGACATCTTGAAACAGTTGTCGATGCGGAAGCCCGACCTTTATATCGCCAGCTTTTATCGGGAAAACTTGAATTACGTTGCGCGCGAATGCCCGGCGCAGGAGCAGATGGGGCTCCTGGCGCGGGCATTGCGGCATTACCTTGGGGCGGGTGCGGACGGACCGTCAGCTTTGTCAGGCGGCGGTAACGTGATTGTTTATTCGCCTACGATCAAACGCGTGGAGCAGACCGTCGAGTATCTAGAAGAGATTGGAATTCCAGCGGTAGCTTACCACGCAAAGCTGGAGGCGGCGGAGCGGCGGGAGAATCAGGAACGGTGGATGTCGGACGAGGTGCGGGTATTAGTGGGGACGATCGCGTTTGGCTTGGGGATCAATAAGCCGTCGGTACGGGCGGTGATTCACCTGTCATTGCCGAAGTCGATTGAGCAGTATTACCAGGAGGCGGGACGAGCGGGGCGCGATGGGCGCCCGGCGGATTGCGTCTTGCTTTGGCAGAAGCGGGATCATGTGCTGCTGGAGTATTTCATCGGGAAGATCGAGGATGATGCCGAGCGGGAGCGATCCTGGGAGCGGAAGAGGATTGTGTCTCGGTTTGTGGAGGGACGCGGCTGCCGGCATCGGGCGATTTGTTTGCATTTTGGGGAGACTCCGAAGTGGGAAAAGTGCGGGGTTTGCGACAACTGTGGGAGGTTGCCGGAGTGGGCTCTGCTGGCCTCTCGCGCGGGGGTTGGGACGAAAGGACGCGTTGGCCAGGGAATCGGTGTTTCTCGCTTAGCCGTTCGGGATGACATCGGTGTTGAGAGCCGGGATGAGATCCGGGCCGACGGCAGGCCTAGACGGAGTTTGCGCGAGCGGCGGCGGGCTGTGCGGGACTCTTTGTTTTTGGGGGAGGACTTCGAAGTTACCGGCGGAGATGCTGACATCGCTCACGCCGATGATGCCGAGCTGGCGGACTATTTGCGCGAGTGGCGCAGGAATGTTGCTCGGGAGAAGAAAGTGGCGGCGTTTGTGGTGATGCACGACTCGACGCTGGAGGAGCTCTGCCGGCGGCGGCCTGCTTCGCTTGGCGAGTTGCGGAGGGTCCGCGGGATCGGCGAGCACAAATTGGAGATTTATGGTGAGTCGATCCTTCAGGCTCTGCGGTCGTTTGCTTCGGGAGCCCGGTCCGCACGCGCCGCTTCAATGGCTGAGGTTCCTGCCGCGGACGAGACTCTGCGGTTGCTGAACGAGGGAAAGACGCTGGAGGAGATTGCGCGGGTGCGGGCGCGTGAGATTTCCACCCTGATCGCAACCGTTGCGGGGTTAGTGGAGGCGGGGCGGGTGGAGGTGAATCCGGCGTGGATTTCTCCCGGGTCCGGGCCTTTGATTGAGGCGGCTTGCCGCTTGAAGGGAATGGAGAGTCTGCGGGAGATTAAGGATGCGGTGCCACCGTTTGTTAGTTATAACGACATCCGGTTGGTGGTGGCGGGGTTGAAGGGGCGAGCAGAGAAGTAATCATGAAAGCCTTTTTAATCCGTGATTGTTACGCGCCGAGAGCGACCGTCAAAATTCAAAACCCAGTTTCGCAAAATGTCCCTTCCAATCAAGCAGGCATAGTGGCGCTGCTTGGCGAAGACCGCTGATACGATACGAATGGGATCAAATCCTTTCAGGCCGGTGTCTGGAAAACTAATTGAGCCCGCATGCTCCGCGCAGCGGTGTGTAGCGCCGATTGCAGTGATCTCGCTCCCCTCACTCGTCTGAAACAGCTTGCAGTAGCCCGCGAAGACCCTACTGATAACCGTGACAGATGCACCGGTATCCAAGAGTGCTTTCATCCTAAGGGGTTCAGGATACTCGAGACCTAGGGAGCGGCCTGCTGAAATGACGTCTCGTGAGTTCGTAACGATTACGTCTATGCAGGGCCCAGGATCGACGGGATCGAAAGGATCCCACGAAATATCCACACGAGCCATATCGTGAGCCCGGCGTTACGAAACAACGTATACAGGCTCGGTGATCCACACCTGTTTTACGAGAAAACCTCGACGCACACCAAATCTCTGTAAGCCTGCCCTAAATGCGTCTGCGTAGGAAGTAAAGAATCCCGCAATGGTCTCGTCTTGGATTGCAACGTACTCGCCCGCGTGCGAGTTGGACCATTCTGCACGGTGCTGCTCAAACACCTTCAGCTCTTGATCGAATGGAGCATTGGTCGCCATCTAGGTCCCTCCAAATCTTAATCCGCAATCGCCTCGAATTGACAGGCCCAATGTGGCGTTAATACGTTATTGCACTATTACGCGATAATGCAACAATATAGGAACGCGGTCAACTGAAATCTCCCTATGTGCCCCCGAGAAAAACACATTCCGGACGATGCTCATCGAACGTCCATCTGCCTTACGGCGGAGGAAAGGGCAGCCATTCGCTGGATTAGCGAAAGCCGTCGAGGAAGGAAAGACAGGCGAACCACCAGCAATGACATCCTCGTTGATGCATTGTGGTTCTTCCTAGAAAAAACTGAAGGCAAGACCAAGGAGCAGATGAGCACAATAGTACCTGCCAGCCAGGCGGTAACGCGTCTCTTGGGCAAGGTCACAGAGATGCCGCGGCCGAGAAAAAAACGTTGAGTCGCTCCGGGTGGTCTGATTCCTTTTCCTATTACACCATCTTCACGGTGGTCTCTTCCAGAGAGTGCGGCTACTCGTAGCGCAGACTCTCTACCGGATCTAGTTGGGCGGCTCTGGTGGCGGGGATTGTGCCGAAGATTATTCCTACCAGGGATGACACTACGATTGCGATGATGGCGCTCAGGCCGCTGATTGGGACGCGGTATTCGGTCAGGAAGCGGATGGAGAACGGAATCGCCAGGCCTACGACAATCCCGATTACCCCGCCGATCAGGGAGATCAGGATTGCTTCGGAGAGGAACTGAAAGCGGATTTCGCGGTTGGTGGCGCCGAGGGCTTTGCGGATTCCGATTTCGCGGATGCGGGCGCTGACCGTCGCCAGCATGATGTTCATGATTCCGATGCCGCTGACCAAGAGTACGACAAACGAGACGGCGAGCAGAATTGCGGTCAGGGCGTTGGCGGTTTTGTCGGCTACGGCCAGCAGTTGGGTCAGATTCTGCGCGCGGTAGACCGAGTTGGGACGGTGCCGCGACTGGATTACTCGCTGAATCTGGTTGGTGATGGGAACTACTTCGGAGGCATCGGTCGCCGAGAAGTAGATTTGGCGCACCGAAGGTTTTTCCTGGAAATACCGGCTCACGGAATACGGAATCAGCATGGTGCGGTCGGTCACTTCGGATTGGCCGAAAGTGTCGACGCGCTCGCGGAAACAACCGATGATGCTGAAGGGAAGTCCGTTGAGTTTTACGGTGTTGGCCAGCGCGTTCTGGCAGGAGCCGTAGAGATCTTCCCCCAACTTTTGGGTGACCACGGCGACTTTGTTGTGAGCCTGCGAATCCTGCTCGTCGAAGAAGCGGCCGGCTAGTACGACGAGATTACGAACCTGCAGATAAGCGGGCTCCACGCCCAGAGCCTGGATGTCGCGCTCCTTGCCATTGCCCAGCGCGATGCGTTCGTAGACCGGTACAACCGGCGAGGCAGCGGCGATGCCTGATACCTGGAGTTGAACGGCGCGCATGTCGTCGATGGTGAGATCGTCACTGGCGCTTTCGGCGGAGTGCTCACCGGCCTGATATTCGACCTCCACCATATTGGTGCCGATTCCCTGAATCAGATTGAGAACGTATTGCTTTCCGGTGAGGCTGATGGTGGCGACGAGGATGAGCGAAGCGGTGCCGATCATCATGCCCAGCGCGGTGAGGAGGAAGCGGACTTTGTTGGAGCGAAAAGTGTCGAATGCGAAGCTGAAAATCTCTCCGAAGACTAGTTGGGGCTTGGGACGCGCGGGCGGAGATGCAACGGCGGTCGGCATTTAGACTGTTAGATGTTAATTGGAGGCAGCAGGCAGTGGCTAGTGGGCAGTGGTCGGAAACTTCTTGTCTGCGGATTTGCGCGCCGATACTCGCGGATATTGGAGAGGCTCAACCACTAAGAACACGAACGTACACGAAGAACGGCTGCGGACTGTTCATCTTTCATGAATCGGAATTTTGACTGGCAGAACGGACGTTTGCGGCGTAGCCCGGTTTGGGCTCGATTGCTCGCGGCGGGGGCGATTTGTCTTTATGTTGCGCAGTGTGCGTGGTTCATAAGGACGCAGTCAATGACGGTGGATGAGTCGGACCACATTATTGCCGGCGTGGAGGCCTGGAAATTTGGGGAATTTGAGCGCTGGCATGAGCATCCTCCCCTGGCGCGGCTTTGGATGACGCTGCCGGTGCTGCGGGCGAATTTGAAGTATGTGAACCGGCCGGAGAGTGCGGCGGGGGAGTCTCCGGTTCACGCGGGATCGAAGCTGGATGAGGCATTCGAGACTGGGGCAATGGGCCACGCCGGAGAAGGCTGGCACTTGAATGAAGAGGCGGTGCCGGTGTCGCCCGGACCGTCGGTTTGGCTTTACGGACCCCGGGCCATGAACGTCGTATTTGGGGTGTTGCTGCTGGTGATGGTCTGGCTGGCGGCGCGTGAATTTTTTTCGGAGGCTGCGGCTACGTTTGTGCTTGCACTGGCGGCGCTCTCTCCGGAGCTGGTCGCGCATTATTCGCTGGCGACTACGGATGGGGCGGGAACGACGTTTACATTCCTCGGAGTGATGCAGTTCGTGAGGTGGTGGCGGAGGCCGGATTGGCGGCGGACTTGGCTGCTTGCTGGGACCCTGGGGTTGGCACTGATTGCCAAGCTGAATACTTTGCCGATGGTATTGATGGTTTTGGGATTTGCGCTGGTGCTCGGGGATTCTGGCTTTGCCGAGGGGAAAGAGCGGCCCATGGGCGACGGCAATTCGCGGAGTAGGGGTCCTTCGACTGCACGAAGTTCGCTGCGCTCCGCTCAGGATGACGTTCTCAAAAAAGCCACGGACTCCCGGGGTGGTAGAGGAAGTGCGTGGGGACCGATTGTGTGGGATCCCCGGGCGTGGAACTGGCGAAAAGCAGCGGCGATGGCTTTGGGCGCGGGGGTTATCGTTTGGGCTGGGTACTTCTTTCATGTGTCGCGCGTGGCGTTTGGGGATGGCTTGGTGACTTTGCATTTTGCCGGGTATACCAAACTCCTGACCTATCCTTTGCCCGTTGCCAAGCATTTTCAGTTGTTCATTCCGGCTTGCGAATACCTGACTGGATTGGGGATGGTGTTTGTTCACAACCTGGAGGGACACCACAGTTTTTTTCTGGGGCAGATTTCAGCGAGCGGCGGATGGAAGCTGTATTTTCCGGCGGCAATTTTTTGGAAGTGGCCGGTGATTGTGGTGGGGATGGGATTGTGGGGGGCTATGCTCGTGTTGCTTCGGCGGCCCTGGCGGCGGGAGTTGCTGCTGATCGGAATTTTTCCGGTAGCCTTTTTTCTCATGGCGGTGCTTGGGAGGATCAATATTGGAGTGCGGCATGTGCTGGTGGTGTATCCGTTCTTACTTTTGTTTGCGGGAGCGGCGGCGGAGTGGATTCTGGCAAGGCAGCGATGGGCCTGGGTTTTGGTCGCGCTGGCGGGACTACAGGCGGCGGACACGTTGCGATACGCGCCTGGCTATCTTTCTTATTTCAACGTGTGGGTTGATCCGGCGAAGAGTTGGGAGCTTTTGAGCGACAGCAATCTGGATTGGGGACAGGGGCTTGTGGCGCTAAAGTCGTATCAGGAGGCGCATCCGGGAGAGACGATTCATCTGGCTTATTTTGGGTTGGTCGATCCTTCCTGGTATGGGATTCGATATGTGCCGTTGAAGGAAGGCGAGCGGGTGAGCGGGACGGTGGTCGTCAGCGCTACGCACTTGTCCGGGCAACTGCTGAAGAACTCGGAGGGATATCGGTGGGTGTTGGGGTCAAAACGGAAGGCGATTCTGGACCGGTGCTTGTTTGTGTATGACGTGAAGTAGTTGTCAGTCGCTAGCTGCTGGTTATCAGTTGTTCGTATTTTAGTGTGGGCTTTCGTCGCAGCATTTGATCCCCGGCGGGTGCTCCAAACATCTTGAGACGCACAGTTCGCTGAGACTGCCGCCGACGCTGCGACAGGCGTTTAGGAGCGGGTTACATTCGCAGCAAGGATTGTGGAACGATCGGGGACGGGATCGTCGAAGCCTCGAGTTTCTCGAACGACATAAAGCGGCCGGTGTTTGCTTTCTCCGTAGATGCGGCCTAGATATTCGCCTACGATTCCCAGGCAGATCAGCTGAACTCCGCCGACGAAGAGTCCGGCTAATAGAACGGCAAGCCAAGGACCGGGGCGAAATGTGCCGGCGAGCATGAAGACGACGGCCGCTGCCGCGGCGATCAGCGCGCCCGCGGCGGCCGTTATGCCGAGGAAAGTTGCTATGCGCAACGGCACGATGGAGAACGACAGGATGCCGTCGGTGGCGAAACGCAACATACGAAACAGCGAGTATTTGCTTTCGCCGGCGTGGCGGGCGGCGCGGTCGTAGGGGACGGCGACCTGGCGAAATCCAACCCAGCTCACCATTCCGCGGACGAAGCGGTCGCGTTCGGGCATGGAGGTGAGGGCATCGACAGCTTTGCGGTCGAGGAGACGGAAGTCGCCGGTATCGAGCGGAATGGGGATCTCGGAGATTCGATTGATCAGGCGATAGAACCACTCGGCCGTTTTCGTTTTGAAGGCAGTCTCGCCGTCGCGATGAAGGCGCGTGCCGTAGACAACCTCGTAGCCTTCGCGCCAGCGCGCGATCATGTCAGGAATGACTTCAGGCGGATCCTGAAGGTCGGCGTCGATCAAGACGACCGCGCGGCCGCGGCTGTGATTGAGGCCGGCGGTGATGGCAAGCTGGTGTCCGAAGTTGCGGGAGAGCGCGACGACGCGGATGCGCGGATCGGATTGCTGAATGCCGGCCAGGAGGGTGAGTGTCTGGTCGCGGCTGCCGTCGTCAACATAGATCAATTCGAAGGGCAGGGCGATTTCTGTCAGGGCCGCCATCAGGCGGCGATGGGTTTCCGCCAGTACTCCCTCCTCGTTGAAACAGGGCACCACCACCGAGATTTCCGGCGCGGTCCCATAGCGGGCGGTGCTTGAATGAGGCTCCATCACTGTTCTTGGAGGGCTGCGCTTATTCTACGCGACACACCTTGACGGTGCGATTCTGATAAGGACAGATCATGGCTGCTGGTTTTGGTTCATAGGCCGCGTCGGATGCGGTCAGGACGACCCAGGTTACTCCGAAGGATTTCCTGAGAGATTCGAAATCGGCTGGCTGGAAGAGTTGCCAGTTCCTGGTCGCATTTGTCTCGCGCTGCCATCTTGGGGCGAGGCCGGGAATTCGTGCGACCATGCCCGGGTCTTTGACCATGTCGGCGAGCGCGCTGCGTTCGGCCAAGGCGCGAAAGCCGTGGAAGTCTTCGCCGGGTTGCCGCATGTAGTAGGGGTCAAGAGCAAAGAGCGCATCGATTGGGGTGTTCTGCCGAATCCAGGCGAAGCTTTGCAGCCAGTCGTTGCCTGGGGCGCGGCCCGGAAGTTCGAGATGCGCCGTCGCGGGATACATTTGGCGTTGGGCGTAGAACATTCCGGCGCCGAGCGGGACGAAGAGCAGCAACCAGCGATAGACGTGCTTGCCTAAGAGGTGCTGGCCGAGCAGGCCTCCAGCGATCAGAAACATCAGAAGATAGACGAGGTGAAGAAAGCGCATGGGCTCGAAGGAACGGAGCCGCTCGAGTTGCGGCGGGAACATGAGGATGAGCGCGATCGCCAGTTGGAAGAGGGCGTAATAAAGAAGACAGGTGGAAAGGCGGGCTAGACTGGACGAGTCGTTACGGCGCGCGATCCGGGCAAACAGGTAAAGCAGGAATAGAGGAGCGAGGACTCCCAGCCATTCGTACCACGCCCATTGGCTGAGCAAATTGAAGTGGCGGGTCGCCGCAGCTTGACGCCAGGCATCGGAGGCGGGTTCGAAGAGCCACGGAAGTGGAAGAGCGGCGAGCGTGATCGGCGCGAGCTGGGTTGGTTGTGCTTTTTTCTTTTCATCATTCACGCCGCCCCGTCTCCAGGCTAAGAAAATACAAAGAGAGATACCGAAGGCGGCCATGATGACGTGCACGGTTGCGGCGGCGAACAGGAAGATCGCGGCGCGAAGGCGATGCCGATCGAGGATCGCAACCATTGCGGCCAGGATTGCGGCGGTGGCGAGGGCTCTCGGATGGAGATATTGGTCGGTGATGCTGATGCCTGTGCCGGAGACTGGGATCGTCAGGAGAGCGGCTACTGTGGCTACTGCGGACCAGTGGGCTTCGGGCTTGATTAAGCAGCGTCGGGCTATGGCGAGGCAGGCCGCGAGGATGGCTAGCGTTGCGGCGACTTGCCAGAGGAAGATCGCCAGATCGGGCGGCAGGTGCGTGAGACGGATAGAGGCGGCGATCAGCTTGTCGAAGATCGTGGCCTGGAATTGCAGGCGGAAGAAGTCGGCGTCGTGCGGGTACAGAGCGGGATTGAGGTGTTGCTTGATGGCGGCTAGATAGTAGGCGTCGTCTTCGAGGCCGGGGTGGTAGCCCTGGATGGCGATGGCGGCCGCGGTGAGCAGGAGCAGGAGGGCGATGGTGCGTTGGCGGGACAAGTCGTGGTTATCTTAGCGGAGCTCTGAGCTTTGAGCTATGAGCGATAAACCCAAGAACCTCCGAACAGGTCGTGAGAGAAGTGCCGCTCTGCGTCGATAACGTCCGACTAAGGCTTGGATCAATATGTCTCCGACTTGGAGATTGCCAAGTAGTTCATCCTGCCCGAGGCGAACCGTGCCTCGATGTAGGCTTCGCCGTACGCATACCCAAAATTCTCGCTGAATTCAGTGTCACCCATCTCGGGATGCTCTTTCCGAAGCCGCTGCATCGTCTCTGCAGGTGTCTTCTTTTTGTACTCGAAGTGATAAATAAGTTTGCCTGGAGGCGCAGAACTAGGGCTGCCAAGGATAGCCTTTACTTGCTGAGGAGCCAAGCCTAACTTCAACCCGCTCGCCGTAGAGGTGTTCGCCGAAACCTCTTCGGAAGATTTGCAGAGCTTACTTCCATTCCACTTTGGTCCGGCTTCAAAAAGGTACACAGCTGCATTTACTTCGCCGAGTTCAAAAATCAAATACCTTTTGCCCGTTGGAGAGGTGTAACAAATCTGGTTTCGGCCACTGGCAGCGTCTCCCCGCTCCACTTCCTGCGCCTTACCGAACGTCGAGCGAGCGTCGGCGAAGTTCCATTTTTCCCCGAGAGTAATTCCTGCGACTTGGAAGTTTGCCTCCGCAGGCTCTCTATTTTGAAATCTGATTGGTATTTGGGGCTCTTGAACTGGAAATTCTTCTTGCCGCGTATATGACCACCAATCCGAGCTGTCCAATCGGACGGGATGATTTTGCCCTGAGGCACAACCGACAAGCGCTAGAACGTAGAAAGCAAAAGATATCCGAATGATTTGGTCGAGATGTGAACCATGCATATCCGTATGTTATGACGACATTGTGCCTCACACACCCGAAGTGTGCGTCTTCGCGGCGCCGGGTTCGTAGTACTTCGCTTCGAGATGGCGGCCTTTCTCGCTGAAGATCGCGAACTTCGCTATGCCTGCTCTTTGCAGTGCGAATTGCATTGTAGTTTTCAGCACGCCCAGGCCGTAGGTCACGCTTCTGCGGAAGTTGATGCTGGAGGCTTCTTCGAAATATTTCGTCGGGCAGGAGACTTCGCCGATGCGGAAGTTGAAGTGGACGCATTGGGCGAGCATCTGGTTGTCGAAGACGAAGTCGTCGCTGTTTTCGCCGAGCGGGAGGCGGGTCAGGACTTCGCGGCTGAAGGCTCGGTAACCGGTGTGGTATTCACTCAGCTTCACACCCAAAAACATGTTCGCGAACGCGGTCAGCAGCCGGTTCGAAACATACTTGTAAAACGGCATGCCGCCGCGGAGGGCTGTGCCTCCGATGATGCGCGAGCCGAGGACCACGTCGTAGACGCCGTAGGCGACCATGCTGGCCATGGCCGTGACTAAAAGCGGTGTGTATTGGTAGTCGGGGTGGACCATGATGACGACGTCGGCGCCGGCGGCGAGGGCTTCGCGGTAGCAGGTTTGCTGGTTGCGTCCGTAGCCGTAGTTGCGGTCGTGGACGAAGCACTGGAGGCCTAGTTTTTGCGCGACTTCTACGGTGCGGTCTTTGCTGTGGTCGTCGACGAGGATGCAGACGTCAACAATGTCGGGAAGCTCGCGGACGGTGGCTTCCAGAGTTTTCTCCGCGTTGTAGGCGGGGAGGACGACCGCTATGCGCTTGGAGTTGATCATGCGTGGGCTTCGCTTAATGATAGATTATCGCGGCCTGCGGGTGGATGGCTGCGTGGGTACGGACGTACTGTGGAGAAATAGATAGCCATCAGCCGTAAGCTGTCAGCCCCCAGCCGTCAGCTCAACCAGGCGCACGTTCAATCGCGTTTCGATAAGATGGGTTCATCATGGCACGTACTTTGTTTGACAAGGTTTGGGACGCGCATGTGGTGGCTGCACCGGCTGGGCAGGCCGCGCTGCTCTACATTGATTTGCATCTGGTGCATGAGGTGACTTCTCCGCAGGCGTTTGATGGGTTGCGGGCGAATGGGCGGCGGGTGCGGCAGCCTTTGCAGACTGTCGCTACTGTCGACCATAACGTTCCGACTACGCCGCGCGGGTTGCCGATTGTGGACGCGATTGCGGCTCGGCAGATTGAAGCTTTGCAGAAAAACTGCCGCGAGTTTGGCGTGCCACTGTTCGATATGGATTCGGACGAGCAGGGGATTGTGCACGTGATTGGGCCAGAGTTGGGGATTACGCTGCCGGGGATGACGATTGTTTGCGGCGATAGCCATACTTCGACGCATGGAGCGTTTGGGTCGCTCGCGTTTGGGATTGGGACTTCGGAAGTGGAGCATGTGCTGGCGACGCAGTGTTTGCCGCAGAACAAACCGAAGTCGATGCTGATTTCGGTTGTGGGCTCGCTGCCATCGGGCGTGACGGCAAAAGACCTGGCGCTGGGGATTATCGGGAAGATTGGGACGGACGGCGCGACCGGGCACGTGATCGAGTACGCGGGCGAGGCGGTGCGCGGGCTTTCGATGGAAGGGCGGATGACGCTCTGCAATATGAGCATCGAGGCCGGGGCGCGAGCGGGGATGATCGCGCCGGATGACACTACATTTTCATATGTACGCGGACGACGGTTTGCTCCAGCCGGCGCGGCCTGGGACGCGGCCGTGAGTTCGTGGCGCGGCTTCGCTTCGGATCCTGGGGCTCGGTTTGATCGCGTCGTCGAGATCGACGCTTCGACTTTGGCTCCCTTTGTTACCTGGGGGACAAATCCGGGGATGGTGGCGGCTGTGGATTCCCGCGTGCCGGAGCTGTCGTCCTTTGCGGGGGAGACGGACCGGCGGGCGGCGGAAGCGGCTCTGGCTTATATGGACTTGAAGCCAGGAACTCCGATTGAAGAGATTGCCGTGGACCGCGTGTTTATTGGGTCGTGCACGAATTCGCGGATGGAGGATTTGCGGGCGGCGGCGGGGGTGGCTCGCGGGCGGAAGGTGAATTCGCATGTGCGCGCGATGGTGGTGCCGGGATCGCAGGCCGTGAAGCGCGCGGCCGAAGCGGAGGGATTGGATCGCGTGTTCGTCGAGGCCGGATTTGAGTGGCGGGAGTCGGGCTGCTCGATGTGTCTGGGGATGAATCCGGATATTTTGCAGCCGGGGGAGCGATGCGCATCGACCAGCAACCGGAATTTTGAAGGACGGCAGGGGCGGGGGGGACGGACGCATCTGGTAAGCCCGGCGATGGCGGCGGCCGCGGCGATTGCGGGGCGGTTTGTGGATGTACGCAAATTGCAGAAGTAAGAAGTCGGATTGCAGAAGTGAGAATCGCCAACGGCTGAAAGAATAAGTCAGGAGCAATCGTGATGCAGGCATTCCGGCAACATACTGGCGTTGTGGCGCCGCTCGATCGGGTGAATGTGGATACCGACCAGATTATTCCCAAACAATTTTTGAAGAGGATTGAGCGGACCGGGTTTGGGCAGTTTTTGTTCTATGACTGGCGGTTTTCGGCGGACGGAAAGACGAACAGCGAGTTTGTGCTCGATGGACCGCGGTATCGTGGGGCCTCGATTCTTGTCGCGGGGAAGAATTTTGGATGCGGGTCTTCGCGGGAACATGCAGTTTGGGCTTTGGCGGATTTTGGGTTTCGCGTGGTGATTGCTTCTTCGTTCGCGGATATTTTTGCCAATAACAGTCTGAAGAATGGCTTGCTGACCGTGCGCTTGTCCGATGAACAGGTCGCGGAGATCATGCGGCGGGCGGTGGCGGTTGAGGGTTATTCGTTGGCGGTCGATCTGGAACGCCTGTTAGTGGAGGACTCGCGCGGGTTATCGGCTTCTTTTGCTATGGATGAGTTTGCCCGGCAGTGTTTACTGAACGGGCTGGACGATATTGGGTTGACTCTTCAGCATGAGGCGGAGATCGCGGCTTATGAGGCGGCTCATCCGGCGCGTGGGGAGATGCGGGTTGGATTGCAGGAGCGAGAAGTCAGATTGCAGAAGTAAAACCTTTCAGCACGACTCTTCAGGACAACTCTTCTCGGGGAAAACGAGGTTTGGATGTACACTCTTTGCTTTCCGTAATCTGCTTTCTCTGTAGCCTGCTTGTTTTGTGAATTGACTTGCCAATTGTCGGGCAATCTTTGTGGGATTGGGAGAGGACTAGTGAGAGGAATTGCCGCACTTCTTTCTTCATTGCTGATGGTTGCACTGGTATCGGCCCAGGTGAATACGAGCGCCAAACCATTGACGATCGAAAACATTTTTGTTGACGGAGGGCCCACCGGGCGGGCGCCGGAGACGGTTCAATGGAGTCCGGATTCTACGAAAGTTTCGTTCGTGCTGCGGGACGATTCGGGCGAGCAGGGGCAGCTTTGGTATGTGGACGCGGCGACCGGGGAGAAGAAGGTTTTAGTCAGTGATGTAAAGCTGGCGCAACTGGCGCCGCCTGCTTCAAAGATTCGCGACGAACGGGAAAAAGAGCGCGTCAACCGGTACCACGTGGCGGCTTACTCGTGGTCGCCCGATTCGAAGCACCTGCTTTTCGACGCGCATGGGCAGCTCTGGTATTACAGCCTGGATACGGGCACGGCGGTGCAGGTCACATCGTCTCCGGAGCCGAGCGGGGACCCGAAGTTTTCTCCGGACGGAAACCAGTTGGCTTATGTGCGAAAACATAACCTCTACGTGCGTCCTGTGTACGGGGATGGAGGCGAGCGTCCGCTGGTAAGAGAGGAGAGAGAGAAGCACAAGGGGAAAGCCAGTGATGCGGCTGAGTCGAATGAAGCGGATGTACTGAACGGAGAGGTCGACTGGCTGTACGCCGAGGAACTCGGGGTGCGGAGCAATTACTTCTGGTCGCCGGAGGGCGGTCAGATTTTGTTTTTGCAGACAGATGAGAGCCGGGTGCCCACGTATCCAATCACGGACTGGCTGCCAACGCATGCACACGTCGATCAGGAGAAGTATCCGCAGCCCGGGGATCCGAATCCTGAGATGCGGCTGGGTGTGGTTTCTGGCGGCGGGAGCAAGCCGCTCTGGATCAAGCTGACCGATGACGAGGACATTTACATTCCCCGGTTCGGATGGATTCGCGAAGGATGGGCGTGGGCGGAGGTGCTGAACCGCCGGCAGGACGTGATGGGGCTTTACTTCATCAACGCGAAGTCAGGCAAGGCGCGGCGGGTGTTACAGGAAGCCGAGCCGGACGCGTGGGTGAATGTGAACGACGATTTTCGCGTGCTGAAATCGGGCGACCGATTCTTATGGACGAGCTGGCGCGATGGGCACACACACATTTATCTGTACAGCTTCGACGGGCGCGACCCGCTGGCCGGCGACGTCAAGATGGAGCGGCAACTGGAGAGCGGAGATTACGAAGTGCTGTCCGTCAACGGGCTGGATGAGGAATCGGCGAAAGTTTTCTTTACGGCGAATCAAAATGATCCACGACAGGAGAAGCTTTTTTCTGTGAAGCTCGACGGATCGGGCTTGCAAGCGATTTCTCGCGAGGCGGGAAGTAATGCGGCGAACTTTGCGAAAGACGGGAAGCATTATCTCGAGACGCATTCGGCCACGCTGGCCCCGCCGAAGACCTCGGTGTGCGCGGCTTCAGGAGAGTGCACCACGATCTGGGAAGGGCGGAGCGTTGCGGATTTCGATTTGATCAAGCCCAAGCAGCTGGAGTTCAAGGCGGACGATGGGACGGTGCTTTACGGGTATCTGATTTTGCCTCCGAATATTGAGGCCGGAGCGAAGATTCCGGTCATTGATTTTATTTATGGCGGGCCGGCAGGACAGACGGTGGCGGACGCCTGGGGCGGAACACGGCTGCTCTTCCACCAGATGCTGGCGAAGGAAGGGTTTGCCGTTTTCTCAGTCGATAATCGCGGAACGCCGAACCGGGGAAAGAAGTTTTCAGCGGCGCTGCGCTCTCAGTTTGGGGGCGTGGAGTTGAAGGATCAGCTGGCGGCGCTCGATCAGCTGTATGCCGCATATCCGCAACTCGACCAGGGGCGGACGGGAATTTGGGGATGGTCGAATGGCGGGTCGATGACGCTGTATGCGCTGACGCATTCAGAACAGTTTAAGGCGGGGATCGCAGTGGCGCCCATCAGCAATCAACGCAATTACGATTCGACGTACACCGAGCGCTATATGGGTCTGCCGAAAGACAATGCGAGCGGGTATGACAATTCGACGGTGAGCGCGGCTGCGAACCTGCATGGGCGGCTGCTGCTGATTCACGGAACCAGTGATGACAACGTGCACTTTCAGAATACGGTTCAGATGACGGATGCGCTGATACGCGCCGGGAAGCAGTTCCGGATGATGGTATATCCGAATAAGACGCATGGGATTTCGGGGACACACACGCAGCGGCAGCTGTTTGGGATGATGAAGGAGTTCTGGGAGAAAGAGCTGAAATAACGGTCAGCTATCACAAGTGGCAGCGCATGTATCTGATTTTTTGACTCGTGGCTGAGGGCTGAAGGCTGGCTTTTCTATGCATCGCACCACGATCGGCGATTTCGAGCTTACTGTCGTATCGGACGGGACTTATTACCTGGATGGCGGGGCTTTTTTTGGCGTTGTGCCCAAGACCATGTGGTCCCGGAAAGCCATGCCGGATGAGCAGAACCGGCTGGATGCCGGGCTGAACTCACTTTTGATTCGGACGGGTTCCAAGAATATTTTGGTGGAGACCGGGATCGGCAATAAGTTGCCGGAAAAACTGGTAGAGATCTATAAGCAGCCGGCCCGCTTGCTCGACAACCTGCACGCGATCGGCGTGGCGCCCGAAGATATCGACATCGTCATTAACACGCATTTGCACTTTGATCATTGCGGATGGAATACGGTGCGGCGTGGGGATGGATTCGGGGCGACTTTTCCCAAGGCGAAGTATTACGCGCAACGCGGCGAGTGGGAGCATGGCCGGTTGCAACTGGAGCGGGACGCGATCAGCTATATGAGTCCGAATTACGATCCCCTAGTGGAGAGCGGACAGATGGAGCTGATCGATGGCGAGCGTGAAATTGTGCCGGGAGTTTCGGTCAAACTCTTTCCCGGGCACACGGCTCACATGCAGGCGGTGATTGTGTCGGGCGGGGGGGCTGCGGACAAAAAGACAGCCTGCTATATCTCCGATTTGATTCCGACCGGCTGGCACCTGGAACCGACCTGGGTGATGGCGTTCGATTTATTTCCGCTGGAGACGATTGAGAGCAAGAAGAGGTATTACGCGCGGGCGCTCCCGGAGCGGTGGCTGACGGTGTTTACGCACGATGATAAGGCGCCGTGGGGATATATCGAGCGCGGAGAGAGGGGGCGGCTGCTCTTGAAGCCAGTCTAGCTTAGCAAGCTCCGATCCGCCTCGTCTTCTCTGGATCGTTCACGATCGCGTTCTTCGCGGTTCTCCAGCCGAACCACAGCGTAAAGGGACAATAAAACAGGGAGACTATCTCCGGCGCCTGACCCGCGCGCAGTTCCAGGATGGCATTCACCACAACGGCACATCCTGTCGCTAATTGAATCGATCCCAAAAACAATGCGCCCGCGCGCTGCACGCCGTTGAGGCTCAAGTTTCCATTGATGAGCGTTCCACTGAACCGCGCGCTGTTTGGAATCCGCCGGATTGGATCAATGTTGTCCTGTCTTCGTTCGAGATCGCGTATCCATTCGTCCCGGGGATCCATTCGCGGCACCGAGAGTATTCTTAGTTTGCCTCACCAGCAGCACAAGTTACGCTGGTCATGGACTAGTTGAATTCTCAGCTTTTGAAATACGCTGCCGGCGTCGTCCCCAGTTGTTTTCTGAACATCGAAATAAACGCGCTGGGGCTGTTGTAGCCCGCCTCCAGGGCGGCGGCGCTCACCTTCTCTCCCGAGGCTAGCAGTTGCAGGGCGTGCAACAGCCTTAATTGCTGACGCCATCGGGCAAAGCTCATCTTGGTTTCTGTCAGGAAGATGCGCTGGATCGTTCTCTTGCTGGCGCCGCACACTTTGCAAAGTTGATCGAGCGTTTGACTCGCGCTCGGGTCGGCCAGCAGACTGCGAACGATGCGTTCCGCGCGCCGGTCTGCCGGGCGCGGAAGTTGCAGCGGCACGGCATGGGCGGTTTTCAGTTGGGCGGTAATGATGTCAATCAGGGAACGTTGCAGAGGGATCCCGCGATTCAGCTTCGATAACTCGCATGCGTGCAGGATCAGTTCCTTAAGAAGAGCGGACACGTTCATGACGAAACATCGTCGCGGCAGAGCGCGGACTATCCTCGGGCAGAAGTACAGGGTCCTCATCGAGACCGGACCGGACATTTCGACTGAGTGAGGAGTTCCGGCGGGGATCCAGACGGCGCGGAGCGGAGGCACGACCCAAATACCTTGCCTGGTGCGGACAGTCATCACACCATGGGAGGCGAAGATGAGTTGATCTTCGGGATGGTAGTGCTCGGAGATGACGTGGCGGTCGTTAAGATCGATGGAGACACTGGCAACGTGAGCCAGCAAGCGGCCATTGCGGCGCGGCAGGATGCTGTGGCACTTTTCCGACATTGCTTGTCACAATATCGAGAGAAAGAAACGCGATCAAGTGCTATTTCTTTCCTACAGGAACACTGGGGGAGGATGAATGCTGGCTTCCGCGAAGATGATCGGGTTTCTTTTCACGACTGACTATGAAAAGACGAAGGAGTTCTTTGTCGACAAGCTTGGATTTCAGTTTGTCAGCCAGGATCAGTACGGGCTGGTGATGCGGTGCGGCGGGAATATCATCCGGGTCGCAAGGCTGCCGAACTTCACCCCATTGCAAGCGACTGTGCTGGGGTGGGAGGTGTCGGAGATTGAGAAGGTGGTGGACCGGCTCAAAGAGCATGGGATCGTGCCGGAGAAGTATCCATTCATGAAGGATGCGGAAGTTTTTACGTTTCCAACCGGTGATAAGGTCTGCTGGTTCAAGGATCCGGAGGGAAATATTTTGAGCGTGTCAGAACATGCGTGGAAGGTCAGAGGTTAGATTGCAAAGGTAAAAACTCATTGCTTTTCGGGGCTTCTTCAGACAGTCGGTTGCAGCTTGGCTTCGAAAAATTCTTCGACGCTCTTCAGGATTTCGGGGCCGCCTTTGGAATCGTAGATTCCTTTGCGGAGCGCAGCGCCTCCCGGGATTCCGTGGGTGAACCAGGAGGCGAACTGCTTCATCTTGCCGACCGCGTCGGGGACCTCTTCTTCCAGGAGCATGCTGAAGTAGGTGCGGATCATCTGGTAGCGGTCGGCTTCGGTGGGAACGTCGTAGGGCGGACGGTTGACGGTTGACGGACAGCTGACGTACTGCTCGATCTGGCGGAAGATCCACGGATTGGCCGGGGCCATTCTCCCTATCATTACGGCGTCGCAGGCGGTTTGTTTCACCATGTCAACCGCGCCTTCCGGGCTGCGGATGTCTCCATTGCCGATTACTGGAATTCTTACCGCTTGTTTGACCGAGGCGATCCACTCCCAGCGGGCATTGCCACTGTAGCCTTGCTGGCGGGTGCGGGCGTGGAGGGCAACCGCGCCGAGTCCGCAGTCTTCGGCCATGCGGGCCAGTTCTACGCAGACGATTTCGTCGTCGCTCCAGCCGGCGCGGAATTTTACCGTGAACGGAATTTTCACGGCGGCGCGTACCGACTCGAAGATAGCGCGGATGAGCGGGAGATCGCGGAGGAGGCCGGAGCCTCCGTTGCACTTGACTACTTTTTTGGCGGGGCAGCCCAGGTTGAGGTCGACGAGGTCGAAGCCGAGGTCCTCGACCAAGCGGGCGGCATCGGCGAGGACTTGTGGATTGGAGCCGAAGAGCTGGGCGGAGATGGGGTGCTCGTCCTCGTAGAAATGAAGGTAGCGGCCGGCGGTTTTTTTGCTGCGGAGGACTCCGTCGGCGGAGGTGAACTCGGTCATGATCAGGCCGCAGCCGCCGAGGTTCTTGATGAAGCGGCGGAAAACGGTGTCGGTGACTCCGGCCATGGGGGCAAGGACGGTGGCTGGACGGATTTGGACTGGGCCGATTTGGAGGGTGGGGGGAAATGGGCCGGGAGTTTCCGGTGCGGTCCTGCTCGCGCCTGATGCGGGATCTGGCTTTTCGCGCACAGGAGTGCTGCACCCCCTCGCGCCAAAACCGGACGCGCCCGGGGCCTCACTGTCCGTGCCACACTTGTCCTTGTACCAATACTTCATTCGCTCTTTATTGTAGCCGCGGCTGCAAACGGAAGCCCCCGCTTTCGCGAGGGCTTTTTTCGTTCAAACCTTTTCGCGGGCAGGAATGCCCGCGCCACACGAACCTACTTCTTGGCCGTCTCGGCTTTGGCGGCATCGCTCTTCGCGTATTTGCGTCGGAAACGCTCGACTCGGCCGGCGGTATCCATGAGCTTTTGCTTGCCCGTGAAAAAGGGATGGCAATTTGCGCAGATTTCCACGCCGATGTCGCCCTTGTGGGTCGAGCGCGTGGTAAAGACGTTGCCGCAGGCGCAATGGACGCGAACTTCGTGATAATTAGGATGGATCGCTGCTTTCATTGGTGTTCAGTTACCTCGATTCAATCATTAGATTCTACAGGGGATAGCAAGGATTCGGCAAGGGCCGCCGCCAGCCCTCAGTTCTCAGTCGTGAGCGGAAACCCTTGCATTTGAGGGTTGTGGAGATCCCTCATCGAGTTTGATTTCCCACTCATTCCCGCAAAACCTTACATCGTAAGGGCGCCAAGAACGGACGCGGAGTTTGCGCAAAAGAGCATCGAGGACTCCGGTCTGATGGCCTCGTCGTGGCAAGCGAAACGGCAGGGATGAACCCTGCCGTCTGGGGGAAAGAACTGAAATCTGCCTGGGGTCCGGCGATCTGACTTGCTGCCTTGTTTCCTCATTTCTAGCCTACACTGCATTGCCGTTCGATTCTTGTGCGAACGTGCATGGTATGACCGTGGGGCTACTTTCCTTTGTTGACTACCTTTTTCAGCTCGTTACCGGGAGTGAATTTCGCGACTCTGCGGGCAGCGATCTTGATGGTGGCACCTGTCTGCGGGTTGCGGCCGTTGCGGGCCTTACGCTGCGAGACAGAAAATGTGCCGAATCCAATCAAGGCGACCCGGTCTCCTTTGCGAAGGGAGGAGGTTATGCTATCGACGGTAGTGTCGATAGCGGTCGTTGCCTGAGCCTTGGAAATACCGCAGGCCCCGGCAATCCGGTCAACCAGATCAGCTTTGTTCATGCGCTCTCCTAGTGCTTGCGATATGGTTCTCGCGCGAACGACGGGAAGGATCGAATACGCGAGCACCGAGCATGGCCATTCTCTCCGCTGGGCGCGGAATGTCAAGGGCCAATAGGTGCCAGTTGCTGCGTTTGACACCGGACAAAAGTGGGGAGCGGGTGGCGATTGCAGGTTGCAGAGATCAGATTCCGGAGATAGAAACCTGTGGTAGAAGTCAGAATCGAAGAAGTGGTCGAGAGTTGAGGAGGCGCTGGAGACCGTGTTGGAGGGAGGGAAGAAACACTTATTTGAACTGGTGCTGGTGCAGAAAAAACTCTGGCGGCGGAATTTCCTCCCGCTTCCACAAGATGTCCTTTATCTCCACATCATGTGCACAGAGAACGATCGACTTCGCTCTTGCGCGATGTGCGAGTCAACATGCATTCTTCAAAACGCACTCCAGAAAAATTCATGGCCACCTCCCGAAGTTATCAGCGACAGCTGCTCGAATGGTTTCCTTTTTATGTGCAGCGGTTCGTTGGGGACGTACGATATCGCTCGCTGAAGGACTATCAGCAGGCGTGGTTCTTGAATTTGCTGTTTGCATCGTGGCAATCGGAGCGGCCTGGATATTTGCCGGACGACGGGCAGTTGTGGCGCCTCGCGAATGCAAGGACGCGGCAGTTCTTCGAGAAAGAATGCGCCGCGGTTCTCTGCATGTTCGAGCGTGAGGGCACGACGACTGACGGTGTGATCTGGATTTACAACCGGGCGTTGGTCGAGGTCTACGACGAGCAGGTCCTGAAATTCCACAAAAAGAAGCAACGATACTCAAAATCCACAACCGATAACGGAACGTCTTATCTGGATTTTGAAGGTACACTACAGAAAAAAGAAAATGGACGAGAAGGCTGTACGATACATCCGAGATCTGGTCTCACACAATGGGGAACATGCTGGGGCTGTTATGAAGAGAAGTACAGTAGTGAGGTCATCTGAATCTGCAAATGGCTGTGTGATCTGTCATGGATCGGGATGGCGTCGAGTTGCGGCCAGTGTGACTCAGCAGGTCGTGAGGTGTGAGTGCTTTTTTGATTTACAAAATCGTGCGTTGATGCGTGCCGCATCGGTTCCGGCGCGATATGCGGATTGTGAGTTCCAGAACTACAAAGTCGAAAACAGCCCAGGTTTGGAGTTCGCCAAACTCACACTTAAGAAATGGGCCTCGGAATACCCCATGAATCGAATGGGTCTGTTGTTGGTCGGTCGAAGTGGTGCGGGGAAAACCCATCTTGCTGTTGCGGCTCTGAAAGAGGTGATAAAAAAAGGAGTCCATGCACTCTTCTGCGATTATCGCGACTTGTTGAAACAAATCCAGAATTCCTACAATCCCTCGGTGCAGGCGACAGAACTCGAAGTATTACGCCCGGTCTTCGATGCTGAAGTCCTAGTGCTGGATGATCTTGGTGCAGTGAAGCCGTCGGAATGGGTTTGGGATACAGTCAGTATCTTGCTAAACACCCGTTACAATTCGAATCTATCTACGATCATCACGACCAATTTCGTTGATGGGCCCGCTGCTGCCGTGGAGGGAGCCGCGCGGGCAGGGCGAGAGGAGACACTGGGAGATCGTATCGGCGAGAGGATGCGGTCTCGGCTATTTGAGATGTGTGCTTTGGTGCCCGTTCGAGGAGAGGATTATCGCCGCAACTTCAGGTTGACAGGAACCCACCCCTAATAGCCCTAACGCGGAACTATTTGGAGACGTAAAGTTACTCCCCCGACGAGTGATCGTGAATGATCTTCCACCCCTCGGGAAATCGCTTAAAGATCAGCGTGAACAGCCCATGCGGAGTTTTGCCGTCGGGCATCGTCAGGTGGAATTCTCCCCGCACAAACGCCGAGTCCGGTCCCAGCGGTTCTATTCGCAGGTTAGTAAACTCCAGTTTGCCCATCTCGTGGCCGGGAGCCTGGTAGTTTTTCCTGTAGCGGTCGAGGGCGGCCTGCCAGCCTTTCGATTCGTGCGCTCCGGAAAAAAAGGTCAGCTCGCGGGAGTTCCAGTAGCCGGACATGAAGCCTTCGAGGTCGTGATTGTTCCACGCGGTCTGTTGGCGGTCGATGAGGGAACGGATGGCGGCGGCCCCCGGGACTTCAGCGGCGCCTGCGAAGGCTTGCGGCAGCAACAGGGCGGATAGAAGAAGAGCGACTGGGATTCTCATCTCGATTCCTCGGAGGTGGGTGACGCGAATCGAGGAAAAGCCTAAACCACAAAGGGCACGAAGGTACACGAATTTTTGGCTTGGGGCAGTCGAGGCGCGTTTTTTGCCATTCTGCGGCGGCTGCACGCGCAGGGGTGCCCGCGCCACGCAATCGAATCCGCCACACAATCAATCAGCCCCACGGACCTAGGCGCGGCTTTTTTTCGCCGCCGCCGTTTTCACCTTTACTTTGATCGTCTCCCACGGGCGCTTCGGGCGATCGACGACCGGTTCGTCGCGATCTTTGATGCGGTCGTAGTTGTAGGACTCGCTGACCGTCCCGAGCGACTCGTTGTAGAGGCTGGGGAGAGCGAGAGCTACTTTCAGCTCTTCGGCGAACTCATGAAGCGCCTTCAGATGGTCGGCGGTAGCGGGGACTTCGGTCTTGGCAGTCTTCAGGAATTGCTGGTAGCCGCGGTTGACGAGCTTGGAAATTTCGCTGCCGATCACGTAGCCGGGATAGGCGAAGATCTTTACGCCACCGTCCTCGGTCTTCTGGATGGCGGCCGAGACGTTGTATTTTCGCAGGAATACGCGGTCTTTTGTGCCGGGCGCTTCGATCAGATCGAAGCCGTGCTCGCGCAGCCAGGCGACCGCATCTTCGTAAGTTCGTTCTTCGACTTTCGTTGCCATTTCGAATGATCTCGATTCTTTAGTATGCCAGCATAAACCTGCCAGCTTAGATGCGCGACTGCAGGGCACGGCTCAGGTGCGAAACCGTGGAACCAAACTCTGTCGCCGGGAATCTAAACTACGCAGCAATAGGACGACGATTTTATTGATATACCTTTTTCGCGTTACGGACACATTACTGAGGTCACGAGCTCTCAGTACAGGGCATTGGAACGCCGACGTAACGATTATTGCTTAAGAGCGCATCGTGCATGAGTGCCGCACAATCCAGTTCGGAGAAGTTGAATTCCACACGAACATCGGCGCCGGGTTCGGCGGCGCCATCTGCCGCGGCTGTGGCGCGCGCACAAAAAGATCCGGCTGTCCTTCAGCGCATCGGCAATACTCCCTTGCTGCCGCTCGATGCATTCAGCCACGACCTCCCGGCTGTTCGCCTGCTCGGAAAAGCCGAGTGGTACAACCCTGGCGGTTCTGTGAAAGATCGGGCCGCCGCCGGGATCGTGAGTGCGGCGCGGCGCGAGGGCCAGCTTGCTCCGGGGAAAATTCTGCTGGATTCGACGAGCGGCAACACGGGAATTGCCTACGCGATGCTCGGCGCCGCGCTGGGTTTTCCAGTGACTCTGTGCGTGCCGGAGAATGTTTCCGTAGAGCGAAAGCGCATTCTACAGGCTTACGGCGCAAATATCATCTTTACCGATCCGGGCGAAGGATCGGATGGCGCGATTAAAATTGCGCGGCAACTGGCGAAGCGGCATCCCGATCTCTATTTGTATGCGGACCAATATTCGAATGAGGCGAACTGGCGCGCCCACTATTTGACGACTGCGAAT
>Ga0335080_10000481_pt1 | contig 36526 bp, 32 predicted proteins | sample Lox_Sample_34_FD_206720 | JGI IMG/M metagenome (GOLD analysis project Ga0335080, IMG submission 206720) | Soil microbial communities from Loxahatchee National Wildlife Refuge, Florida, United States - Lox_Sample_3.4 | ecosystem: Environmental > Terrestrial > Soil > Wetlands | place: USA... | reverse complement strand
GTCGAGCGTCATGGCAGCTTTCAACGTCACGAGAGGAGTGGCATGGCGGGTGTATCGCGCGAAGGCTTCGTTGAGGCGCCGGGCCTGGTCTTCGAGACGGCCGATTTGCACGTGGACTCCGGCGGCACGGAGTTGCTCGAAGCCACGTCCGCTGACCTTGGGATTGGGATCGGCCATGGAGGCAATGACGCGATGAATGCCGGCTTTGATGAGGGCGTCGGTGCAGGGAGGGGTGCGGCCCTGGTGCGCGTGGGGTTCGAGGTTAATGTAGAGCGTGCCGCCGCGGGCTTTCGAACCAGCTTGTTCGAGGGCGAGGATTTCCGCGTGCTGGACGCCGTCGTAGGTGTAGGTTCCCGTGCCTGCGATGTTGCCGAGAGGATCGGCGATGACAGCGCCAACATAGGGATTGGGGGAGGCGAGTCCGACGGCCGAGCGCGCCAGCTCGAGGGCACGATGAAGATGCTGTTCTTCAGACGAGTCGGGCATTTAAGGATGAATCTAACACGGGGCGGGCGATGTACTCACGTCGGGATCGTCTGAAATCTCCCAGTGGAATCGAGAGCGCGGGAATCCGGATAGTTACTCCGGTCATGCCAAGCCATTGCGGAGCTTCTACGTCAAATTACAATGAAGGTGCGCTTCTCCCCATCGCGAAAGGTGTGGGCGATTGTCTGTTCGCCTGAGTGGTGGGGCCCCAACGGTTCTGCCGTAGTCCAACAATCTTGAGAACCTGGAGGCAGGAATGAAGAAGTTCGTAGTGCTTTTCATCGCAGTGCTGTTATCAACCCCATTGATGGCGCAGGATGCTCCCAAGGCGGAGGTATTCGGCGGCTATCAATATCTGCATTTTGGCAGCAGTTCCGACCTGGGTACGAGTAGTGGCCAAGGCTTCAATGGCTGGAACGCGGCCGGGCAGTTCAACTTCACCAAGTTCGCGGGCGTGGAAGGAGATTTCTCAGGGACCTACGCGACCATCAGTGGCGTGAAGACTCATGTCTACACGTACACGGGAGGTCCGGTGGTATTCGCGTACGTGGGCAAGATCAAGCCGTTCGTCCATGTGCTGTTTGGCGGAGTGCGATTGACCGGTACGGAGTCTGGAGTCTCGCTGACGTTCAGCGGCTATACGGCCATGGCGGGAGGAGGCGTCGACGTAAAGGTCAACAAGGTGCTCGGCGTTCGGCTGGCTCAATTCGACTGGGTGTACTACCACTTCGGGAGCCAGACGGTGGGGGACGTGCAGTTTTCCAGCATCAGCGGCAGCAAGAACGTGAGGATATCCACCGGAATCGTTGCGCGATTCTAACGGGATCACTGAACGGCTAGGAGCGGTGCGCCGGGTAACTGCGGAGGGAGTCGTCTTCGATCTCCGCGACTGCCGCGCCGCTTCGTCCTTTAGGGCCGCGACGTGTGGGCGCCATCACATAGGCGTATGGATCGCCGGGGGCGGCGGGCTTCCTACCCAGAAGTCGCTTCACAAAGTCGAGGATGGTCTTGAACGTCGAGTGCTTCTCTCGTGCATCCGGCATAAGTGCTCCTTATTCGAAGAGCGAATCTACGAACTCCTTGGGGTCAAAGGGAAGCAGATCACCGGCTTTTTCGCCGACGCCTACATAACGAACCGGCAAGCCCAGTTCGCGACAGATGGCGACGACCACGCCGCCTTTGGCGGTGCCGTCCAGCTTGGTCAGGACGATGCCGGTGACTCCGGCTGACTGGGTGAACAGGCGAGCCTGCTGCAATCCGTTCTGGCCGGTCGTGGCATCCATGACCAGGAGAGTTTCGTGCGGGGCGCCGGGGATGATGCGCTGCGCGGTGCGGCGCATTTTTTCGAGTTCGGCCATCAGACTGGTTTTGGTGTGCAGGCGGCCGGCCGTGTCGACGACGACGTAGTCGGTTTTGCGCGCCACGGCGGCTTGCAGGGCATCGAACAGGACGGCCGCGGGATCGCCGCCGGGCTTGGTTTTGATTATTTCGGTGCCGGTGCGCTGTCCCCAGATTTCCAGTTGCTCGATGGCGGCGGCGCGGAAGGTGTCGGCGGCGCAGAGCAGGACGTTCTTTCCCTGCGAGCGGAATACCTGGGAAAGCTTGCCGATCGTTGTGGTCTTGCCGGTGCCGTTGACGCCCACGACCAGGATGACTTCGGGAGTGCCGTCGACTTTGCTGACGGGACGCGTGTTAGCGGCGTTGAGGATGGAGAGGATTTCTTCCTTCAGCAGGCGCTTGAGTTCCTCGACGTTCTTGATCTGCTTGCGATCCGCTTTCTCGCGGAGCTTGCCGAGGACTTCCTGGGTGGTGGTCTGGCCGAGGTCGGCGCCGATCAGGGTGGCTTCGAGATCGTCGAGGGTGTTGCGGTCGATCTCCTTGCCGAAGGAGACGACTTCTTCGATGCGCTCGGCGAGGTTCTCGCGGGTGCGGGTGACCGCCTGCTTCATGCGGTCCAGAAAACTCGGTTTCTTCTTCTCTTCTTCCGTGCTGCCGAACAGGGTCTGAATCATACGAAGCCTAGGATTCGATTATACGGGGAGCTTTCATTAGGCGTGCGGGCCGGGGTGAGCGTACGGCCCGATTCGACTTGGGCCTTTAGCGGAGCTATTTACCGCAAAGGTCGCTAAGAAAACCGCGCAAAGATCGCGAAGAAGACCGCGCAACGGACGGTAAGCAGGACACGTTGAGGCGAAGTCCAGGGAATGCCGGGTCAAACGTTCTCAGCCGAGTTTGTACATGACGAGATAGGTGGCGCCGGCGATGAGGGCGGAGGCTGGGATGGTGAAGATCCAGGCCCAGACGATACGTCCGGCGACGCCCCAGCGGACGGCGGAGAGGCGGTGCAGGGCTCCTACGCCGACGATGGCACCGGTGATGGTGTGAGTTGTGCTGACGGGAATTCCGGCGAGGGCCGTGCCGAAGAGGGTAAACGCGCCGGCGGTCTCGGCGCAGAATCCGCCGACGGGTTTGAGCTTGGTAATCTTCTGGCCCATGGTTTTGACGATGCGCCATCCGCCGAAGTAAGTGCCCATCGCAATGGCGGCATGGGCGGAGAGGATGATGGGCCAGTGCAGGCGTCCCCAACTGCCCAACATGTCGGATTTGGTCATGAAGCCGCCGGTATAGAGGGCTCCGGCGATGATGCCCATGGTCTTCTGGGCGTCGTTGGCGCCGTGTCCGAGGCTGTAAGCCGCGGCGGAGAGCAGTTGCAACTTGCGGAAGAGGCGATCCACGGGCTGAGGGGCGGAGCGCCGGAAAATCCAGGAGACCGAGAGCATGAAGATGAATCCAAGGACCAGGCCGATGAAGGGAGCGACGACGATGAACACGAGGGTTTTGGTCCAGCCGTGGGCAATGATGACGTGGGGCATTTCGGAGACGCCGGCGTGCAGGCCAGCCCGTGCCATGGCAGCGCCGGCATAGCCTCCGATCAGCGCGTGCGAGGAGGATGTGGGAAGTCCCCACCACCAGGTGAGCAGATCCCAGACAATGGCGCCGAACAGTCCGGCGAGCACGACGTGTTGATCGACATAGTCGAGGCGAATCATGCCGCTGCCGATGGTTTTGGCGACCGCCGTGCCGAGAAAGAAGGCAGCCAGAAAGTTGAAGGTCGCGGCCCAGACCACCGCCCAGCGCGGCGACAGTACGCGGGTGGAAACTACAGTCGCAATGCTGTTGGCAGAATCGTGAAATCCGTTTACGAAGTCGAAAATAAGCGCGACGAGGACGGTAATCAGGACTAGTAAAACGTCGGCGTGCATAGGGAGTGCTATGGTCTCCGTGGTTGCATGGCTGGACTAGGCGCTCTTCAGCGCGATTGCTTCCATCACGTTGGCGGCGTCTTCGGCTTTGTCGGTGGCGGTCTCCAGGGTTTCGTACAGCTCCTTAAACTTGATCAGCTGAATGGGGTCTTTCTCCGTCTCAAAGAGATCGGCGATGGCGCGGCGGCTCACGTGATCGGCGACATCTTCCAACCGGTTGACCTCATCGCAGTGCTTGAGCACAGATCCGTTCTTTTCGAGCACGGAGACGCCGCGTGCCAGTTCCTCGCTTTGCAGCACGACCAGGCCTGCCAGCTCAGCAGCCGGGGCGGGCGGCTCGGTGATTTTGTAGAGCACGAGCCGGTGAGCAGCGGCGTTGGTGAAATCGAGGACGTCGTCGAGCGAGGATGCCAGCTTGTGAATGTCTTCGCGGTCAAACGGGGTGATGAAGCTCTGATTGAGTTTTGTGATGATGGCGTGGGTGGTGCGATCGCCCTTGTGCTCGATGGCCTGCACTTGCTCGACCCGCAGGGCCAGGTCGGTGGGGTCTTCGAGTATGGCTCGCAGCAATTTGGCTCCCTCGGTCAAGTAACCGGAGAGCTCAGCAAACAGGTCAAAAAACTTCTCGTCGCGCGGTAGAAGTCTCAAGTGGCCTCCTTCGGGACAAACTACCCCTATCGCGGCGACGCGCTCGCCGCGAGCAGTCAGCAAAGTTCTTCGGCAGATGCGCCCAAGACACACGAATGTGGGCTATCGTCCGAATGGAACTATGTGCCTTTACTCTGTGTGGTCCGCGCAGGGAAGGGCCGCAGACCGGGGCTCGACACAGAGCACTTTCCAGGAACCTAGCATTATACCGGGCTGTTCAGCGCGATACCAGCGAGCCATCAAGAAACTCTTCAGTTTTTGGCGGGCAAGGCAAACCCATACACCCGATACGGTGGGTTGCGATACGTCGCGGAAGCGCCGGGGAGGAAGTTGGTAAGCAGCCGGCCCTGGCTGCGTGGCGGTTCGGAGCGATATGAGTCGTGGGAACCCGGGCCCTTTGTCAGAGCCCGAGTCTCCGTATTCGGCGTCTGCTAGTAGTGGGTAATCTGCAGCTCGAAATCGTATGACGTGCGGCAGTCGAATACACCCGTAACGACGAGCGAAGTTGGCAGAGTCTCCGCGTTGGCGGTCAACATCCAACTCATGCCGGGCGCGCCGCCGTTGAGGGCCGCGTTTACCTGGCTGGTCACATCCGTCGAAAAAGCCGAGCCGCCGTTGCCACTTGGAGTCACGGTCGTCGGATCCACGGCACCGGCAACCGGGCCCGAACTGTTCAGCGTTGCCGGAAATGTGTAGACCGCCTGACCGCTTGGAAATGAATCGGTGGGCCCCAATATGTCCAGCTCCCCGGTTCCCGAGACGGTCGGCAGAGTACTCGCCGCGGCGGGACCGAATCTCTGCAGGGTACCTCCGCCTCCCAATAGCAGAGGACACATCAACGTGACGCTGGTCGGACTGTTGGAGGGACCCGCCGTAACGACGCCGCCACTCTGAGTTGCAGGAGGAAGCGCCTGTGTCTTAACCACCAGAGACGCACTTGACACCAAACCCTTAAGGCTACTGACCGAGGCCATGTTGAACGTCACGAGGGCCCGGTACGCCTCGATTTGCGTGGAGCAGTTGTTGGCTGCGCTCCGCGAAGCTCTCCAGCCCGCAAAAGGAAACTGGTGATTCGCAGGAGCCATCGTATTCCACCAGTCGGTGACAAGAGGCGTGATGGGGTTCGTCGCCGCACACCCGGCGAGCCCCGAAGTCTTCACAAGGGTAGCCACTGACTTGCCAGCCATTGTTGTAGTAGTGGTGGGAGGGTTGTTGTTACACCCGTTGCACCCATTGAGAAGAGAGACGGCGAACATCGAAATGCCAAGTGTGGAAAGCTGCAATCCCGTGATGCGCATAGATTGTCCTCGTTTCGCGGCGCAGGCAGTATCCTGCGCCGTCACAGAACAGATGAGTTGTTTCGGAATCGCCCCTTTAAGGCCCCAAGAAAGCGGCACCCACTATACACCTGTTAGGCTGGGTGATGTGGCCTAAGTCTTCAAAATCCGGTTTTTGGCAAGGCTAGTAGCTTCGGGCTGGCAGCCCAAAGCCATTTTCGAGATGCCGTCGATGTTCGAGGATCTGCTGCATCTCTTCGGGAGTGCCCCGGACGGGTGACCCATTGGCGATCGCATCGTTCAACATGGCCCAGCTCACTTCCGAGGCGACTACGCTGTCGCGGGCCTCGGGGAATCCGAGATTCTTTCCCGCGAGGATGGACCTCGCAAACACATCCACCATCACATCGAGCTTCTTGTCGTTGAACGGGGCGGTCTTTTGCAAGGTCTCGCCTACGCCGAACAGTTCGACGGTGGCGTTAGAGAAATCATGCCGCATGCGCGCTACGCCCTGGCTGCCGATCGCGTCCACATAGCAGTTATGGGGCTGCTGTTCGGCCAGGTGGCCGTAGACGAATCCCTGGGTGATGTCGAACACCACGCCGTTGGCAAACGTGCCGTGCACCTGGACCCACCACGGGTCCTTGTAGTTCCACATGCGGATACCCTGCGCGTGCCAGGTTTTGTATTCGCTTTTGGCGTACCAGCGGGCAACGTCGACGTAGTGCATGCCGCAGTCGTGGAAGGGAGGACCTTCGGGATCGTGGCCTTCCATGGGCATGTGTCCCGGTGTCATGTGGCAGATGCGGATGACGGCAAGGTCGCCGATCTGTCCTTCGCCGATGAACCGCAGAATGTCTTTGTGATACCAGGCATTGCGGTTGAAGAGATTGACAGCCACGAAGCGATCGCTAGCCTCGATCTCGCGAACAAGTTGCCACTCTGTGCGGACGTCAGCGGCGAGGGGCTTTTCCGCCAGAACATGCTTGCCGGCGGCCAGGGCCTGGCGGACCTGTTGCGGGCGGGCGTCAGCCAAAGTGAAAAGGCCGACCACATCGATGGACGGGTCGGCATAGATGGCGTCGGGGGCTTCGTGGATACTTGCGCCAGGGATATTCTGCCTGGCCAACTGACGCGTGGCGGGCTTGATGTCGTAGACTGCGGCGACTTCCCAAAGGTCATTTTCCAGCATCGCGGATACAAAGCCGCGACCCATACGCCCGTACCCCAAGATGCCAGCCCTGAGTTTCCTTGCCATTCGACCGGTTCCATCATAGGGGCGCTGCGGCTGGCGACTCTGTGACTGCGGTCACAACTGTGTGTGGGCGGGCACCGGCGTGGGGAAGGGATGGATATGTGTCTTGTTTCGGATTAAATCGTTTTAGAAGGGGGCCCCAGTCGAATAAGGATGGGCTTTGGTGAGGTGAAGGCCAGGAAATCGGGCTCGATTTCAGACACGGGCGGTGGTGATGCAGATCACAGCCGGTTGGGGGACGAAATCCTATAAAGGTAGGTGCGGATTCTGCGCCACTTGAGCGGACCCGATTCCTCTCAGGCCACCCATTCGGCAGCGCCGGGCAGCGCGGGAAGGGGGATGTAAGCTGTGTTTACGCTCTACGTCCTGCCATTTCTGGTGGTGGCGCTGGCTGTTCTGGTCGGATTCGTGCGGGCGCAGCGGCACGAGAGCGAGGGCCTGCAAGTCGAAGTGGAACATCTGCAGGCGGCGGTTGGCCAGCGCGAGAAAGAGCGCGATCAGGCGATGCAGGAGCTTTTCCTGCGCTTCTCCGAGGACGGCAAGCTGAATCGGGAAAAGAGCCAGTTTCAGGCCAAGCTGGCCGAATATGAGAAATATGCGGCACTGACGCAACTGGCTCTGGGCGCGGCTCACGAAATCAACAATCCGCTGCTGGGGATTCTCTCGCATCTTGAGCTGGAGTTGAAGAACGCTCCCGCCGACGATCAGCCCGAGATCGAACAATGCATCGAAGCCGCACGGCGGATCTCGGTAACGCTGCACAGCCTGACGAACTATGCGCGGCCCAGCCCGCTGATTCTCAGCAAACTGAACCTGCACCGGCTGATCTCGGATACGCTGGCGTTTCTGCAGCACCAGCCGATGTTGCACGGGCGGATACTCGAGAACCGGGTGCCCACCGATCTGCCGATCATCCGTGTGGATGCGAATCAGCTGTCGCAGGTGCTGATGAACCTGCTGCTGAATGCCGCCCAGGCCACACCCGAAGGAGGACGCATCACGGTGTTCGCCGAGCGGAAGGAGGCTACGCAGAGCGTGGAGATACGCATCGTGGACACGGGCTGCGGGATTCCGCCCGATGTGCTGCCGCATGTGTTCGAGCCGTTTTTCACCACCAAGCGCGGGAAGGGAACAGGCCTGGGGTTGAGCATCAGCCAGACGTATGTGCGCAGCCACGACGGGGAGATTCAAATCGAGAGTGCACCGAACTGCGGGACGACGGTGACGATCACGCTTCCTCTGCGGCAGCCGGAGCCGGTCGCCGATGCCGCCAAAACCAGTGAGGTGATTATTCAGTAGCCATGGCCTACTCCGTCCTGATTGTCGATGATGAAGACCTGACGCTACGAACCATCAGCCGCGGACTGACCGCGGAGGGCTTCGAGATTCTCACCGCGGCTTCCGGGGAAGAGGCGTTGCAGGTGTTTGAAGACGAGAAGCCTGACCTGGTGCTGCTGGATATTGTCCTGCCTGGCATGGACGGGGTGGAGGTGCTGCGGCAGATCAAGAACTCCAGCCCAGCCTGCATCGTGCTGATGATGAGTGCCTACCACATGGTCGACCGCGCGGTGGAGGCGATGAAGCTGGGAGCGCACGACTACCTGATCAAGCCGTTTCACCTGACCGACCTGACAGGGACGCTGAGACGAGCGTCAGAAATGCTGTCGCTGCGGGTGCGGGTACGCGACACGGTTGAGACCGCCAAAGGCCAGTACGATTTTGGCCGCGTCGTTACGCTGAATCCGGCGATGCGCCACATGCTGGAAGTGGCGCGGAAGGCTGCAGAATCCGATCACACGACGATCCTGATTCAAGGCGAGAGTGGAACAGGCAAGGGCGTTCTGGCGCGCGCGATTCACTATTCTAGCCCACGGGCGAGCCAGCCGTTGCTGGAGCTGAACTGCGCGACATTACCGGATGCGCTGTTGGAGAGCGAACTGTTCGGATTTGAGCCGGGGGCGTTCACCGATGCAAGGCGGCGCAAGGAGGGTTTGCTGGAGCGCGCTCACGCAGGAACGCTGTTTCTCGACGAGATCGGAAACATGTCGCCCAGCGTGCAGGCGAAACTCTTGCGCGTGTTGGAGGAGGAGACATTCCTCCGCCTTGGGGGGACGAAACCGATCAAGGTGAACGTGCGTCTAGTGACCGCGACGAACACGAATCTGAAGGAAGCGGTCGCGCAGGGGCGCTTCCGCGAGGATCTTTTCTACCGGCTAAATGTAGTGCCGCTTTTTATCCCGCCGTTGCGTGAAAGAAAAGAAGACATCATGCCGCTGGCTCTCGACATGGTGCAGCGATTTAATGAGGAGCTAAAGAAGAGCTTCCTGGGATTCACTCCAGAAGCTGCCGACCTCATCGTGAATTACTCGTGGCCGGGAAACATCCGCGAACTGAAGAACGTGGTCGAGCGAACGATGATCCTGGCGCCAGAGGGCAATGTCGACGCGATTGCGCTGCCGGAGGAGATCCGGGAGTCGAGGAATTCGAGCCATCCGGAAGTCGCGCCGAGCGAGGGGGATCCGGGCGGGGACTTTCTGGTGAGTCTGCGCGAATTGGAAGAGGACTACATCCGGAAGGTTCTGGCGGCGACGGGGAACAACAAGACGCAAGCCGCAAAGATTCTGGGAATCCATCCGACATCCCTGCTGCGGCGACTGAAGAAAGAAACCGTGCTGGATTAAGACGCACAATCGCGGTGATGAGGGCTTTCCTACCGCGAGCAACTCCTCCTTATTCCCGAAGTGGCATCCAAAAAATTCGGCGACAAATTAAAGGAAAAAAGGGCTTGGCTTGTGGCCCAATCTGGAGTATTTTGGCCGACATCAAATTCGGGACTGGCTCGGGGCTGACCTTGGCCAAATCTACGGATATCTGGGGCGCAAGAAAAACCCTGCCTTTGCGCAGCGGGTATCCAGTCAAGTGAAGTCTCCAGCACAAGGGGAATCCAGCCGTGAAACGCTCTGTTGCCTTCGTTCTCGCTCTGTCTCTCTCTCTATTGGGGTGTGAGTTGTTCGCGGCGGAGGCAGGCTCTGGGCCTGCTCCTTTGCAGCAGACGGCGGACGCAGCGGCGATTCAAGCAAAGCCGTCGCCGCCACGGTGGTCCTCGCAGTTCGTCATCCCGGGTCCGCGGCGATCCTTTTTGCGGATGGCCGGAATCAGCCAGAAAGTGGCGCCCGAGGAAGTATTGCCATTACTAAGCCGCAATGTTTTCACGCAGGGATATCAAGCCGGCAGCCAGGTCACGGAGTTCCTGGTCCTGCTGCGGCGATACGCGGTGCAGGCCCGGGAGTTGGCATCTCTGGCAGAGAAGAACGGCATGGTTCTGCGTGTTACGGGATGCGACGATGCCGGTCCGCTACTGGAGATTCTGGGATACCGGGTCCGTCCCAATTGCGGGCAGCCCGGCACGTCGTTGCAGACGCAGGATGCGGAGAGAGCATTTCTGGCCATTGACTCCGGATTTCCCCTGACCGCACTGGAACGGACCTTGCAGGGAGGAAAACCTTTCGAGTTCGCGTACTCGTCGGAGGCGGTTCCCGTGTTGTTCTCCGAGAGCGACTGGACGCGCCTGAGCAAGAAGAATCTCAAAGAGAACAGCCGGGACTTGCTGGACACGATTCTGAACGACGCGTCGATCGCCAGGCTCTACTGGGCGCTCTCACGCATCGACTCGGAGACGGGACGCCGAATGCACGATTCCCTCGGGCTGGGGAGACTCTTGCCCTATGCGGCGGTGCTGGATTTCTACGGCCGGGAGATCTGCATCAGCGACGGTAGGGTGCTGGTTCCTGGCGGACGGCAGGCTGAGCCCACGTGGAAGGAACTGGTGGGTGCGGACCCATCGAATCCTGACAGTTTTGTAATCAAGCTGCTGGCAAAGGATAGAGGTTGGCTGGCTGCGTATTTCGATGCCTTGTCGCGGGCGGGTTCGAGGCGACAGAAGTACTTTACGGACCCACAACGGATGCAAGGCCTTTACAACGCGCTCTGGTCCGCAGACCCCACGGCACCGGCGACCAGAGGTTCTTTCCGGCCAGCTCCCTGGCTGCTGTTGCTGGCCACCCGGCTGCAGTTTGATGAATCGGGTGAACCGCTCGTGCCCGGCCATCTGGAAGAGTGGAACGACATTTTATTTCAGGGGTCCGAATCGAGTTTTGTGCGAAAGCTTGCCAAGCGCAGCCATGCTCCCAAGAACACGGATCAATTCGTGCAGATCATGTTCTCGCTGTCGCGGGCGCCCAGAGAGTCCGGCCCGCTGCAGGCGTACATGGCGATCAGCGAACTGGACAGCCGGCGATCTCCGGAGCACCGCCTGGAGCCGGCGACGGTGCGGCTGCTGGCGCGCAAGTTCGACGAGTTCAGCGATCAATACCGGATTTTTGCGGAGTTTCCGGAACTCGATGACCAGTCGATACGGTTGTTCCTGCAAACTGCGCGGGCGCTGAATAACGTTCCTGCGGCGGACCGGGGAAATGCATTTGGGATCTTCCAGGGCAACGTCAGCCTGTGGCAGGTTCTGGCCCGGCAAGGACAGATTCCCAAGGCCAAGCTGAATGAATCCTGGCAAGACGTCATTCAGCCTTTCGCGTCGATTCGGTCGGCGCCGCAGTTGTACGACGCGGGGCGTGCTTCGCTGGCCGAGGTTTTCCGGTTCTCCACCGGCGAAGCCAACGTGTCCCAGGACAAGATTATCGATCTACTGGCGGGGCCCACGCAGGGCAATGCGGCGGGGAAGCAGGTACTGCGGGAGAACGCCATCCGGATTCGGTCGGTGCTGGATGACCAGCGGCTGGTCTCGCTCGACACGCTCATGACGATCGGCGACGCGCTGGTCAGGAAAGGGCATGGCAAGCAGCCGGAAGAGTACGTGATCTTACTTGCTGCCCAAACGAAAGAGTTTGAGATGCCGCGCCCGATCTTCACGATGGGCGAGCGCGAGGAATGGGCATCCGGCGTTTACAACAACCGTCACACCGACCAGCAGATGAGGACAGATTTGCCCAAGGTGCTGAAGTCCAAGGATGCAAGCGCTCGCCAAATTGAGGAGGCGCGCGGCTACCTGGCGTCGTTCCTGCGGGACACGGTGGTCGGACTTACGTATGCCTACTATGAGCCGCCCGGATCGCAATCGTTGCATAACAATCCGCTTCTCGTCCGATCACACGATTTTGCCGGCAACTCGGTAAGCGGCATCAAGGATCTGTGGCAGGCGCCGCAGATGTTAGGACAGGGATCGCCCGCCGGCGGCGGCGCGCATTTCGTTGGTTCGCTGGCCGACCTGCCTTATGTTTTGGCGGACATGGAGCAGGACTTCCTTTCCCCTGAGAGCGTTCAGGCTCTGATCTGGGATGAGGTTACGCCGGAATTGCTGGCCAGTTGCACGCTCTCGCGCTGGTGGGATGTCAGCCCCGCCGAACTGCACGCCATTGCTCTCTACCAACGAGCCGGAGAAGAACTGCTGACGGCTTCGGCGCAGGATGCGCAACTCCGAAACAAGGTGCTCGACATCTTGTCTGCGCGCTTGCTTCCCCAACGATCGAAGCAGCTCGAAAGGGACCTGGGAGAGAGACGGATATCGGAGATCCTGCCGACCGTGATGCCGGCCGATACGTTCTACCTGGCGGTGGAGTTTCGTGACAGGTATCCCGAGCAGGCCGGCGATGTGGGCAGCGCCCTACAGGAACTGCGCGATCTTTCAGCGCAGCATCCGGATCAAGTGAACTGGAGCCGGCTGTCGCGAGATTTCGGCGTACCGCATCCGGTAATGGCGCAGAACTATGGTCTTGAATTATTCAACACGGCGCCGATGCCGGCATTTTCGGGATCGGCCAGCCGATTCCTGGCGGAATCGTGGGATTCGGCCAACCTGTACTGGGCACGCCTCGCGGACGAGCGAGGATATTCGCCGGTCGTGCTGAATCGGCTGGTGCCGGAACTCACACGACGGATGGTGGAGAAAGTGTTTGCGACGGACTTTGAGGATTGGCCGGCATTGCTGCGTGCCATGCATGAAACGGGAGCTGAGTTTCGGGCGGGCAAAATTGCGGTACCTGCAACTATGAGCGCTAGTAATCCATAAAGCGCCGATTTAAGGGAAGGTTCGAACCGGATACGGCAGATACAACGCTGTCGACCATGCGTAGGAGTGGGATCGATGCTTAGAAAACTGTTCTTGCTTGCGGCAATTTCTCTGGGTCTTGTCGGCGCGATGCAAAGTGGTGCAGCTGCTCAGAGCGACGAGGGCGATATTCACGTGGTGGTCAACATGGTGCAGCTGAACGTGGCTGTCACCGACAAGAAGGGCAACTACGTGACAGGCCTGAAGCCATCGGATTTCGAAATCGTTGAGGACGGAATTGTCGAGAAGGCAGCGACCTTCGGAGAAGGCAATGAACCAGTTCGAAATCTCGGCGAGCTGACGGCCAAGATGGCGCCGGGCGCTGCCGATTCTGCCGACCCGGCGCAGGCACAGGCATTCTCGTCGGCGCAGTCTCTTCGGGATTTGGTCAACGGGGCAAACGTCTACATTCTCTTCGACACCAGCGATTACATGTATCGGGGATTCGTGTTCGCGCAGGATGCGATTTCGGAATTTGTTCGTTCCCTGGAAGGCGCCGACAAAATCGCGCTCTACTCATACAGCCGGGATCTTTCGCGAGTTGCGGGACTGACGTCCGACCGGCCGCGAGTGCTGGAAGCGGTGCGGTCCACGGTGGCCGGGGATCAGGCGGCGCTCTACAACTGCCTACTGCTGACGCTCAAGGACGCGGCGCAAAATACCGGCAGAAAAGTGATTGTGGTGTTCTCGAACGGTCCCGACAATTCGAGCGTGGTGCCGCCGGAGGACGTGGCTGAGTTTGCGCAGTCCGCCGGCGTTTCCATCTACATGATCAGCACGCAACAAGCGAGGCTGGAGCCGGTGTCGACCGCTGTGTTCGACCGCATGACTGCCGCGACCGGCGGCAAGGCTTACTTCGCCAGGAACTGGAAGGACGAACACGAGGCGTTTGCCTCGATTCGCGATGACCTGGCTCATCTGTATTCGCTCAGTTACTATCCGAAATTCAATCCCAATGCTGGCTGGCGTTCGATTACGGTCAAGCTGGTCGGCGACCGGCTCAAGAATTGCAGAGTGCGCACACGCAAGGGATATCGCCCGCTGCCTGCGCGTTTCTCGGGGGGTGCCAGAACCGCCATGGCCGAACCAACAGCGAATCCTGCCCAGTCACCGGATGTAGCGCAGCCGGCGTCAACGGGAGATACGCGCTGATCGAGGTCAGGTTGCAGCAGAGCTCGCCGCGTCCTACTTGCTGCCGCCTGCCGGCAGTCCTTTTACGTGTTCCTGCAGAAACTTGCGGATGCCCTCCCATGCCAGCTGATTCTGTTCGTACGTGAATCCGCCGTGATTGGCCCCCGCGACCGTGTACAACTGGTTGGGAACCTTCGCGGCATCGAGCGCCTTGTGCAACCGAACGGCGTGCTCGTAGGGAACAAGCGAGTCTTTGTTCCCGTGGATCGTAATGATCGGGGGAACATCGCCGGTGACGTAATTGATTGGCGAGACTCGCTTGGCGATTTCATCGGCGTTCGGTTGATCACCGAGCCACACGACGGCATATCCCTTGGCGTTCGAGCCGTGAATCTCATCGAGAACATCGGTGATGCCGAACCAATTGACGATCGCGGCGACGCGCGGATCGGCGGACGTGCCTGGATTGGCGCTCCAGTAGTTGTCCTGGGAGGAGCGGCACTCGCGATCGAATCCGGCAGCGGGCGTGAGCATGCCGGTCATCAGTGCGAGATGACCGCCGGCGGAGCCGCCCTGCAGCACGACTCGTGTGGGGTCGAAATTGAATTTCTTGGCGTTCGCGAAGACCCAGTGAAGTGCGCAGCGGCAGTCCTCGACCGCGGCGGGAGCCAACGAGTTGCGGCCGAGGCGATACTCGACGTTGACTGCCGCGAAGCCCATCTGTAGGTAGGGCATCATTTCGAGGACGCGTTCTTCTTTGGTGCCCTCGACCCATCCGCCGCCGTGAATCACAACAACGACAGGCGTTGGCGCTGACGCATTGGCGGGCATGTAAACGTCGAGCTTGTTCTGATAGTTGTTGGCGGTGTGATAGACGATGTTGGGCTCGACGTTGTAGCGGAACAACTCGGCGGCAAACGAAGCGGAGTCGGCTTGCGCCAGGCACATCGACGTAAGCAGGGGGAGAAGGGCGAATCGCAGGAGTTTGTGCACGGATGCCTCGAGTCTGATCTGTTGTGCCCGCGGTGATCGTCCGCTGGCGCTGGAGAACACACGAGACTATCGGGATTTCGGCGATCAGGTCAAAGGGAAACTCGCGGCGCGCGGATGGTCACCGAATCATAGCTTTGCGCGAGATCCCTTCGCCTTGCAGCTCAGGGCAGGCTCTTCCCTCCGCTTCGCTGCGCTCGCCCCTGGCTGAAAAGCTTGGGGGTCTACCGCGAAGCTTTCTTCACTGGCTGTCGCAGGATCGTTTTGAGTTTGGACGCAGCGACTCGTCTCGGGTCAGAGAGATAGATCTCGTGATGTGGCCCGGATGAGCGCAGTCCGTGCTTCTCGGCAAGGGACTGCATGGTCGCAACGGTCTTGGACTCTTCGTCGTAGGGGCCGACATGCAGGGCCTGCACGCAAAGCCCTTCGTCCAAGGAGAGGAGTTCGACTCGCTGGCAATCGGCTCCTTTTCCGCGCTTCAGCAGGGTTTCGACAGCCTTCTTGAGGTCTGCCGAGGTCACGAACTTGGGCGTGCGGATCATCAACTGCCACTCCCAATCGTCCTTGTTGACTGAGGCAGTGCCGTCGTTCAGCTTGGGCCAAAGACCCTCGAGTTTGCAGACAGCGTAGTCGCGCTTGCCAGCGAACTTGCGGGTCATCTTGATCGTGAAGGCGACGCCGTACAGCGCTCCGACGGCGTCAGTAAACGCACTGCCGCCTGGAGCGCCCTTCCCGCTGATGCTGAGGTACACCGCCGGGCCCGTCTCGATTAGTACTGGTTTGGTGGTAGCCGCATATTCCTTCTTGTTGTCTTTGTATAAGTCCACTTTCTCGGCGGTAGGCATGGTCGTCCTCTCGTTCTCGCCCCTAATCTTGCAGAGGGGCGTAGATATCGGTCAGCAACTCCTCTGGCGGCGTGCTGTACGGATCGTTGACATAAATCTCGAAGCAAGGGGCGTTGCGTAGTTCGTGGCCGTTGCGGGGCATCCACTGTCCGAGGAATTCGGCGTAGGTCTTGCCCAGCTGGTTGTAAGGTCCGGCGTGCGTGGTCATCGCATACCGGCCGCCCGCTACGGTTTGCACGCCGATGTCGCCGGTAGGCGCGAAGTCTTCGTCAACGGACAGGCAAGCATCGTAGCGGATCTTGACGCGCGGCGTGACTTCAGGATCGTCATGGCAGATGCCGAACATCATGGGATTGCCTCCCAGGTACCCGTCTTTCCCCATCAGAGTGAGGAAACGGTCCCAGGTTTCACCCACTTCGTCGTAGGGTCCGACGTGCCGCATGAAAGCTGCGCGCATCGGTTTCAACTGCTTGATCTCGACTTTCATGCTTCCTCCCCGATTGAGCGTACGAAAGCGCATGGTGATGGACTCGTCGTAGTGGACGCCCGACGGAGCCGGAGGCGGCACTCTACGGCGAACCAAACGGAAGCGCGATGGGGACCTGCCAAAGGCGTTGCGAAACGAACGAGTGAATGCCTCATGACTGTCGTAACCGGCTTCCAGGGCGATGTCGACCACTGAAGCAGAGCCAAGCTTGAGCCGGCTGGCGGCCCGTTCCAGACGCAGGCGCCGGACGTATTCCTTCACCGACTCTCCGACCATTCCCTTGAAGACGCGGTGAAAGTGGTACGGAGAGAAGCAGGCCACCTCGGCCAATCGCTCGAGCGGGAGTGGCTCATCCAAGTGCTGCTGGATGTGAACCAGAACCCGCAGCAGGCGGCGCTTGTAGTCGTTCAGGGTCAGCGTTCTCATCGCGCGGTTACATCCTAGACGGGAGGGATGAAGTCAGCTTGACAATTCTTGCTGATTTCAGAAGCGCTGTCTGTTGCCAGAAACACATCTCTGCGAGCCGGTTCGGTGGCTCTTACCGGCCTTCTGTCGGGGATTTCTGCCTTTCGTCAGGAATTGGGTGCGTTGGCGGCTCTTGTGCCCGAGACTGAGGTCGGGAGGAATCATCCGATGCCAATCAGAAACTTATGCATGTTCCTGGGAGCCGCAGTTCTCTCGATGGGGTTTGGGGTGGTCGACCGCGCACAAGGGCAGGCGACTCCCGATACGACGTGGACTTTGCCGCATGGCCTCGCGGTGAAGGATGCCGGACCGCGGACCTACCGGTTTGTGGTCGATTACAACATGGCCAACAGCAAGGGCGAGGTATTCCAGCGCCAGCGGCTAGTTGGGGAATACACTCGTGGGTTGCCGGGCGGAGATGTGATGTGGAAGAACGTCACGCACGCAAATGCCCAGGGCGCTGGTGCCCCCTATGGAACGGCGGACAAAGTTGATTTCATGGAAGGTTTCCGCTATCACAACAATCCGGAAGCCACGCTGGCGCCGGATTTTTTCAAGGGATTCCCGGCCATCGCGGTCATGGAGCGCAACCTGGCCTGGGATACGGGAATGATCGAGATGTTCGGGCAGAACTATTTCGATCAGCTGAAATTGAATCAGCCTTTCCACGGCGTGGGGAGCGGCGATGTGGATATGCCGGGAGTGGGCAAGTTCCACAACCGCGACATCGTTCTACAGTGGCTTGGCCGGTCCCGACGCAACGGGCAAGACTGCGCGGTAATCCAGTACCAGGCATTCTTCAATCCGATCGAGATCTCCGTCGGCGGGATGAACATGAAGGGGCGCAGCGATTACTGGGGAGAAATCTGGGTTTCGCTCGCGACCAAACAGATCGAGTATGGAACACTGTACGAGAATGTGGTGGCGGATATGCAGTTGCCGGGGCAGAGTGCGACGCAACTGGTTAACGTTTTCCGCATTGGAACGTTTGAGCCTGTAGACACGAAGTAGCAGCCAGACGGTGGAGGAACGGTGATGGAATCGACACGGCGCAAGTGGTGGCTTCCGTTCGTCTGGCCGAACATAGCCGTAGCGGTCGTGTTTCTAGTACCGCTGCTGCAGAGACAATTCCCCAGCGTCCGCGACTTCCTGCGGTCGCTGGGGCTTGCCCTGGTGTATGCCAATGTGATCTCGCTGTTCGCGTCGGTCATCATTGGCGCGCTGGCGAAGTGGCGGGCCTGGCGGCGAGTTCCGCTGATTCCGGTGCTGATTTTCTGTGTCCTGGTACTGGTTCCGGTGGGTTGCCTCGGCGTGCAGGCGTTGCTGAGCAGCCTCGGCATCATGCCGTGGGGCTCCTTCTGGGGCCAATACATATGGATGATGAGGATCTGCGTTCCGCTCGCCGCGGTGTTCGGGCTGGGAGCGTTTGTGCACTCCTCGCTGCAGCAACGCCTGGAGTTGACCGAGGAGAAACTGCGGGATAAAGAACTGGCGGAAGAGCGGGCGCGCAAACTCGCGGTCGAGGCGCGTCTGCAATCGCTCGAGGCACGGATTCGGCCGCATTTCCTGTTTAATACTTTGAACTCGATTAGCGCTCTGATCGCGAGTGATCCTGCGCGGGCTGAGCAGATTGTTGGCCGCCTGGCGACTCTGCTGCGAACCTCGCTGGATACGAGCGAACGTTCCCTTATTTCGATGCGCGAGGAGTTGAACATCGTAAACAGCTACGTCGACATCGAGCGGGCGCGGTTCGGTAACAAGCTGCGGGCTTCCATCGAGGTGCCGGGCACACTGGAGGAAGCCAAAGTGCCGCCGATGGCGGTGCAGTCGCTGGTCGAGAATGCGGTGAAGCATGGGATTACGCCGCAGCCTGGCGGTGGCGACATCCGAGTCGCCGCTTCGGCGGAGAATGGAAACCTGCGAATTCAGGTCAGCGATTCCGGACCAGGCTTCGATCTGGCCGTCGTACCTCCTGGGCATGGGCTGGAGAATCTGGTGGAGCGTCTGCACGCCTTGTTTGGAGACCAAGGCCAGCTGAGTGCGTTTCGCCGGGACGGGCAGTGCGTGGTAGAAATGGTCATTCCCCGCGTATGAAGCTGCGCGCCTATCTGGTCGATGACGAACCCCTGGCTCTGGAGCGCTTGCGACGCTTGCTCGATCAAACCGGCAAGGTAGACATCGTCGGCAGCACGACGGTTCCGGAGGAGGCGGTCGCAGCGCTTAAGGCCGATCCGCCGGACATTTGTTTTCTGGACATCCAGATGCCCCGGTTGAACGGATTCGACGTGCTGGCCCAGTTGCCGCGTCAGCCGATTGTGATCTTTACGACGGCGTACGACCAGTATGCGCTGAGAGCGTTCGAAGTGAATTCGATCGACTATCTGTTGAAGCCGATTGAACCCGAGGCGCTGGATCGTGCAATCCAGAAAGTTCTAAGGCTGCGGGAATCCGGCGGGGCGCCCCAGCCCGATTTGGCAGCTCTTTTACGGCGAGTTGAGGAAACGCTGCGGAGCCCACAGCCGGATTACCCGGAACGAATCGCCTCGCGGTTGGGCGACCGCATATGGTTTCTGAATCTGGCCGAGGTCACGCATTTTTATTCCGAGGACAAGTTGACCTACGCGGTTTCCGAGGGAAAGTCGTATTGCGTGGACCATGCCATCACGGACCTTGAGAAGAAACTCGATCCCCGCAAGTTCTTCCGCATCCACCGCAGCACGGTCGTGAATCTGGGATGGATCAAAGAAGTTACCTCGCTGCCGGGCGGGGCGTGGAATGTTCGTCTGCGTGACGTGAAGGGAACCGACCTGACTGTTGCCCGCGACCGGGCTCGCGAATTTCGGGAGCGGGTTGGATGCTAGCGAGTGTGATCCTGAGCACGGTACTTATGTCGTGGCACTACAGGCTCAGAAAAAGAACGCAGTGCTGCAAAACGCAGCAGCGATTTGCAAAACGCAGTGGTGCGCGGCACGCCTCCAGACGACTTCCGGTCTTAGTAATTCCTTTCTAATCAACGTTCAGCAGGATCAGCACAAATTGTTACCGACGTGCTCTAAGTAATGTGGCGGTCACCTGACTTGAAAGGGTGACTCCGCACAATCGAGGGCACCATGTCGATACTCTTCGTGCTGCTGACTTACCTCGTCATTATCTCGATCAACTATTTATGGTTCCGCCCACAACCTGCGATAGCGGTCACGGAACATCCAACCATCCAACCGCCCGCCCCGGTCATGACCAAGCAGGCGGGATTCTCGATACCGCAGAACTACGCGTTTCATCCCGGCCATACCTGGGTATTGCGAGAGGGGCAGGAAGACGCTCGTGTCGGCTTCGACGCCTTTACCGCCGATCTGGTTGGCAAGATCGATCGCATTGAGATCGCGAAGCCGGATCGCTGGGTAAGACAAGGGCAGAAACTCCTCACAGTGCACGGCGACGGTTTCTCATTCGACCTGGTTTCTCCGATTGAGGGAGTCGTTACTCACATTAACCAAGACGTGGTCAAAGATCCTTCGCTGGCTCTGCGTGATCCGTACAAGGACGGCTGGATCGCAACTCTGAAGGCGCCGGATTTCAATACGAACCAGCGCAACCTGATGCAGGCGTCGATGGTGCCGGCCTGGATGCACTTTGACCAGACGCGCCTGAACGCCGAAGTTGCGAAACTCAATCCCGCCCTGGCGCAAGACGGCGGAGTTCCCGTCACCGGTCTTCTGCAGCGCGTTCCCGCGGAACTGCGCGAGCGGATTATCAGCGACTTCTTCCTCAACTAAGGACTCGGGACGAAGGAGAACTGGAATGGCAAGGACCAAAGCAATCCTGATTGACATTACCAAGTGCATCGGCTGCCACAGTTGTGAGGCGGCGTGCAAACAGCTCCACGGTTTTCCGCAGGACCCGGAGCCGAGGCTCTCGCCGACCGCATTCACGATCGTCGAGACGCACGACGACAGGTTCGTCCGGCGGATGTGCATGAACTGCCAGGATCCGGCCTGTGCGTCAGCGTGCCTGGTCGGAGCGCTCAAGAAAACAGAACTCGGCCCGGTCACCTACGATTCGTCGAAGTGCATCGGATGCCGCTACTGCCTGGTGGCGTGTCCGTTCAACGTGCCGCGCTACCAGTGGTCGAAACTCGCGCCGCTGGTCACCAAATGCGACATGTGCTTCGCGCGGCAGGCGCAGGGACAACCTCCGGCCTGCGTCGAGGCTTGCCCAGTGCAAGCATCGATCGTCGGCTGGCGCGATGAAATCCTCGAGGAAGCGCAGAAGCGCATCCTGTTCGATTCGAAGTACGTGAAGCACATCTACGGCAGTGACGAGGTCGGAGGCACATCGGTCTTCTTTATCTCCGACGTTCCATTCGAAAAACTTGGTTTCACCACGCTCCAGGCGCAGCCCATGCCGGTACTTACCGCCAACGCCCTGGGAGATATCCCAACGGTCGTCATGGTAGGTGGCGGACTGCTGGCGGGACTCTATTGGATCACCAATCGCAGGAAACTCGTGGCGCTGGCTGAGGCTGAGGAAGCCGCGGCTGCGTCAGGGAAGGGAAAGGATCGGCATCATGTCTAAATTCCGGCTTCCTAAGCTAACTTTTTGGCGTACGGTCGTCACGGTCATATTCATCGCAGGGGCGTATGCGGCCTATGCGCGGTTTTTCATGGGCTTTCAGAGGTCTACGAACCTGGTCGACTCCCAGCCTTGGGGATTGTGGGTCGGTCTGGGAACACTCTGCGGAGTGGGAATCTCGGCCGGTGGCTTCGCGATTGCTGCTGCGGTGTATCTGCTCGGCTTCGAGCGCTATCGTCCAGTGGTCCGCGCGGCTGTGCTGCTATCGTTCCTCGGCTATCTGTCGGTCTGCACCGGCATGATGTATGAGCTTGGATTGCCCTGGAGGATCTGGCACCCGATCTTCATGTGGAACCGGCGGTCCGTGCTGTTTGAAGTCTCGTGGTGCGTAATGCTCTACACCACGGTGCTGGCTCTGGAATTCTCTCCTTCACTGGTGGAGAAGATTCCGTTTGTGCGGCTACGCCAGTTCTACCTCAAATGGCACCATCATCTACTGATAGGGCTGGTGCTGGTCGGGGCGGTCCTGTCGTCGCTGCACCAGTCGTTCCTGGGTGGACTCTATTTGCTGGCCAAGGGCAAGGTGGATCCGCTCTGGTACAGCCCGTATCTGCCGACACTGTTCTATCTCTCGGCGGTTCCGGCGGGGTTATCGGCCACGATCATGGTCGTCTACCTTTGCAATCGTTCGCTGAACGCGCGAGTCGATCCTCGTGTGCTTGCGGAAATGAGCCAGATCATTGCGCCGATGCTGTACATTTACGCCCTGCTCCGCGGCATTGATGTGGCCACGCACGGCGCCGCTCCGTATCTGTTCGTTTGGCGTGAGGAGACGCTGTTGTTCTGGTTCGAGGTTTCGCTGTTCGTCATCGCGCCAGTCCTGCTGTTGAGCAGAGCCAAGGTCCGTAACAATCCCAACGCGCTGTATGGAACCTGTGCCATGGTGGTGATGGGATTCATGGCGAACCGGCTGAACGTTTCGATCACGGCGTTCCAGACCAGTTCCGGTTTCTATTATGTACCCAAGTGGACGGAGTTTGCGTTGACATTGGCTACGGTTACGGCTGCAGGCGTCGCCTTCTATTACGCGGTGAAGTATCTGGAGATTCTGCCCAGATCCGTCCCTGCGAAGAATTGGATGACACTGCACCCGGCCAACGCCTGAAATCCCGATACTCCTTCGGGTTACCCCCGTTCCGTTCCGCAAACCTGCGGGACGGGCGGGGGTTTTAGTTTTCTTGGCTGCGCGTCTCAGGCGGGTCGTTCTGCGGCGCAGAGTTAGCTCGGCTTTCGGTCTTGCATCTCGCTCTTCACGAAGCACTCCATGTGTGCTTCTTTGCCGGGCCGCATCCTCACCGACGGGCGCTGCGCTTTGGTGATCGGTTTCTTACAGATGACACAAATGACTCTCTTGCCGGGACCTTTCCCCACGGGATCGTTCCTTGAACAGACGGGTCTTGAACACACCTTACACGAAGCGGCGCCAGCGTAGTTAAAGATTCTTCTCGCTAGGCGGCAGTTTTCGCTCAGTGATATTTCGACGCAGGATTTTTCAGTTAGTGAAAGTTGAGAGCAGGGCTTACGAGTCGGTCTTCACGTACCGGTAGAAACGGGGCTGGCCGCGGGTCTTCCAGTAACGGCTTTTGTAGTCGTCGACGCCAGGGCCGGTACTCAGCAGGCTGAAGAACTGATGTCCGGAAGGACGAATCACAATGCCGACGTGCCCGTGCCAGACGACCAGGTCCGCGGCTTGCGGCTTGGATATGCGCTGGAATCCGTCTGCGCCGGCGTAGAGATCCTCTGAATCGGCGTACGCGTAAGGGAAGCCGGCATGTTCGTAGATCGCATGCACGAGGTGTGAACAGTCTTTGCCCGCACGATGCGCCCTGGTGGAGTGAAGAGCAACGTCAATTACTGACGAGCGGTCGTTTTTGCTCAGGGTCCGCTTTTTGACTTTGGAGTTCTTGGAGACATGTGAATTCACAGGCGCGTCCGCCGCCATAGAGACGCTAGTACTGCACGCCACGACCGCCAACGCCAGTGACGCAATCGCGAGTGCCCTGCGAACCTGCATCGTTCTATTTTGATGCTGTTTCGGCTCCAAGCGTGAGATTACTTTCGTGAAAGTCCTGCTTCGAAACCCGCGATCGGACTGGGTCTTTCCGCGCATGAGTATCGAAGTGGTAAATAGGCCAATGGGGCGATTCGGGAGAGCACAGGCAACGGCTTGGCGCAAGCTGTCTGTGGGGAGGGAACCGCCTCTGACGGTTTCCTGCGCTCGTGCGAATATATATCTCTGGACCTGTGGCCGCCTCCGACCAAATACAGACGTCGACGTTTCGCCGAATCTTCAAGGCGTTTCACTATCGCGACTTCCGCCTGATGTGGATCGGGGCGTGTATGTCGAGCGTCGGCACGTGGATGCAGATTGTGGCGCAGGGATGGCTCATCTACCGACTGAGCCATTCGCCGTTCCTGCTGGCACTCGATCAGTTCCTCGCCGGACTCCCGATCTTCCTGTTTTCGCTGATCGGTGGCGTGGTAGCCGATCGCACGGAACGGCGCAAGATTCTGCTCGTATCGCAGTACATTCAGATGGCCAGCGCAGCGACGCTGACGGTTCTTGTAGCCTTGGGGCTGTCCCATGTTTGGCCAATCCTCTGCCTTTCGTTCGTGTCCGGTCTTGCGCAAGCATTCGGCGGACCGGCCTATCAGGCGCTCATTCCCACGCTGGTGGAGCGCGAGGATATGCCGAATGCGATTGCGCTCAATTCGATTCAGTTCAACCTGGCGGTGACGATCGGTCCAGCCCTGGCGGGGATCACGCTGGCGAAGCTGGGCGAGAAGTGGTGCTTCGGGTTGAACGCACTGTCGTTCCTCGCTCCGGTCATTTCGTTGTCCATCATCACAGCGCGCTTCCTGCCGGAAAAATCGACGGAGTCGATGTTCGACAGCCTGAAGCAGGGAATTCACTTCATCTGGCGTAAGGGTGCGATGGTAGCGCTGATCGTTCTGGCTTTCTCGATGACGTTCCTGAGCATGCCAATGCGCACCTACTTCCCCGTATTCGTGAAGGACATATTCCACCGCGGACCGGAGACATACGGGAATCTGATGTCGTTGATGGGGGTGGGATCGATCTGCGGATCGCTTGCGGTCGCAAGCCTGGGCAATATCTCGCGGAAGGGCCGGTTCGCGCTCTTGATGCTCATGGTGATGGGCGCCGGCATCAGCGGATTCTCGTTGTCGAAAGTCCTGCCGTTCAGCTATGTGATGCTGGTCATGGTGGGCGCTTCCATGATGGCGGTGTTTGCTACGGTCACGTCGTTAGTACAACTGAATGTCACCAACGAGATGCGTGGGCGGGTGATGAGCGTCTACAACTTTGCCTTCCGGGGAGGCATGCCCATGGGAAATCTGGCCTCGGGATGGCTCGTTCCGGTGTACACAGCTCCACATGTGCTCGGCGTCAATGGAGTTCTGCTCGTGGGGGTAGCACTCTACTTTCTCCTGATGGAGCGCCGCGTAGCGGAACTCTAGACTGCTTCCGCATTGTCAAGGCGGTATTCGTTGTTGCCGACTACCTCAGGCGAAGCTATCTGGACTGCCAGTCGACCGAGTAGACATCCTGGGTTCCGATGTCCCTGAGCATCAAGGGCTGGTCGTCTGGAGTGAGCGCCAGCGCTGCACCGTAGCGGCCTGTAGCGGAGAAATCCTTGACGTCAACGACGATCTCAGTCTTCCCATCGCTGAGGCGAATCCGCACCACGGCGCTTTTCTGCCGGTAATCCAGAACATAGACATACTGGCCGTCGTGCGACCAACTGAGCCAGCCGAGGGAGCCGCTGGTCAGTTCCTTCCATTTCGTCGTCTGCAGATCGAAGACCATGAGCGTCTTCGAGTCGCCAGAGAAGGCCGAGATGTGACGCCCATCGGGCGACCAGCGCGGCGAGTAGAGGCCGTTCGAGGCGGGCAGGGTAGAAATCTGGTGAGTGGCGACATCGAGAACACGAATCGCTGACGAGGGATTGTTCGACTCACCGGCAAAGATGATCTTCGTTCCGTCGGGCGACCAGTTAGGGTCGAGTTGCTGGCCGGGATCGTCGGGCAACAGAAGCTGGGGATTCCCTCCATCGGGAGAGACCCGGTAGATGCGGGCCGGCTTGTCGGCGCCTTGGGCGAATTGAAAGAACAGGATGGTTTTTCCGTCGGGCGACCAGCGCGGCAACACAGGCGAGAGAGGCGGATACGCCAGCTGAATGCGATCGCTGCCGTCGATCTTGCTGCGCCAGAGGGAGCCATCAGGGTAAGTCGTGTATGCGACCCACTGGCCATCTTTCGAGAAGGCAATGTATTCAGCGGAGATGCCGCCAAGAAATGGCGTGAAGCGGGCAGCTTTGCTGTCATAACGCTCCAACTCGCCGCGGTATGTGCGGCCGATGACAAACAATTTCTTCCCGTCCTTGCTGGGGACTGGCGAGGACAGCGTCATCGGACTCGACGTCAATTGAATCGGCGCAGGATTTGACTCGAACAGTCTCGCGTTCTTGGCGAGGGCCCAGATTTGTCCTTGCGACTGAAAGATGAAGTGTTTGCCGTCGGCAGTCCATTTGCCGCAGCATTCATCGGGGGGATCGTGCCATCCCGCCAGAATTGGATGGAGACCCCCTCCATCGACGTACACTTCGCGCTCGATCTGTAAACCTACAGTGCCAGCGGTCTCAGAGGAATCGAAGCGCAACCGAGTGCCGTCTGGAGACCAGGTGACGTTGCGGATATCGCCATTGACGCTTACCAGCTTGCGCGGCTCGGTTCCATCGGGCTTAGCGAGGAAGAGGTCTCCGAGGCTGGTGTAGGCCAGTGATTTGCCGTCCGGAGACAAGGCGGCGGTCTCGGCAACGAAATCGCCCACCCGGCGCGGCGATCCACCGAGGATGGGAACGGTGCTCAGAGGCCCTTTGGGGGGAGCGCCTTGTCCCTCGATGACCAGGAGCTCGGAACCATCGGGCGAGAGGCCCAAGGGAACCATATCCGTCGAGGTCATCACATCGATTCTCTTGGGGTCTCCCCCGGCCACGGAAAGCTCTGCGATTCCACGGAGAGAAAAGCTGGCGGAAGTGCCGACGCCCATCGCGAGGTAAAGCCTGGCACCGTCAGTCCCAATCAGTGACTTCGGCTGGCCATCGTGGGTGAGCTGCACATAATGGTCGACGGTGGGCTTTTCTGCGGGCTTCATCCAGAGATAGGCGAGCAATCCGCCGGCGAGAAGAAAAAGCAGAGCGCCGGCCATCAGTGGGAAGCGGCGCGGCTTGGTCTTCGCCAAGGGAAGTGCATGGGCTCCCGACACGGTCCATGCCGGATCAGACAATGCTTCCAGGGCGAAAGCCAGGTCGGAGGCGGACTGGAATCTCTGCTCGGGATTCTTTTCGAGGCAGCGGAGGACTACGCGCTGCAGGGCCAGGGGTGTGTCGGGCGCGAGTTGAGAGATCGGCGGTGGTTCTTCGTTCAGAATCGCACTAACGGTATCGGCCTCGGTCGCTCGTTGAAACGTACGCTCGCCCACCAACATTTCGTGGAGAATCGCGCCGAAGGCGAAAATGTCGGTGCGATGGTTGGTGGCTTGTCCGCGAACCTGCTCCGGGGACATGTAACCGACCGTTCCCATAGCGACGCCAATGCGAGTGATGGTGCTCGCCAGCCCAGTAGGCCCTTGTCTTGAAGGGAGGACTTTGGCCAGGCCAAAGTCGAGAATCTTGATCCGTCCTTCTTTGGTGACGAACAGGTTCTCGGGTTTGAGATCGCGGTGAACGATGCCTTTCTCGTGGGCGGCGGCGAGGCCGCGCGCGATTTGTACGCCGTACTGAATGGCCTGGCGCGGAGGCAAGGGATTCCGCCGAATGCTTTCCGCCAGAGTCTTGCCCTCCAGCAGTTCACAGACAAGGTAGGGCGTACCCTCGTGCATTCCCATCTGATAGACGGAGAGGATGTTGGGATGGTTCAGAGCGGCGGCCGCTTTGGCTTCGATTTCGAAGCGATGCAGGCGATCGGTCTCCGCCGTCAACAGAGTGGGAAGAACCTTGATGGCAACGTCACGATTGAGGCGGGTGTCGCGGGCCCGGTAGACCTCTCCCATGCTGCCTGCCCCGAGCGGTCCGAGGATTTCACATTCGCCAAGTTTGGTACCGGTGGACAGGGGCATGAGAGCGCCATTATATCGCTCACGCCCACAGAGAATTGGCGTCGGCAGGAGGATTACCACCCGGGACGAGCAAGCAAGAGGCTAGACGCGCGTTCGTACCAGGTTCGGGTCTTCTGAAGCTTCGCTGGCGGCAAGGGCAACGGCGGACGGCGGTGGGGTCTGCACGGGAAGGATCGGACGCTTGATGGTGAAGCGCTGAATCTTGATCTCGCCGCGTTCGTACACAGCGAGTAATGCGGCGACAGCGGCGGGGTCAAGACGCTTCCCGGCGAGATTCTTGATGATCTGGAGGGCTTGATCCGGTGTATGCGCCTGCTGGTATGGACGGTTGGTCGTGAGAGCGTCGAACGTATCGGCGACGGCGATAACGCGCGCCAATAGCGGAATCTGCTCGCCTTTGAGGCCGTAGGGATAGCCCCGCCCGTCAAGGGCTTCGTGGTGCAACTCGATGCCGGGGAGCATTTCGGCCAGTTGGGTGACCGGACGCAGAATGTTGGCGCCCTTGGTCGTGTGCGTCTTCATGACCTCGAACTCTTCCTCGGTCAGCGCTCCGGGCTTCTTCAGGATGTGGTCTTCGATGCCGATTTTGCCAACGTCATGCAACTGGGCTGAAATCTGCAAGACCTCCATAAACGAGGGAGGCAGGTCCATCTCTTTTGCGATCATCAGCGAGTAGCGCGTCACGCGGTCGGAGTGGCCGCGGGTGTAAGGATCCTTTTCGTCAACCGCGCCGGCGAGCATCTGGATCGATCCCATGAACAGCGCACGGTTTTCGTCGGCGGCGCGCTTCAGGTCCTCAACGTACCGTTCGAGCTCTTCCGACATGGAGTTGAAAGTCTGGGCCAATTCGCCGATTTCTGTACGGCTCCAGAGGTGAACGCGCTGCGTGAAGTCGCCTTTTGCCAGAGCGCGGCTGGACTCGGTGAGTACGTGCAAGGGATTGGTGATGCGGCGGGCGGCAAAGATGCTCACTAAGATGCTCGCCAGGATGGCCGCAAGCGCCAGCAGGCGGGCATTACGCTGCATCTCATACATGTCCCGATAGGCCTCGCGCTGCGGCTTTTGGACAATTACTGCCCAATCGAGCGATGTGACTGGGCTATAGGTGCCGAGCATTTCCACCCGTGCTTTACCGGTATTGATGTTGAACTCACGAGTTTCAGCCAACTGGACTTTGTTGCCGCCGTCGACAAACGCCCGGACGATGTCGAGATTCTTCATGTCCTGTCCGGTGGCGAATTCAGAGTTCGCGGCCGCGACCAGTCGTCCCTGCGAATCGACTACATAAGGCGTGAGGCCGCCGCCACCGACTTCGCGCAGCCGGTTGATCAGGAACTGGAGGTCGACGACGGTTGCGATCATGCCCAGAAAGCGCGGGCCATACTGTACCGGGGCGCTGACCAGGAGAACGGTGCGGGTGTTCTTGCCTTCTCCGACAACCAGAGCCTGCCCGTTATAGACGCGGCCGTCGCGGGCCGCGGCATAGGCGCGTTCCAGTTCGCGCTGCAAGAAGGCGTCCGGAGTAATGTTTCCGGAGAAGATGCCTTTGGCCTCAGAGTTCAAGAGCGTGGCGTAGGCGACATCATCGGAGGACGACACGAACTTCTCAAGCAGCGCGCGCAATTCGGGGGCTTCAATATTCTTGTCGCCAATGTCGCCGCCCGAGGCCACCTGGATGGCGGATGAGAGATTGGTGAGCATCACGCGCAGCGAGCGTTCGTGCTGCGAGACGTCATCGGCCAGAGAACGGGTGACCGTGTTCTCCAACATCATCTCGTTTCTTTTCAGGTTCTCGGCGTTGCTACTCTCCACCTGCGCCGAATAGAAGTACATCGGGATCGTGCTGATCGCCAGCAACACGCCGAGCATGAGGTACAGGATTGGGATGCGGGCGTGTTTGGAAACGGTCGAAGACACGACTCTCCCCTCACTCGTCGCGGATGCCAATGGCGAAGTGGCGGCCGGTTTCAAAGCTATCTATAGAATTTTATCGGGAAACAGGCGGAATCCAGCCACAGACGCGGGTTTTGGACGTTACCAAAGTACCGCGTGCGATGTGCCTTCTGGTGTTGAGACGCCGGTGACCGGCGTTTCTTCCGAGCAAAAATCGCTTATAACTGCCGGTTATTTCAGCAGCTTCTTCAGATCGCTCCAGTGCACCAGGATGATGTGGTTATCCTCCAGCGCCTTCTTGAATTCCGGACTGGTGATGGCGTCGTAATCGCGCTGGCGCCAAGCCGAGCCGTAGTCCGGATGACCGACGGTGACGGCCTGCATTTCGGCATCGTCGTGGGCGAGGTGGACGATGAACTCGGTCAGGCCCGGCTTCAGATTCTTGACCGCATCCACATAGAAACTCTTCCAGTTCGCTGCGGGGACTCCTGGATTGGCGATGACGATGGAGTCAAGGAGAACGTCGTTCTCGGACAATAGTGACTTCAGATCGGGCGCGCCGGGATTGAGCATCGCAAGAAACGGCAGTTTGTATTCGTGCGCCACCTTGATATAGGCGGCGACCAGATCGGGCCGGGCAAACAGAGTGCCCATGTGGCTGTCGAGATGCGTGGGATGGATGCCCATGGCGATGGCGTGCTCGACCTGGGCGCGGATCTCACGCTCGGCCTCATCGGCTTTGATGTGCTGAATGGCGGGGGCGACCTCGGGCCAGAGGTAACCGTCGGGGTCGAGCAAGCTGGCAACGCTGTCCTTGGATGCGACGGGGCCCCAGCGATCGGTTTTCCACTCCGCCGTAAGGGTGAGGTGCAGGCCAAGATCGGCATCCGGATGGGCTTTCGCGTAAGCGGCGACTTCGGTGAGCCACGGGCAGGGAACCATGATGCTGGCGGAGGTTGCGGCGCGTTTGTCGAGAGCGTCGAAACTGGCGGCGTCTTCCGAGTGAGCGACGGCGAGATCGTCGGCGTGGATGATGAGGAGCTTGGAGTCGCGCGGATATCCGAGACGCTCGGCGATGTTCTTGGATTGGGCTGAGGCGTTCGCAAGAAGAAGGAGGACGGCAAGAATGATGGTGCTCAGACGCATGAGGCCTCCAACAGAACTGGTGGGAACGAAGAAGAGTAACACGAGACGGAGCTCACGGCGCGGCCTGGCAGGCGACGTTAGCGATCATTCCTGGCCGGACACGAGGGGATTCTAGCCGCCGATTTCGCTTTTGCCCGTGCGCCTCATCAACTCCTGGATCGCTTCTTTGGGAGACTTCCCGTTGTGCAGGATGGCGTGCATCTGCTCCGTAATCGGCATTTCAACATCACGCGAGCGGGCTAAGCCAACGGCTGCCGTGGTTGTGAAGACTCCTTCGGCAACTGTCCCATGCATGCCGTCAATGATCTCAGGGAGCTTTCTGCCCCGACCGAGTTCAACGCCGACCGTACGGTTGCGGGAAAGTCCTCCGGTGCAGGTGAGGACGAGGTCGCCAAGACCGGCCAGGCCGGCCATGGTCTCGGCGCGGCCACCGCAGGCCACGACGAGGCGTGTCATCTCAGCGAGACCTCGGGTGATCAGCGCTGCGATGGAGTTGTGCCCGAGGCCGAGCCCATCACAGATGCCGGCGGCAATGGCGATGATGTTCTTCAGCGCGCCGCCCAGTTCGACACCAACTACGTCGCTATTGGTATAGACGCGAAAGCTCGAGTCGCTGAATTCCTGCTGGACTGTGCGCAGCAGGTCGGCGTTGCGTGAGGCGATGGTGATTGCCGTCGGGTCGCCGCGTGCGACCTCCAACGCGAAAGAGGGACCGCTGAGCGCGCCGATGGCCAGCTGTACGCCGAGAACATCGGCGATGACTTCGCTCATTCGCAGGAGTGAGCCTTCTTCCAAACCCTTGGTCGCGTTAACCATCAGGGCGTTGCCTGGCACGAGCGGCTGCATTCGCTCGAACAGAGTGCGGCAGTGTTGTGACGGCATGACGCTGACCACGATCTCCGAGCCGTCAAGCACGACCGCGAGATCGTTGCTGGCGGAAACGGATGCTGGAAGCTGGTGTCCAGGGAGGAATCGCTCGTTGATGTGGCGCTGCGTGATCGATTCGCAGACGTCAGTCTCATGGGCCCAGAGGCGGACGCGGTGCCTTGGTTGGCGGCCGAGGACGATGGCGAGCCCGGTGCCCCAGGCGCCAGCCCCGATGATGGCGATGCGGCTCATTCGGTGTCCTCTTTTGCGCGGGATTTTCGTCCGAACGAGAACCTGGGCTCCTCACCAGAGAGCAGGCGGAGGATGTTGGCATAGTGGCGGGCGATGATGAGCAAGGCCGCGACTCCGATCAGAGCGAGGACGGCCGGATCGTGCGATACATTGAGCGTCCACACCGTGGCCGGAAACAGGGCGGCAGTCACGATCGAGCCAAGCGAGATCCTTCGCGATAGCAGGACGACCACGGCGAAAACAATAGCTGCGACACCAACGGCCGTTGGACACAGTCGCAGGAACGCGCCGAGAGCGGTTGCGACTCCCTTTCCGCCACGGAACTTCAGCCAGACTGGGAACATGTGTCCCGCCACGGCCATCAACGCTGCTGCGGCCATCAAGCGAAGACGGGCGTTTCCGGACAGTTCGAGACCGCCGTATGTTGCCAGATGAACCGCTAGGAATCCCTTGGCGGCGTCGAGCAGGAGGGTGAGAGTGCCGAGTACTGGGGACTTACGCGATACGTTCGTGGCGCCGATGTTGCCGCTACCGCTCTGGCGGACGTCCTCGCCACGGAATATCCGGACCAAAAGATAGCCGAAGGGAATCGAGCCCAAGAGATAGGCGGCGATCAGGATGAGTGCGCTACGGGGCATGAGTGATTGAAGATTGTAGATTTCAGATTTCGACTCTGCAGGTTCCGTTGAGATCGTAATCCGGAAATAGTGAATCGGAATTATACGTCGTCAGCCGGGAGCGCGAATTTCGCCAGCTTGGTGTATGTCGATCCCTTCGGCGAGAGCTGGCTCCGATACAAAACGAACTCGCGGGGAATCATGGTCCCAAACTCGGGTGAAGGCAAGGCGCCAAGCTTCTCCTGTAACTTCTGGAAGGCGCGATTCGGGCCGTCACCTTGGCGCCAGCGGGGAGAGCCTGATCTGCCTGCCCCGCGCGCCAACGTGAGATGTGGGCTGAACGCGCGATCTTCCTTTGGAACGCCAAGATAGGCCATCTTGTTGTCGACGGCCCCAGCGAGTGCAGCGAGTTGAGGCCCCGCTTCCATGCCGATCCAGAAAACGCGCGCGGCTTTCGGAGTGGGGAAGAACCCGTAGCCATGGAAGTGAATCACGGTCGTCGCCAGCGAGATGCCGGCCAGTTCCTGTTTGATCTTGTCAACAGCAGCGTCAGGTTGTTCGCCGATGAATTTAAGCGTGACATGAAGCGATTCGGGCTTCACCCAACGCGCGTCGGGCGAGAAGTTGCGCACTCCGTCGACGAAGCGTGCCAGGCGTTCGCGGATGGCGTCGTCGATGTCGAGTGCAACGAAGAGGCGCATGAGCGGCTTACATCAGCTTCCTTCGCACCATATCCAGGGCCATGGTGGAAGCGAAGCGGCGGATGCGTTTTCGGTCGCCGGGATACTTGCGCTCGATGACTTCGGTGCCAGTATCACTCGCGACTGCGTGGTAAACGAGACCTACGGGCTTCTCGAGTGATCCTCCGCCGGGGCCGGCGACTCCGGTGATTCCAACGCCGAGCGTGGATTCGCAGCGATAGCGAATCCCCTCCGCGAGTGCAGCCGCAACCTCGCGGCTCACCGCTCCATGGCGCTCGATCATGTCGGCGGGCACGCCGGCGAGCTCCGTCTTCAACGAGTTCGAGTAGACGACAGCTCCACCGAGGAAATAGCGGGAGCTTCCGGCGATTGAGGTGATGCGCTCCGCCAGCAAGCCTCCAGTGCAGGATTCCGCCACTGCCAGGGTCGCGTTCCGCATCTGCAGCCAGTATCCAACGATCTCCTCAAGGGATTGACCATCGCGCGAATAGACGGCGTCGTCCAGTTCATCTTCCACGAGGCCGGCCACCTCATCGGCGCGAGCCTGCGCTGCCTCGAGGGTTGCTGCCTTGGTCTTGAAGTGAAAATCAATTTCTCCTGCACCGGCAAGGATGGTGGTCTCGACGTCAGAGTATCGCTTGTAGATTGGTGCGACACGAGCGTCGACCGCTGATTCGCCAAGCATGGCGATTTTCAGCGTGCGCGTGAAAAGATGCGCCGCGGGAACCTTGGCACGGAGGCGCTCCCGGACTTCAGCCTCGAACATCGCCTTCATCTCGTGTGGAGGCCCTGGCAGCAGGATGACGATGCGCTCGCGTCCTTCGAATTGTCCCGAGAGCCATTGGCCGGAGGCGGTGCCGTTGGGATTGGGGAGAACCGTCGCGCCCTCAATGACGTCGGCCTGTTTGGCGTTATTGGGTGACATCTTCCAGCCTCGGTCGGCGAAGCGCTTTTCGAGTCTGGCAACGATTTCGGGATCGCGGTGCAAGCCAACGCCCAGAGCTTCCGCAGCGGCTTCGCGCGTAAGGTCGTCTTCCGTGGGGCCGAGCCCTCCGCTGAAGATCAGGATGTCGGCGCGAAACAGCCCATGCTGCGCGGCGGCAACCAGATGCCGCATGTTGTCGCCCACCACGCTCTTGAAGATCACGTCGATGCCGAGCGAGTTGAGTTGCTCGGTCAGGTAGAGCGAGTTGGTGTCGACGCGGTGAGGAGTGAGCATCTCGGAACCCACCGCGATGATTTCGGCGTTCACGCGTTACGAGTGTAAATGAAAACTCTGGAGGACGCGGAGAGGCGGAATCCTACTCCGGCACAAGTTTCAGTCCTTGGATGTTCCACGAGAGATGATGCACAGCGTTGGAAGTAGCAAGGATCACGGAACGGCCCGGGGCAAAGGCGAGTCCGACCAGCCCGTGTCCGGACACTTCCAGGCGGGCCTTCGCATCGGGTGTGATACGGACGATGCCACGAGTTCCAGACAGCGACGCCGCTACGTAGAGATTGCCGTCCACATCGAACGCCAATCCTTGCGGGCGCCCCAGACCCTTGTAGAACGTACTCACCGCGCCATTCGGATCGATCTTGATGACGCGATCGTTGGGGCCGGTAACGTAGAGATCCCCTTGCGGGCTGAAGGCGAGGTGATACGCGGACACGCTGAGTTCCAGCGTAGCGAAAACAAACATCTGCTGATCAGGGGAAATCTTGAAGATGGTGCCGTTGCGGTCGCCAACGTAGAGACTTCCGTCCCGATCGAAGGCGATGCCGGTGGCTACGCCCATGCCCTCGGCGTAGGTCGTCATCGTGCCGTTGGGCGCGACACGGTAGACGGCTCCATCGTAACGGGACGAGACATACATCTGCCCTTGGCGATCGAAAGCGATGGACGTCGGGTTCATCATCTCGGAGACCAGCGGCTTCACGGAGTAGTTGGTGTCGATCTTGAAGATCGATACCGGAACCTTTTGCCCGCGGGATCCGGAGAAAGTCGCATAGATGTTGCCCTCGGCATCGAGAGCGGGATTGGTCACGGGATGCAGGTTCTCGGCGATCGGCACTGCGACTCTCACATTCTGCGCGTTGCTGACATGTCCGTCGGTAGCGACGACTACCGGCCCTGAGATCGCGCCCTCCGGGACGCGGGCAACCAAGAATGCGTCGGAACTGACGACAATCGATCCTTCGCGTTCACCAAATTTCACTTTCGGACGCGTAAGTTGCGGCGGACGGAGCCCAGAGCCGATGATGCGCACTTCTCCGCCGGCCAAGGCTGCGGAGGGAGAAACAGATTCGATGTGCGGCGCGCCGTTAGCGTTCTTTCGGCCGAGGATGCGATCGGAAAATCCCATGAGCGAAGCACCGAGTACTCAGCATCGAGACGAGTCGTTGGCTCGGAACTCGACCACTGCTCGCAGCTATTTTAGTAGACCCAGGTGTAGGAGAACCTGCATTACAGCCAGTGCGTAGATTCCTGCCGCAACATCGTCGAGCACGATCCCGGTTCCTTCTGGAAGTCGCTCCAACTGGCGCACGGGAGGCGGCTTGAAAATGTCGAAGACTCTGAAAAGTATAAGACCGGCAAGGAAAGTTTTCCACGCGAGGGGAACTGCGATGAGGGAGATGAGCTGTCCGGCGACCTCGTCGATGACCACAAAGCTGGGATCTTTCCTGGCGGATGCGCGGGCGACGCGTGTCGCGGCAGGGATGCCGATGAGGGTGGTGAGGATCGCCAGCACGCCGAGGATGGGCAATCGCACCGATCCCGGCAGACTGTGCGCCAGTGCAGCCCACAGAAGCATAGTTACAGCGGACGCCCATGTACCTGGGCCCGGCCGCATATAGCCAATGCCGAAGAATGTGGCGGTGAGTGTGGCCCACAGCGGCGCGCGGGAGGAGCCCGAATCGGTCGTCAATTGTCGCGCTCCCGGTCTTCGAGGGTTGTGTCCTGAATCAGTTCTTCGGAATCTTTCACTGGGGAAGAGATCACGTATCCGCCACTGGCCCACTTGCCGAGATCGATCGTGCGGCAGCGATCGCTGCAGAAAGGATAGTTGGGATCACTGCTCTTGACTGGCTTCTTACAGATGGGGCAGCCGACCTTAGCGGTGCGCTTACGAGGCATGGGCCTATCTATTTTAGAGGGAAGGTTTCAGATTGCAGACTAAAAAAGGATTCTTTGACCTGAACGATTCTTGCGACTAGATCGTAGTCATGAGCTTCGGTGATCTCGCAGCGGTAGAACTGGCTTGGCTGCGGATCGAGGTCCTCGGGGTACTCGCTGACGAAGACCTTGCCGTCGATTTCCGGCGCGTGCA